>JGI20151J14362_10003016_pt1 | contig 11642 bp, 14 predicted proteins | sample COG_01_FD_14362 | JGI IMG/M metagenome (IMG submission 14362) | reverse complement strand
CCCCCTAAGACCTTTTTTTTTACAATTTACTTCTTTTTTTATAAACAATATATTCTAAATAAGTTTTTTTAACTGAATTAGAATCATTGATTGTGTGTAATAATTTATAAATTAAGTGTTCAGTTTCTAATATTTTCTCTAAATCAAAATTATAATCAGGTTGATTATCTTTATTATCATAATTAATTGTATTCCAATATGGAGAACCTGGTAAAGTTACATAATGTGTTTTATATGATTTCATTATTTATATAATAAATATAATCAATTTAATAATTAATTAAACTTAAATTGCTATAACTAATATATTTTCTAATTTATTAATACGTGATTCAATTTTTTTTATTAATAAATCCAACGATGTTTTAATTGACATATCACTATTATATGTTAACTTAAGATTATTTAATCCATCTAATGAACAAGTTAATTTTATATAAAAGTTTTTTAGAATTTTATCATTAGATTCTTTAAAAAATGTTCTAAGTTGTCTATCATTTTTTTCTTTTTCATTTTTTTTAACACTAATCTCATTTCTATAAACAAAATCTGTTACATAAATAATATCATTAATTAACTCATTTAATAATTTTGAAGTAATTTCTCTATTTTGATTTAAAAAATATCTGGAAAGTGATGGCATATAAGAATTATCAACGAAAATATTAGAATCTTTATCACAATATAATTTTTCACCTTGTTTTAAGTAAGAAATAATAGTTAATTTATAAAGCAAATTAGTAATCATTGTGTCACTTATCTTTTTCTTTTCATCCTTCATTCTATATTTTCTTATAACTTTATTTTTCTAAATTATTTTAATTTGTTTAATTTTTGTAATAATTTGTATAAACATTTTCCATCATATACTGCAGAAGGTATATTTAAATTCTCTGTATATGTTTCTGAATCAATACTTTCCATATTTTCTAATTCTATAGAATCTAATTTTTTTTCATCATCAACATCGTCAACATCGTCAACATCATCAACATCATCAACATCATTAACATCATTAACATCATTAACATCATCAACATCATCAACATCATCACTTTTTTTTGTGACTTCGGATAATTTATCAATATTATCTGATTGAGTAGAATTAGATTCAATAGTGTCTGATGTAGTTGAATTAGATTTATTAAATTTAGGTTGATTATTAATATCAAGTTCATTTATTTGTGTCCTATATCTTTTATTTGTTAAGTCAGTTTCAATATTATTAAAATATATATATTGCAATTTATCACCATTTTCTAATTGTGATAAGTTATCATTTTTATTAGTTTTTATTATAATAGAGTTTATTAATGTAAATAAGTCATTTTCATGACTACCATTAAATTTACTTATAGAACCATATAATTTAATATAATTTACTTTAAAGTCGTGTAAATTTGTATAATCTATATTAGTTGATAAATTATAACCGAAATCATTATTATTATTATTTATAATTAAAGAAGCAATACTATACATATTTTCTTGACAATATGTTGCAACAGTATTATTAAACCATGAATCATCATTAAACTCAAATACTAAATTAATATCATCTAAATCAATTTTTTCAAATACTTGTAATTTTTTAAAATTAGTAGTTTTGTTTACAATACTACTAATTTTTTCAAATACTTGTAATTTTTTAAAATTAGTAGTATTGTAAACAAAACTTGAATCAAAAATAAATACAATATTATGAAGATAATTTTCTATTTTTTCTATTTTTGTATTGTAATATGTATCAAATTCACCCATAAATAACTTAGTTAATTCTGTTAATTCATCATCATCGTCATCTAAGTCATTTAATAATATATCCATTATTTTTTTATTAACTACAATACTGACAGACATACGTGCATTTGTTGAATTTAATGATTTTAGTTTATCTTGTAAATAAGACCAATATGAGTCATCAAAATCTTGATAATATGTATCATTTATTTCTATACTATTAAAATGATTCGAATATAATTCTAAATTATTACTAGATACTTCATATATAACATCCCAATGGTTTGTATTACTTGTATTATATCCACTTGTACCAATGTTTATATTAGGTAAGGTTTTAAATAAACTGTTATCTTCTAAGAACTGAATTGGTGAAATGGTCTTATGTATTAATTTATCTTTTAAACTAAAAGTAAATTTATGTATTATATAAATATATAATTCTTCAAATCTCGGTAATATAATAGAAATATTTGTATCATAGTAATCATTTAATAAATTATTAAATAATTCTTCTTTAACTAAATTAATATCTTTTATATTTTTGAAAAAGTCATTTAGTAAATCAATGTAATTTTTCTTATTTTCATTTAAATCTAAATTAAATAATTTTATTAATATATTACTATTTGTATTTGCCATCACTTGAGAACTACCGCCACTAATAACAGGAGGATTAATATTAATACCTAATCTATTATTATTTTTAACATAATTAATAAATGTATCAGTTATTTGTTCATTTAAATAATCATTTTCATATTCTAATAATAATATATCTGATAAAGGACTATTAATATTATTTAATTGATATACAATATTACATACATTTGATTTAAATAATGTGTTTATATAAAATTTATCAAGTGTAACAATATATTTTTTATTATCATCATATAATTTAAAGGAATTATTAGCATCTTTATTTAAACATATATAATGACCATTACTAAGTGTTCCATTTTGACATATAACTGTTTTTAAGTCAAGTACATAATCATTTGTTTTTATAGTATTTGTTGAACTAATATCAATATTTTTAAATGTTATTCTATTATTTATAAATAGTTCACTTTTATCTTTATTTAAAGTTTCTTCAAATAATACTCTATTTAAATTACATATTAAATAATCAGTATCATTTAAATATAAATATGTAGATTTATATACACTATTATTATTGCACACATTACACTCTAAACCATCCATAAATGTTGGAAGCATATTTAAACTATGAATACATTTAGATATATTATCATTATTAGCAGTAAATAAATTACAACTTAAACTATTTTTAATATGATAAAATCTAAATGAACAAGTAGTACATTTATATTCAGATACATTAATGTTATAGAATTTATTAAGAATGCTATTTTTATTAAATGTATTTATTTTATTTATATAACTCCCTATACTATTTGTATCATTTGTTTTATTTATTTTAATATCAACATCATCATATACATTTTTAATATAAAGTGTATTATCAATTTTATTGTCTAATATTGTAAATAAGAAAGTAATAAAATCCGATATATTATTTAATCTTGATAAATCAAAATTTAGATTTTCAGATTTATTATATGATTCTAATATTTCACACAAATCATCAATATTATTTTGGTGTCCAGTAAAAATTTTATTTAACTGTTTATATAATTTATATTTATTTTCATTTTTATCTAATGTGGATTCTTCTTTATCAATTAAATCATAAAATGTTCTTATAAATAGTTTACAATTTTTTAATAATTGTAATGAACTAGTAATATAACAATATGTCATACTATTAGTTAATGTAAATGAATTATTAGTTTGTATAAAGTTTTTATATACAAGTTGATTCTTATTTTTATTATATAAATCATAATTGGTATAAATATTATATTTAGTTAAACTATCCATATTTAGGTTTAACAAATCGTAAATATTATAAATAGAATTATAAGTATTCAATGAACTAGTATTTATTTTAAAAATAATATCTTTATAATTTGTTTTAAGATGTAAATCTAAATTCTCAATAAATTTTATTAATACATTATTTAATTCATTTTCATTTATTCTAGTTTCATATTCAATTAATAAATTATCTTCTTCATCATCTTCTAGTTTATTAAAAAGATTTTTGTATTCTTCTTTAAAATCTGTAATATTATTATAAATATTTTTACACATATTATCATCTTCGAGTGTATTATTAATTTTTTCCATATTGATGGAATTTGAATATGGTATACCTATAATAAACATAAATTTATCATTTAATTCATAGTACTTTTCTAAACATAATACATTTAAATATTTAGTTTTTTTTATATCTATTTGTGTTTTTATAAAATTTCTAGGCAAAATAATTATTAGGTTATATTCCTTCATTTTGGCAATATACAAAATACTACTAATAAATATAATTTTACAATTATTTAAAATACAACCTTCAGTAGGGAATAAAATTTTTGCACTGTATTTTAATTTATATAATATGTTTTCATTATGTTTAAAAATGCCACAATCTCTATATATTATATTTATGGAATTTTTTAAAACTAAACCATCGCTATTACATTTATTACCTATTTTTAACTGTAAATTTTCTAATAATAAATCATTTATATTTGAGTTAGATTTTAAAAACTTATTTAAATCATTAATATTTACTAATATATTTTCATTGTATATTGATTCAAGATACATATATATAAAACAAATATTTTAATAAGTAAAAAAAAAATAATTAAAATTTATAATTATATTCTTATATTTTTAATATTTTCTAATTTATGAAATCATTTAAAAAACGTGCTATGTAAAAAACAAGTAATATGCTAATTGTAAATTTTATTAAAGTAATTAAAAATTTACCAATATATAATCTTATATTTAATATACATACTGAATAGTTTCTAACAGAATCTAAATTATCTTCACAAAAAATAATGTTTTCATATAATGAATCTATTAGTTCTTTTAAATAGTACGCTACCGCAAAACTAACAATAGATACCGTAACATTATTATCAATCAAAAATTTTCTAAAATCTACTAAATTTAATGAAAATGTAGTTTTATCAAAATCTATTTTTTGAGTAAAACTATTTACCATATATAATAATGTTTTATTATTTTATTTTAATAGTATAATTTATATTGTATTTTTTTTTTAATGATTCAGAAAATAATAAATCTACAAATATTAATAATTTCTTAAAACATTTATTAATTGTTACCTCAGATATTTTACATATATCTGATATATGTTTTTTTGTAACACTTAATTTACATAAATAACATATAAAATATATTACTCCACTAGCTATAGCCGGAGGTGTATTTTCAGATATATCTGGTAGTTTTTGAATTTTTTTACAAATTAGTTTCATTAATGAAACATATTTTTCTTCAATTTTTAATAAAGAACAAAAACGTGGCACAAAATTTTCAGGTGTTGTAATATTAATATTATAATTTAGATTATTCTTAATGTAATTATTTAACCCTAATAATTTTTTTCGTGCCTGTGTAATATATGTTTGATTAATATTAAATATTTCTGCAATTTCTTTTTGACTACGTGATACATTATTTATATTTAAACTAGTCATTAAACATGTAGCTATTAATGCATCTCTATTTATACCACGACATATCTTAACATCTCGTATATCCTTATAAATTTTTTTAGCATCTTCTACAATCATTGAATTAATATTATTATTTAATGCAATAATATTTAATCCTTCAAATATAGATAATATTGCTCTATCATTATAATTACTTGTAATATATTTATGAATTGTTCTAAGACTTTTTACTTCAGGACTATTTCCACGCGAACTAATCATTGTACCACAACACATATTATATAATAAATTATTTACAGGTAGTCCACAACGTGTAGGATCACTTGATTTACTATCTTCTGAACCATAATATCTCCATTCCGGAGATATATCAATATAAATTCCATTATTTTCACCACACTCACTACACCATTTATATCCGTCTTCAATTTTAAAATCATTATACTGATTACAATTTATACATTTTTCTTCATCATTTTCATTTATAATAGGAAGTTGTTTATTTTTATTCATATTTTTATTCATATTTTCATCATTATACTCATTTATATTATTATTCATATTTTCATAATTATACTCATTTATATTATGATTCATATTTTCATCATTATACTCATTTATATTATGATTTATATTTTCATCATTATACTCATTCATATTCTCATTCATATTCTCATCAATATTTTCCTCAAAACTATTATATAAAGACCATATATCAGGGTTTTCACTATATTCCATTTTTAAATATATAATTTAATAATATCAATTTTAAATATTATATATATTATAATGGATATAAATAAAAAAAATATAGATAAAATTGCAATAGAGGGTATATCTGAAAGTAATTTAATGTCGCAAATATTTTTATCTCAAAAAAATATAAATTTAATACAAATTAAGATTATTAATATTATAAATAATGAGTATAAATATAAAATATCAAAACAATCTAAAAATGAACTTATTATAATTATGAGGTCAGTATATTTAAATAATGCAACTAATAATTATAAAAATAAAACAGAATTTAAGACAGAATTAAATCGTTTAAATAACTTAGTCGTAACTTACTGTGTTAAAAATATTGTTAATAATATTAAAAGTCATGAGTTATACTTAAAAAAAATTAATAACGATTTAAATCCAATAGATTTACCTACAACTACAAATATAAAAGGTGATAAACAATTAGAATTAAAATCATTTTTTTAATTATAAATTTATAAGATTTATAGATTTTGTGTTTTATTTAATAAATATATAATTGTTAATAATAAAACTATAGTTATAAGAAATATAATTAAAATTAATATTATAGCTATATATAAAAAAATAAAACTATAATCAATATATTTTTTTATATTTAATAATGATTCTTTAATATTTTTATTTTCGCATAATTTATTATATATATTATCTAAAAATTTGGTAGTCATTAATTTAATGTATATATTATTTTTTTTTTATAAACTTAATCAGATTCTACTATTTTTTTTAAATCACTGCTTAATGTACCAAGTAGTCGCGGTTCAATTCCATAAGAATAACATAAACCCGTTGTAGGAATAAATATTACTTCTGTTCCATCTTCAAGTGTAATTAAATTACCCTTATGTTCAATTTCAAGTTCCTCATCAATAGTATCATTTTTTTTTTGAATAATAACTTTATTTTCTATTTTATTATTTGTAACAGGTTTATCGAGAATTGTTCCATATGTTCTTTTAACTTTATGTCTTCTACAAAAATCTGTATCATCCTTTTTAGATCTTCTACATTGTTCACCTTCTGAAGCAATAGCATTACAACGGTCATGTGGCAATGGAATCTTTAATTCTCTTTTTTTCTTTGGTTTAAAATCTCTCTTAATCGATGTATTTACTAGACCATATTTTTCTACAATTTCTACATAATTAAGATTTTCACCCTCACAAATATTAGAAATAATATTAATTAATTGTTCATTAATGCATTTATTAAATACATGATTTAGTTCATCTGAATTAATTTCCATTTTAAATATTTATAAATATAAAATCAATTTTAAATATATATATGAATGATTATATAAAATCATATATTACTGAAAATTTTAATGTAGAAAATGGTAATGAATTTACATATACAATAAAGAATGATTCATCAAATAAAACTTATGATAGTGGTAAGGATTATTTACATAAAATATTTGTTAGATTAACATTACCTGCAATTTATTCTTCTTCTAGTAGACAATTTAAATGGATTAAATATTTAGGTTATAATATTATAAAAAATGCTAAATGTAATATAAAATTTAATAATAAAACAAAAACTAGTACTAATATTGATTTATTTACGTATACCGAGTGGTTATATATTTGGAATGAAATTAATTTATCAGAAGAAGAAAAAAAAATACATTATGAGTTAATTGGACATACACCTGAATTATATGACCCCGCCAATTCGAGTAATAGAAATAATGTATATCCCGTATCTCATTTAAATAGAGAAACATATAAATGGATAATTGATGATACAAACACAAAAAAAGCAAATATTGTAAATATTTCAAGTGATTTTAATTATAATAAGCCCGCATCAATTCCTTCCAAAACTATTTATATTCCTTTAAATTTTTATTTTTGTAATAATATAAAAGATATTTTACCACTTAGTCATATACAAGAAATAAAAATTACTATTACATTTCGACCAATAAATGAATTATATACTGTTTTATTACAACCCGAGGATTTTACATTATCGAATAGTAATAGTTCAATTACTACAACTAATTATGAAACTAATATTAGATTACCCCCTTCAATAAATTTTGTTAATAATAAAATTCCAAATTTTAGTAACTCTGCACATTTAGATTCTAATAGTAATATTAATAATTTATCTATGTTTGATGTATTAATAAATAAATATGAAATAAAACCATTAACTAATGGAAATACTAGTATTAATAATTTTTTACTAGATCCTACAGGTGACCCAATAAATAACAATATTCAAAATATACAAACTTCAGTAAATGCAATAAATCTATTTTATGATAATATATGTAAAGCTCAAATTAGTTTAAATCTAATAAAAACTACACCATATAATAAAAAAAATATTAAATATAGTGGACTATTTAGTCAAATAGGATTGGAAAATGTATTAGATACAAATACTAATAGCGATGGTTCAGTAAAACAATATAGTTTTATTATTTCAAAAAATATTAGTGAAAAGATTAATGAAATGTTTGTTGTATTTAGACATGCTGAAAGAGAAAATAAAAATGATTTATTAAATTTTACAAATCTAGACTATAATAATAAATATGATTGGAATGATTCATCAAAAAATAATAATACTGTATCATATAGTTCTAATATTGAACTAATATCAAATTCAAAATGGGAACATGAATCTACAAATACTTCTATTAGAATGGGTGTAGATAACTTAGGTGTATTTTATATTAAAAAACATATTTTAGAAGATAATGTTTTTAAATATGTTGATATTATTAATTATAAATCAGAAGATATATTATTAGAAACACCTAGTTTATATAATAGTAATTCTACTGAAATAACTAATGAAAAAATATTAGATAAGTTTAAATTAACAGTAGAAACAAAAGATACTTCTGATAATAAAAAAACAATTAGTAATAGTTCAGAACCGTATAATTTCTATAATAAAGTTACATTATATAATAAATATAATAATACCATTCCTGGTCTATATTATATAAATAATACATATGAAAAAGGAATTTCTAAATTAGAATTTTCATTATGTGATTTTAATAAAATTACTATTAATGAATCGAATGAATATAAATCAATAGTTTTTTGTAATCAAGAAGTTCTTATTCCACTTAAAAATATATAGACTTCAAAATATTCAAAATAAATTAATTATTTTTTATATTATATATATTATATAATATATTATGATTCGTATAATATCATATTTTATAGTAATAGGTGTATTTGTAGTAATAATAAATTTACTTAAATACAATAATAATTTTAAAAGATTAACTTATGAGTCTTCTTTTATGGAAGTTATATCTTATGTATGTTGCTCTTTTATGGGTTGTGGTTATGTAGGTGTACATCCTATAAGTAAACAAGCAAAAATGTTAATTATATTATTGAGTTTACTTAAATTTATAATTATTATAGAAGTAGTTATGTATACATCAACTACTTCAGAACATAAAAATGTTTATTTGGCCGTAAAGGATATTGTGCAAAACTCTCAAAAATCAGTAAGTAGTTAAAAAAACAAACTTAATAGTATAAATGAAATATAAAAAAAATAATATATATATAATATTATATAATGAAGCTTGATAAATTTTTTGATAAAATTTACGAAAGATTAATGTTTTATATTCCAACTATTATTATATATACTTATCTTATATTTGCATTAAGAAAAAATAATCATTTTTTTGGATTAAATGAAAGTAGTAATCTAATTGACTGTATGTATTATACTAGTATTGTATTTACCGGAAGTGGTTATGGTGAAATTTACCCACAAACTCAAATGGGAAGAATAATTATTTTAAGTTTATCTTTAGTCAAATTATTAATAATAATATATCCCATAGAGTCACTAAATGAATATTTTACTGTTGAGAATACTGATATAAGTTTAGATGATGTAGAAAATATAGTTCATGAAATATCTAATTACAAAATTAATACAAGTGGTACTACTTAAGAATCTAATTATTCATGAATTTCTAACATAGATGCATTTTTAGGAAAAATTATATATTTTTTTTTATCATCTGCTACAATAACAATAGCTTTTACACCTAAAGCACTTAAACTTACTACAGTTCCTACTACAGTACTATCACTATTAATATTATATTTAACTTTATTATTTATTTGCAAATTATTATAAAAATCAGTAGCATTATTATAAATACCGTAACTCATAATTTATATATATATATATATAATATATTTTTTTATATAATATATATTTTTTTATATAATATATATATTATGATAAATAAAAATAGTTATATAACACTATTTTTGACAGTAATAATAGGTATTATTAGTTGGTATAATTTAATATTATTTACTAGTAAAGAGTATTTACCTATTCCTAATAATGAACAGTATAAGGGTTTAGTAATAGGTATAGTATTAAGTATTTTATACTGGTTAAGACAATATTATACAATAAAGTTATAATTAGCAAAATAAATTAGATAAATTAGATAAATTAGATAAATTAGATAAATTAGATAAATTAGATAAATTAGATAAATTAGATAAATTAGATAAATTAAATAAATTTAATAATATATGACAGACCAATATGGACGATTATTTGCTGTTTTTATTTTTTCTCCTTATTTAGTATATTGTGGATATAAATATAATGATTATATATTACTATTATTTGGTATAGTATTATTTATATATGAATGTTTATGGATTTATTTTTCAGGACCTCAAGTTATTTATTTAAAATAAAATGAGTATTAATTATACTGTTTATATCAGTAATAATAAAATAACTTTGATAATTTATAAATATATTATTTAATTTACAAAATGACATACACTTTTCTATATTTTCTATTACTATTTGTTTGATTATATTATTTATTAAATTATTAGAAAGATTATTATTTATATTTATAATATATTTATAAATATCTAATTGTTTCTCAAAAAACCAACTATTATATACTTCTAATTTATTTAAAAATGTTTTATTTAAGTCAAACTCAAATATATCAATTAATTTTGTATTATTTTTAATAATACTATCCCATTTTAATATTACATTAAATAAGTTTTTAATTATAGATGGTTCTATATAAGATTGTAAATTTTTACATATAATATATCTTTCTGAATTAGTTTTTCTACTTGTATGTAATTTTGATATAATTACTTTTTCATAATGATGACATAATATATAAAATATCTTTAAACTTAAAATATTTGTTAGATCAAAACATTTTATTACAAAATTACCACCTAATTTCTGTAAATTTAATGCTAATACAATTTCACATATAAATAATCTTGTAAAATTATATTCTTGATTAATAAAATCTGTTGTAAAATCAAAACCACCATCTGCTGTTACAATATCACATGAGTTTTTACCTATAGTGTTTATAATATTAAATATATTAATTAATTGATATATATCACCATCATTATGTTTTCCATATAATATTTCTAAATTTGTTTTATATTTCATTTTTTTTTTTAAATTATACCATGTTGGTATATTATTCTTATTTTCCTCTATTAGTGAAATTGCATAATAATT
>JGI20151J14362_10003012_pt1 | contig 11661 bp, 12 predicted proteins | sample COG_01_FD_14362 | JGI IMG/M metagenome (IMG submission 14362) | reverse complement strand
ATCCAGTTTCATCTGCTAAAGCTGATATAAGCTGTGTTTTTGTCATTGGTTTTGACGCCATTTTAAATCTCCTTTACTGTCCATAATTGGGGTCTGATCTTTGTAATATACCTTTATATAGGGGTACAACACAATAGCTAGTGGTTGGAAAGTCCTTTTTTTATATAATTTGTTAGGAATAATTGCGAAGCAAACGGAATAAAACAATGGCTTTTTGTTAAAATCATCCTCTAAACACTATTAAATTCTTATAGAACCCAGAGAATATACTGAATATTACTATTTACAGGTTATTAAAAACAGAGCATTTTCATTGGACATTATACAGTAATAAAATAATGCTAGGCTATAATATAAATAAAGTTAATGAAATAATTTTAGGGATAAGTAGAATGCAATATGGGCTCAATGAAGAACAAGAGATGATTGTTTCTACTGTTCGAAACTTTGTAGAAAAGGAGATTTATCCACATGAGGAACCTTGTAGATAGAACTGGAGAAGTTCCTAAAGAAGTAGCTCAAGAAATCAAAAGGAAGACCTTGGAACTCGGATTCTATGCCTGCAACTTTCCAGAAGAGATGGGTTGTGCTGGGCTAAACCATTTAGAGTTTGCACTTGTAGAGAGAGAGCTTGGCCGAGGATCAATGGCTCTTAATCATTTTTTTGGACGACCTCAAAATATATTAATGGCATGCCAAGGTGATCAAATAGACGAATACCTAAAACCGGCATTAGTTGGAGAGAAAATGGATGCTCTGGCCATGACAGAGCCTGGAGCTGGTTCTGATATTCGAAGTATGTCATGTACTGCAAAACGTGATAGGGGGGACTGGGTTGTTAATGGTTCCAAACACTTTATCTCAGGAGCTGACCATGCAGACTTTATTATAGTTTTTATAGCAACAGGAGAAGAGAGCACACCACGCGGTATAAAGAAGAAAATCACATCCTTTTTAGTCGATAGAGGAACACCCGGGTTTGTAATTCGAGATGGTTACAAGTCGGTAAGCCATCGCGGCTATAAAAACATGATTTTAGAGTTTACGGATTGTAGGCTACCAAATTCCCAAGTTCTTGGTAAGGTAGATGGTGGCTTTGATGTTATGAATGAATGGCTTTATGCAACTCGGATTACTGTTGCGACGATGTCCGTTGGTCGGGCACGAAGGGTTTTTGATTACGCTTTAGATTACGCTGCGACTCGAGAACAATTTGGACAAAAAATTGGGAAATTTCAAGGTATCAGCTTTCAACTTGCAGATATGATTACCGAAATAGATGCTGCCGATCTACTGACGCTAGCAGCGGCAAAAAAATTAGATACTGGAGGTTTTGCAAACCGAGAAATAGCATCTGCAAAACTTTTTGCTAGTGAGGTTTTAGGTAAAGTAACGGACCAAGCAATACAAATTCATGGTGGAATGGGGTTAATGGATGATTTACCTATTGAACGGTTCTGGAGAGATGCACGTGTTGAAAGAATATGGGATGGCACGTCTGAAATTCAACGACATATAATTAGTCGAGATCTTTTAAGAGCACTTGGGGCTTGACGAAGTTATGAACACTCTATCGAGATTATTTTCTCCAAAAATACTTGCTGTTATTGGGGGTGGGGAATGGTGCAGAGCTGTCGTCCAGCAGGTTCATAAATTTGGTTATAAAGGAAAACTATATATTATAAACAAAACAAATGCTGAGATAGCCGGTATACAAACTTATAATAGCGTTCAAAACCTTCCAGAAACTCCAGACGCAGTATTTATTGGCATAAACAGAGATGCAACAGTAACTGCAGTCAAAGAGCTAGGAAAAATGAAGGCTGGGGGGGCGGTATGCTTCGCCTCTGGGTTTAAAGAGGCGGTAAAAGAAGATAAAAATGCATTAACTGCAAATGAATCTTTACTCCGCAACTCTGAAAATTTCCACATTCTAGGCCCAAACTGTTATGGCTTTATTAACGCCCTAGATAACATTGCTCTTTGGCCTGACCAACACGGCTGTAAACCAGTTAAACAAGGCGTTGCCATTCTAACGCAAAGCTCAAATATAGCTATTAATATTACAATGCAAAATAGAGGCCTTCCAATTGCTTATGTAGTAACTTGTGGGAATCAGCTCCAAATAGACCAAGCAGAAATTGCATCTTTCCTTTTAGATGATAGCCGTATCACAGCAATCGGTTTTCACATTGAAGGCTTTAAGGATATTAGAAAATGGGAAGCCTTATCAAGAAAAGCAAAAAGCCGGGGCATTCCTCTAATTGCTATAAAAACGGGGAGTACTGATCAAGCAAAAAATGCTACAGAATCTCATACTGCGTCAATAGCGGGAGATCATACTGCATCAAAAGCTTTTTTAAAAAGACTAAATATAAAACTGCTAACTGAGCTTCCTACATTTTTAGAAACATTAAAATTACTACATTGTCATGGGGAGTTAAATTCTAATAAGGTTGGATCTGTCAGTTGTTCCGGTGGAGAGGCCGCATTGATTGCAGACCTTGGAATAGAAAAAGGTCTATTATTCCCTAAGCTTAATAAAAGGCAAAAAAAACATTTAAGAGTAGCTCTAGGGCCAAAGGTGGCCCTAGCAAACCCACTTGACTATCATACTTACATCTGGAGAGACAAAAATGCCATGGTTAACGCCTGGGGAGCCATTATCGACCCTAAACTGGCACTTACTTTTTTCATATTGGATTACCCAAGAGCCGACAGATGTGATCTAGCTGACTGGGAGATTGCTACTGATGTGGTAATTGATGTTAAAGAAAAAACATCGTCAAAAATAGCTGTAGTTTCCACATTACCTGAACTTATGCCTGAATATATTGCAGATAGACTAATGATGAACGGAATTGTTCCTTTTAATGGTTTATCAGAGGCGCTAACAGCTACACAAGTAGGTATAAAGAAAAGCAAACGCAGACAAAAACCATTATTAATTTCTGTAAGCCGAGGAGCATCAAAACTAGTTCCCGAATTTGAAGCAAAAGAGAGACTCAATCAGTTGGGTATAAACGTACCAAATGGGATTATCTGTGAGTCCCTTTCTGATATACCAGTTGCAACAAAAGATCTAACGTTTCCATTAGTGGTCAAATCAGTAGATGTTGCTCATAAAACAGAAAAAAATGGGGTTCATTTAAATTGTTTGTCAAATAGAGATGTCACAATTGCCGCAAAGAAAGTTACAAACTCAGGGTCATTCCTAATTGAAGAAATGGTACCAAAAGGGTTTGAATTGTTAGTTGGAATAATAAAGAATAATGACCAAGGTTTTATTTTAACTATTGGGGTTGGTGGGATTTTTTCTGAACTGTCAGATGATCATTTCAGTGTCCTCGTACCAAGTTCAAAAAGTGACTTTATGATGGTATTAAAGCAACTCAAGATTTTTAAAATTCTCACAGGTTACAGAGGGTTGGAAGGTGCAGACTTAGCTTCTATTGTTGAAACAATATGGAAATTACAAACCTACGTAATAAAGAACTTTAACAATCTTATTGAAATAGAGGTAAACCCTCTAATTTGTACAAAGCATGGTGCGTTTGTAGCCGATGCATTAATTACGGAGATAGCATGACAACCTCTATTAAAACTACAATTTCAGGATCTATTCTAGAAGTTACACTGGACCGGCCAAAAGCGAATGCAATAGACCTTAAGACAAGTAAGATTATGGGTGAGGTATTCGCCAAATTTAGAGATGATCCAAACCTAAGAGTAGCTATTTTAACGTCCAGTGGCGATAAGTTCTTTTGTGCAGGTTGGGACCTAAAGGCCGCGGCAGATGGAGAGGCCGTAGACGGTGATTATGGTGTTGGTGGTTTTGGAGGTATACAAGAGCTTCCCAATTTGAACAAACCTATAATTGCCGCTGTAAATGGAATAGCCTGCGGAGGTGGCCTAGAATTAGCGATGAGTGCTGATATTATCATAGCCTCTGAAGACGCAACATTTGCCTTACCTGAAATACTCTCAGGAACCGTGGCCGATGCTGCAAGTATAAAGCTTCCAAAACGTATTCCGCATCATATAGCAATGGAATTACTTTTCACGGGTCGGTGGTTTGATGTAAATGAAGCCTACAAATGGGGTCTTATAAATGAAATTGTGCCTAAAAAAGATTTACTCTCTCGTGCAAGGAAGTTAGCCGAAACATTAGCTTCTGGTCCACCACTTGTTTATGCAGCAATAAAAGAGATTGTTCGCGAAGCTGAAAATCAGGATTTTCAGAAACAATGGAAAAGGTAACTAGTAGGCAACTTAAGACAGTTGATAAATTATATTCGAGTGAAGACCAGCTGGAAGGGGCAAGAGCTTTCTCAGAAAAACGTCCGCCTGTTTGGAAAGGTAAATAAAAAAACTGTAGGCTAAGAATAAAACTCATCAACTGTATAGCCTTGCAAAAATAATAAAGAGGTTAAGTCTCCAAAGTTAATTTTAACATCTGCAACTTCCTGAACTATTGGCTTGGCGTGAAAGGCTACGCCAACTCCAGCAGCACTAAGCATTGTTATATCATTTGCCCCATCACCAACTGCGATACATTCAGTTTTGTTCACACCCAAGAGCCTACTAATCTCAATAAGAGCAGTAAGTTTTGAAGATTTTCCTAAAATTGGCTCCCTTACCAACCCATTTAAAACTTCATTTTCAAAAAGTAACTCATTTGCTCTAACCTCATTAAACCCCAACTTACACCCAATAAAGTTTGCAAATAATGTAAAGCCACCTGAGACTAATGCTGTATAACAACCACTATGTCTCATTGTATTTACTAGAGACTTTCCTCCCGGTACTAACGAAATCCTATTCTTTAAAACTGCTTCTACAGCCCCTTTTTTCATACCTTTCAAAAGAGCTACGCGCTGCCTTAAAGCATTTTCAAAATCAATATCACCGTTCATTGATTTTTGTGTTATATCACTAACTTCATCACCAACTTCATACACAAAAGCAAGTTCATTGATACACTCTTGATGAATCATAGTACTATCCATATCAGCAACCAGTACTTTCTTTTTTCTTCCAAAACTACGTTGAACAGTTAGGTCAATTTCTTTGGTTTGATATTCCTTCCAAACTTCTTCAAAATAAACTGGAATTGTCAGGTATCTCAAATTCTGCGGCGACCTTAGGCATTAGCCACTTAAAATTTTTACAAGTTTCAAAAGAGCTTAAAATCTTTTTGATAACCCCTAGATCTAAAAGAGAAACATTTGGATTAGAAATTATAGTAACAATATACATTTTTTTACCATATTAATCTTGAGTACTAAGAAATTATACCACCCACTATACCTTATTTTTATGTTGTCAAATACTCTCATCATATATACTGCTTGTGTTGGGACACCTCTCCCCAACGAGAGGCAGATATCTGTGAGGGTAATATAATGGTAATAAGTAAACCGGTCGTTCGACCGGCCAACCCACGTTTTTCGTCGGGACCGTGCTCTAAACCACCAGCTTGGGATTTAGGAGCTCTAGGGCAAGAGGCTTTAGGTAGATCTCATAGATCTATAGTTGGCAAATCAAAATTAAAAAAAGCAATCGATAAGACTAAGCAGATTTTAAAAATTCCTGAGTCTTACTTAGTTGGTATTGTACCAGCATCTAATACTGGCGCATTTGAAATGGCAATGTGGAACCTTTTAGGGCAACGACATGTAGAAATGTTAGCTTGGGAAAATTTTGGGAATACTTGGGCCTCTGATACAGTTAATCAATTAAAAATAGATGCTACTATTAAAAAAGCTGACTACGGAGAGATTGTGGATTTTTCTTCTGTTGATTTTAATAATGACGTTTGCTTTACATGGAATGGCACAACATCTGGTGTAATGGTTGGTGAAAAGGAAATTATACCAAAAAATCGTGACGGTCTTACTTTATGTGATGCGACCTCTGCTGCATTTTCAATGAATTTACCATGGGATCTATTAGATGCGACAACTTTTAGCTGGCAAAAATCCCTTGGCGGGGAGGGCGCACATGGAGTAATAGTATTGTCCCCCCGAGCAGTTAAAAGACTAGAAACATACAAACCTTCTTGGCCCTTACCAAAAATATTTCGCCTTACAAAAGAGAATAATTTAATTAACGGTATATTTTCTGGTGAAACTATAAATACACCTTCAATGCTTTGTGTTGAAGATTACTTATTTTCTTTAAAGTGGGCAGACTCCATCGGTGGGCTTGATTCTTTAATAGGTAGGACTAAAAAAAATGCAGCGGCAGTGACTCAATATGTTAATAATACACCCTGGTTAAGTTTTTTAGCTAAAGACCCGGGAGTTAGGTCAATTACAAGCGTTTGTCTTGAGGTTAACGACCCAAGAATTAAAGACCCTAAAGCATTTATAAAATCAGTGGTCAAAAGGCTCGAAAACGAAAAAGTTGCCTTCGATGTTGGCTCTCACAGAGATGCCCCACCCGGCCTTAGAATCTGGTGTGGCCCAACTGTTGAAGTCTCCGATATAAAAGCATTAATGCCGTGGATTCTCTGGGCTTTTACAACAGAGATTATAAGCCAGGGTAATCTTTAAAAAATAACAGCTCCATGTGTAAATCAGTATCATCTAAGTATTATCAAGAGATACAAATAATAGAAGGATAAACAAATGAAACCGAAGGTCCTCGTCTCTGACAAATTATCTGAAAAAGCTGTGCAGATCTTTCGTGACAAAGGGTTGGAGGTAGATTTTAGACCTGGGATAGGTAAAGACAAAGAAGGTCTACTTCGAATAATCGCAGACTACGATGGATTGGCCATAAGGTCTGCAACCAAAGTTACTGAGAAAATTATTAAGCAAGCGGTTAAACTTAAGGTTATTGGGAGGGCAGGTATTGGTGTTGACAACGTTGACATTACAGCTGCATCAAAAAAAGGTATCATTGTAATGAATACCCCCTTCGGAAACTCTATAACGGCCGCTGAGCATACAATCTCTATGATGATGGCTGTTGCCAGACAAATTCCTGAAGCAAATACATCAACACATAGTGGCAAATGGGAAAAATCAAGGTTTATGGGTGTTGAGTTAACGTCAAAAATTTTAGGCGTAATCGGCGCAGGTAATATAGGCTCTATTGTCTGCGATCGTGCGTTAGGATTAAAAATGAAGGTTTTAGCTTATGATCCATTCTTGTCAGAAGAACGTGCACAAAAAATTGGTGTAACTAAAGTTGAATTAGCAGAACTACTATATAAATCAGATTTTATTACTTTGCATGTGCCCTTAACTGATCAGACAAAAAATATAATTGATTTTAATGCCATAAAAAAATTAAAGCCAAGTGTTCATATAATAAACTGTGCGAGAGGTGGGCTAGTTGATGAAGAAGCCCTTGCGTTTGCCTTAAAAGAAAAACGTGTTGCTGGTGCTGCGTTTGACGTATTTTCTACTGAGCCTGCTATTAACAGTCCCCTTTTTAATATAGAAAATGTAGTGGTTACTCCTCACTTAGGGGCTGCGACTACTGAAGCTCAAGAAAATGTTGCAATTCAAGTAGCTGAGCAAATGTCCGAATATTTACTAAGAGGCGCAGTCTCCAATGCTCTTAACATGCCTTCTGTTACTGCTGAGGAAGCGATTATTATGCGCCTTGGTTAAAACTTGCAGAATGTCTAGGGGCTTTTATAGGGCAAATGACGGTAGAACCACTTTCTAAAATAGAAATCACATATAATGGATCCCTAGCTAAAATGAATTTAGACGCACTTAATTGTGCTGCGATTTCAGGGATTATGAGGGTCAATAATACACAAATTAATATGGTTTCTGCACCTATTATAGCCAAAGAGCGTGGAATTAATATTAGTACAACAACCCAAGATAAGTCTGGGGCCTTCGATGGTTATATTAAAGTGAAAGTTATTACAAAAACGCGTCAAAAATCTATCGCTGGAACCGTTTTTTCAGATGGTAAACCTCGATTTATTCGAATTAAGGGCATTAATATAGATTCTGAAATAAGTACCCATATGATTTATACTACGAATAAAGACGTGCCAGGAATAATTGGGGTATTGGGTAAAACGCTCGGGGACAATAACATAAATGTTGCAAACTTTACTTTAGGTCGGGAAAGTGTTGGTGGAGAAGCTATCGCACTACTTTCTATTGATGTCGCTGCAACAGATCTAGTTGTAAAAAGCCTTAAAGAGACATTGCTTTTCCAGCAAGTTCAACCTTTAAGCTTTATCGTTAACTAGGCTGTATTTTTCTCAGTTAATCCAAATTTATTAGTCACCTAAACTTCAAGATTTTAGTTATAGATAATTTCAAGGTTTATTGATTTATTATAGTTAATCACACCAAAACCTTGTGCTTCAGATATAGAAAATATACGCTCTTATACTAGTAAAAATTTTAATTATTTTAAGGTATGTATCATGACTAATGTTGTTATTCTCAGTGGTGCTAGAACTGCAATAGGTAGTTTTGGTGGATCTCTTTCTAAAGTGTCACCAATAGATATGAGTACAGCAACAATACAGGCCTCTTTAAAAAGAGCTGGGGTTGCAGGAGAACAAATTGGTCATGTTGCAATTGGTCATGTAATTAATACAGAGTCTAGGGATGCTTACCTCTCCAGGGTAGCCTCCATTAATGCTGGAATCTCAGACAGTACCCCTGCTATGAATGTAAATAGGTTGTGCGGTTCAGGTCTTCAGGCCATAGTTTCAATTACTCAATCTCTACTATTAGGAGACGCACATTTTGGAGTAGCCGGTGGTTCGGAAAGCATGAGTCAGGCGCCATATGTATTACAAAATAGCAGGTGGGGACAGAAAATGGGTGATACATTAGCTCAGGATATGCTGCTTGCTGCACTTCAGTGCCCATTTGGAACAGGCCACATGGGAGTTACCGCAGAGAATGTTGCGCAAGAACATAATATTTCACGTAACTCTCAAGATAGTTTTGCTCTAGAAAGTCAAAGGCGTGCCGAGATTGCCATAAATTCTGGTTATTTTGAAAAACAAATTATTCCTATAGAAGTAAAACATAAAAGAGAAAACATTGAATTTAAAATTGATGAGCACCCAAAACTCTCAAGTCTAGAATCTTTGTCTAACCTTAAACCTGCATTCCAAAAAAATGGTTCCGTTACTCCGGGAAATGCATCTGGGTTAAATGATGGTGCCGGAGCATTGGTTTTGGCTACTGAAGAAGCTGCTAATTCTGCAGGTCTAACACCAAAAGCAAGAATTCTTGGTTATGCACACGCCGGGGTTAGACCAGAGGTTATGGGAATAGGACCAGTGCCCGCCGTTCATAATTTACTTAAAAAAACAGGCCTTTCAATTTCTGACTTTGACGTAATCGAATCAAATGAAGCTTTTGCCTCACAAGCTTTAGCTGTTAATAAGGGTCTTAAACTAGATCCCCAAAAAGTAAATCCAAATGGTGGAGCCATTGCCTTAGGGCATCCAATTGGAGCCACTGGCGCTATAATTGCTATAAAAGCTTTATATGAACTGGAAAGAACCAACGGCTATAAGGCATTAATCACAATGTGTATTGGTGGAGGCCAAGGAATTGCACTAGCAATAGAAAGAATGTCTTAGTAATTAAATGGAAATAAAACTTTCATTTAACTTTATTTCTCCTGTCGTAACACCTCTCCAATTCATTATAGGTCCATTTAAGTGTTTTTGAGCAATTGGGTGTTTAACATCAAGCGCACCGTATTTTACCAATAAACCCGTAATAGCAGATTCTGCAGCCCTAGTACTTCCATCTGTAATTTTCAATGAAATTCCAATGCCTTTTTCAGGTAATATAGCAATAAAAACTCCTTCAGCACCCGTCTTAACAGCAACCTTTCCATCCATAGCAGTCATTAACTCTGTGCATGCTCGTCCTTCCCCAGCTACTAGATCTGGATGTTTAGTCATAGCATTAACTAACCTAACTGCAGCTTTACCCCTCACTGTGCTTGAGTTTTGGGTTTGCCATCTTTGACATTGCTCTAGAAAGACCGTGAACTGTAGTAGCAAAATTTGGAGCAGAGCATCCATCTATTGCATAACCAAGGTCTGAGGTTTCCGTCATAGACTGGAAAGCCTCTTTAGCTAAAATTTGAACAGGATGTGCGGGATCAATATATTCAGAGCCAGCTCCTAAATGGCGACTTAATGTCAAAAAACCACTATGCTTACCTGAGCAGTTATTATGATACTGACAGGGTTTTTGATCTAGTAGTATTAATTCTGTTTTAGCACTTTTATCACTTGGACTTTGCACACCACATCTAAATGAATCATCATCGATATTCAAAGCTAACAACCATTTTCTAACACGGCTGGTATGAATTAAAGCTCCTTGATGAGATGCACATGAAGAGCTAAATGTTCACTGGTTAAACCAAATACGTCAGCCGCACCACTTTCAACTAAAGGAAGAGCCTGAAGGATTTTAGAAGACGATCGTGGCAATATTATGTGATCAGGATCCCCCCAAGATTCAATAATGTTACCATTACTGTCACATATTACTGCATGTCCTGTATGNTAAGATTCTAAAAAATCTCCCCTCCATATTTCAACCATTTTTATAGGCATATTCATAGTTCTCCTAAAATCCTAAAATTTTNATTATTGCATCTTTATTAAAATGCACAATCTGGTTATGATCGAGTAATCTTATACGTCGTATTTTTTTTATAAAACTTTTGACTGTGTAAAATGTAAAAGTAAATGGATAATCGAAAGAAACTGGATCATAAAAATGAGCATTTTTCAAAATATATTAAAACTGGTTATAGTTGCTATGCTAGTGACATATCCTCTGGAAAGTTTTAGCCAATCATCAAATACTGATCCTTTGGCAGATCCACTATTTACTAAATCCGACTGGAGTGTGTATGCCACAGATAACCCCAAGCAATGCTGGCTTGCAAGTGTTCCAAAGAAATCCATCAACACAAAGGATGGAAAAAAGGTTAAGGTTAACCGAGGTAAGATTATCTTGTGGGTATCTTTTTGGGCAGGAACAAAAAATAGGGGAGAGGTGTCCTTTACAGGAGGTTACCCTTATAATAAAAACGATGTCCTTGATTTTAATATTGATAACAAAAAGTTTGATCTTTTTGTACCTACAGAAGGTAATTTTGCATGGGCCAAAGATACCAAGGCCGACGCAGAAATCATAACCGCTATGAAGCGTGGAAGTTCAGCGATCATAACAGGTGTCTCAAAAAGAGGTACTAAAACAAGAGATACAATCTCACTAATGGGTTTTACTGCAGCATTAGAAGATGCAGTAAAACGATGCCCTGAGTGATAATAATCTTTCAGCTAAAAGTTACATTTTTTAATAAGGTGACAGATGTCTGATATTAATTATATTGTAAATGATTTTAAAGTTATACCTCGTATCACTGCTGTAACTAAGAAAATTAACCTTGTTGGTCAAACCCGTGATCAATTAAAAGAGAAGTTAACTCTAGTTGGTGTTCTTGATAAACAACTAAATATGCGAGTTAAGCAAATTTGGCATTGGATTTATTTCAGGGGTGTACGAAATTTTGATGAGATGACAAACCTTTCAAAATCACTTCAACAGAGTCTAGCAGAAAATTATTCAATAGACGTCCCAGAAATTATAGAAAAACAAGAGAGTTCTGATGGAACGCGAAAAT
>JGI20151J14362_10003011_pt1 | contig 11665 bp, 7 predicted proteins | sample COG_01_FD_14362 | JGI IMG/M metagenome (IMG submission 14362) | reverse complement strand
AGAAGGAAGAGGAAGAATTGCTGTTGTTAATCTCCAGTCTGAACAACATGTTAACGTTGTTGTTGTTCGTATTATTCGTATGCGCAAAAACTTGTTTGCTTTCTGAGGGATTTTCAAAATTCGAGAATATGCTTGCTCTTTAATATGTGCACGCGCGCGTTAGTACATAAATAATAGTATTCAAAGAAGAAGTCTAATTCTAATTCCGAATGGTCTGATCCCGAATAATCTGATACGTGGAACTCTCTTATTGCACGTGCGACCAGCAAAAAACTCTCACATCATCGTCATCATCATCACCATCCTCACCGTCGTCATAAAAATCAAACGCGTCCGTCTTTCTTCTTGACGATGTGTCCGCCTTTGAGCAAAATAGATCCTAAGTTGATTAAATCACCGAGAACGCCTCCAACGTTCGTATCTTTTTGCCGGACGGCTTCCTCGCTCATGCGACTGCCTTTCGCAAGTTCCGAGAGGTTTAGTTTTTTTACATCATCCTCACCTTCATTTCCGTCGTCGTTCGAGCTCGTGTTTATCAAATCTGCAAAGGCAGCCTCGGCGGATTCTTCCGCGGAGAACAAAGAGGAGGAAACGGAGGAGGACACACCACCATTTTCACCACCACCCACTCCTTTTACGTAGCCCGGGGAAAAGCCTAACTTTTCGTTCTGTCTCGCGGTTGCCATCGCGCGGGAGAGTTTACTCGTCTCTTCTTCTTTGTCTTCTTCTTCTTTGTCTTTATCCTCTGCATCGTCGTCCTTCCCTAAAGCCATTACCCCGGTGCGTCGCGCTTCTCTTCTTTCTCCTCTTCTTTTAATATTAAAACCACTGAAACTCCTATTACTCGTATTCCTCCTGTTCCTATTCCTCCCGCTCAAAANCAACGCCTCGGTGTCGCTGAGCGTGCGAGAAGAAGAAAACGTGTGAGTCAACATGTTCGTTTTTGTCGTCCTCGTTGTGATGCAACACTCCTATTTTGGAGACTTTTTTAGGGGAAGAGAGTTTCGTCATTGACGCAAAGGTCTCCAGAGAGAGATATTATGATGCGGAGGCAAACGAGCGGCGATTTTTACGACGCGGATGCGGAACCCGAGAACGACAACTCGAACAACAACAGAAACGTGAACGACAACAAAATGCGTACNNNTGCTATGGATGATGATGACGACGATAATGCGTTTTACTTTGATGATGGTGAAGAACAAAATCGACATCGTCGTCCAGAAGTGATGATGATGACGACGACCGGGAACAACACCCCTTTTAAAATAGAGGAGCAGACGAAGAATAACGCGCAACAACAAAGAGTGTTGGGGACAACAGCAGCGGCAGAAAAACGATTCGTAGCGTTAAAACCATCGAAGAGGAGTGGACGAATAATAGATAAAAAGATGAGTAAAAAGAGAACGGCGGGAGTGGGTTTGAGGTCGCACGCCAGACTAGGTGTGTCGCCAGTGCGAGGAGGAGGAGGAGGAGGAGGAGGAGGAGCAGGAGGAACGACTACTACTACGACTGCTACTACTACTACTGCTGCGCTGTTGTTATCGAGGAAGAAAGAGAAGAAGAAACGGTCGATGCAGCAGAGGCGGGAGAGGACGAGTAAGCGGGAAAGGTATAGTCTCGGCGGCGCGGCGGCGTCGTCCGACGGAGGAGGTACGGACGACGAGGAGAACGGGAGGAGAGTTATCGGTGGCGTTTACTCGACGGCGATGGAACGCGAAGACGCCAAGAGGAGACAGATGCTTTATAAACGTCTGGATAGATTGAAACAGTTGCCATCGCAGAGCCAGTTTGCGAAAACGCAAATCGCGTTGGTGAATAAATGTTTGGAGATGTTGATGAAAGTGACGGTGAGAACGAACGAGGAGGAGGACGAGTTGGCGAAGTTGTTGAGCAGCGTGAAGATTTGAGGAGAGATAGGCATAGTAGTAAGTAAAAACAAAGTAGCATAGTCTTGTACAATACCAAAATTACCTTAATATAATAATAAAACATACTACTACACCGAATATCTTTTCACCGCGTCGGAGAGAATCTTCTTCTTACGCATGCGATACAAAATTGCCTGTCGCATTTTCCAATTCTCCCCGCCTTTCTCTTTCAACAAGCCTTGGTCTTGGTTATACGTCGTTTCCATCTCTTGTAATCTATATTCACACGCCATTTTCAACGCTAGCGCGGCTTTCTTTTCCGTTTGTCCGCCGCCTAATCGAAACCCGTCGCAGGATCCGCCAGCGTTAATCCATTCCGATTCGGTGGCGTAGAGACATCGCAAAGCCCAAGATAAGTTGGGTTCCGCGGTGCCATCGCTGACAAACGCGCCTCGCCACGCGGAATCTTCCAAAGTCAAATCTTCTAAGGACCCTTCGGGAATAAAGCGCAAAGCTTCGATGCGTTTCGGATTCTTCTCCAGATTTTCCTTCAGCGTAGGATCGTTTTGCGTCAAGTACGGGAGCAACCCTTCGAATTGGTACGTGTCCGCTACGTTTTGATCGTCCACGAATCCGTACCGCAAAAGCAACTCGTCGTTCGGCATCAAACCGTAACTAATCAACACTTCCTCGCCCTTTTTGTAACTCTTCGGCGATTTTAACGCAAACTCAGAATTCGTAAACTCAAACTCCGTTTTTAACATCGTCTGGTGATTGAACGCGTCGATTAACGGCATCAACACATACGCCGTGTCCGTCTTCACGTCGTTCTCCTTCGTCGAATCGAAAACAACTAAAGCTAACAACGCAAACACGCACAACCATTTCAACTCGGTCGTCTGTGCAGTCAAAAATGACGCGAACACCGTCCCAACCGATAAAGCTCGAGGTAACAATTTCCTCTGCAAAGCCTCCTGGTCTGCAATCTTTCCGGAAAAAACGCGCGACCGCACTACGTCCAACGCCCAAATGACTTCTTCCCTCTCAATCGTCTTCAAGCCGCCATCTCGCGCGTACTCCTGAATCAACTCGCACGCTTTTTCGTTCTCCAACCTCTGCTCTTTCGCGAACTTCTCTCCCACAGAGTATTGCAATTCTCTCACTTCCTCCTCCGTCCACGTGCCTAAATTCTCGAACGACTTTGGCAGTTGCTCGATGTACTCGTAAAACTTCGATCGAGAACCCAAGGATTTCTCGTACAAGAGTACCAACGCCACTCGCAACGCCCACCGTTCGTCCCCAGCCTTCGCCCATAACTCGTTCGATATATACTCTTCGTGTGGATTCTCCTGACCTTCGACGACGAGCATGGTTGCTTCTCTGGGCAGGCGGACTAAATCGTCCTCGCTCGCGATATCGCTCGTCGCTTTCACGCCTCTGTACAAATCGTCCCCTCCTTTCTCTTCCTCACTACCACCGACGTACGCGACTTCCACGTTTGGCGCGAGAATGTTGTTTTTCACGCGCCAGGCGGTGTACTCGCTTTGGAGGCGCTTCCATGCAAAAATCTCCTCGTCTTTGGCGCCGTCGGCGAAACAACAAACCCCTCCTGTTGTTCTCCCTGCGCTGCGACGGGTTATTCTCAAATGGGCGTACGAGGTCGAGGCGAGGGTGGTGGTGGTTCTGGTGGTAGCGTTGGAGGATGCCCCCGCGACGGCGACGCAACATCGTGTCGACAGAGTCGCGTGATGGAGCATTTTTTCTTGTGTGTGCAAATCTATGAGGGTATTCGTCTTTGTGTGTGCGCGTTTTCCCTATGTAAACACATGACGATTCAATATTTACAACTTCTCGCTATTTATCTCTCTCTCTCTATTTCCAAGCTTTAATCACACCGTCTCTACTGGCCGATAAGAGCATTCGACCACCTCTGAACGCGTCGCCGGCGGAAGAGGAAGAGGAGGAGTAGGACGGGACCGTCGCCAACGCGGTGATGGCGTCGTGGTGGCCCTCGTTTCTGCTCGCGATGGAGTTTTCGCGAGCAGCCGCGCTGGAGCCGTCGTTGTTGTCGTTATCAGTACCAGCAAAACCACCACCACCGCGTCTTTGTCTCCCGGAGGAGGATGTCGATGATGATTGGTACGGAGAGGTTTCTTGCTGAATGCGAATGAACGTGGGACGTTGTTTCGCTTCGCCGACGCGGACCAGACGAGAGGTGGACTCTAGACGGGTTTCCACGTATCGAGGTCGACTAGAACCGTGACGAGGCGGGCCGGAGAGAATGCGGGACTTTGAACTATCTCCAGGAAACCACGCGCGTATGGTACAATCGGAGCCTCCCGAGATTAACACACCGGACGGCAAGGAGAGGAGCGATCGGAAACTGTCGTTGTCGAATCCCGATTCTTCGTTGCCTTCGTTTATTTCGACGTCGCTCCAATTAGAATCCTCCTCGCTTTCAACAGAATTCTCCTCTCTTTTTTCTCTTTCGCTGCTTGTTGTTGTCGCAGTAAAGTCGGCTTGACTGTATTTATTCGTTTGAGAGCGTAAAAAAGGGTCGCTCAAGCGCCAATCAGAGTCGAGTTTACGTAAACTCGTACCAGATGCCAACACGTTCGGCCGGGCTCTGCTCGCTGCTTCCAACTCAACGCCAATTAAACTAGAGTCCAAAGTTCGTAAAACTTCTCTACATTCGCCAGTGGATGCATCCCACAAGGCAATCTCGTTCCTTTTGTGTGAACACCAAACCAGAGGTTTCATCATTTTCATGGCGTCAGAAGACGGAGGTAAGAACGCACGAACACTCATGCATGAAATCGAGTCGGAGAATGTGCGCAAATTCCTACGTGGCTGCGTTGCTGCGGATGATGCATTTCTCGCGCTTGTTCGAGTCGGAGCTTTCCATCGGGCAACAGATGTCATAAATCTCGAGTCGATGAGCTCGACTTCACCCGTCGACGTCGATAAAACAAACCATGGCGAGGTTGAGAAGCCTTCTTCGTTAACATTCCCACTGTTTACGAAGGGAATAGAGCTAAAATCAGATGTCAATACTTCACCGTTTGCGTTTGCAAGAGAAGTAATCACGCCTCTTTTCGGATGCCAAGGTAAGGAGACAATCGCGCTTCTCCCGTCACCTCGGGTGGACTGCCGTAAATCCCAAACTTTACATCCGCCACGCTGCGTTGCAAAGGCAACAACGCTTGGCGAAATCGCCAGGGTGGAAACGACCGCACCTTCCGAAATATCATACGTGTATATTTGAGCCGCACCAGTGTACTTTTCAGCCGCACCGGTGTACATTCTTTTTCTGCCCTCTGGACCGTCTTCTCCGGTGCTCTTTGATGTTTTCGTTGCTTTTACATATTCCACGCGCCACACGTGCACCGACCCACAATCGGAGCCTGAACAGACTCTATTTTCAGATAACACGCACGCGCTTTTAATCTTGCCGCTCTGAGAAGCGTACGTCAGGCGCGAACGAAACGATACATCTCGTTCCAATCGTCTGGAATCCCAAATCTTACACGACCCGTCATCAGAGCACGATACAAAATACGGCACGTTTGCATTCGTAGGCGCCGTGGCGAGATGATTCACGGCACTTCTGTGCTCCTTCAAATGAGCCCAGAGCACACCGCGAGGAACCCACGATGCGGACGATGATATATTCCTTGCCGCAGTTGAAATCGCGGGGAGAGATTTGGAAGCGACAGAATTCTCAAAACCATCGTTCGTTTGCACAACGTCCACCACAGGTATAGACTTGCTCGGCACAACGAGGGGTTTGCGGAAAGTAGAGAGAATGGCAGACGCAGAAGTATGCTTTGATGCTGCGGGGGTTCCTGATGCAATAGCTACTCCTTCGCGTGATTCAAGAACCCGGGCGTTTTGTCTTCGTCGCGCCTCTAACGTTGCCAGAATGTAAGGTACTAGAGGCTGCACAGACTCCTCAATCGCTAAAGATTCTAAGATGACCGTATTTGCAAAGTTATTCAAATCATCAGCAGAAGCAAAATTACTCTGCAATAAAGAAGCAACAGCTCGGTCGTACGACTCGCTCAATGGTGGATCCCTCAAAGCGGCTCGTAAACTTTGAGCGTCTTGAAACGCATCCGGGCACGTTGCCCACAACAATACGGAATCTTTACTCTTATTATGTTCATTCGAAGACGAAAGAGATGGCGACGATGATGGCAACGGCGCCAGTGTTTTTCTTTGAAATGGTTCAACTATTGGCGCGAGAAATGCAAAAGTATCGACTGGTCCAAGTTTCTTTGCAGCCGAGGCGAAGAAATCAATCGCTGCGTCTCGTATAGATTGGATCGGATGACACATCAACGGCGCAGATTTTGAGCACGCGTTAACAATGACAGATGTCTGCAAATCAAGCGAAACGGCGCTTGCGATTACATCATCTGAATCCGTATTCTCATCACTTTCATCATCAGCAGAGACGATGTTATGGAGACATTGTAATGCTGCCTGAACCACGTCATCATTTATATCTGTCAAGCACCTCTCCGCGCAGGGAATGACAAACGATTCTGTGACAGATGCCCCACATTCCATGGCAACATCTGAAATGTTTGATAAGAACGCACGCTTCGTCCGCCAATCGGATGCATTTAAGCACGTCACTAAGAGCGGCAATAAAAAACTCGTCGTCTCTTTGCGGCCGAAAAACTTTGCGATCCCCCCCATATTTTCCAACAAAGCCACCGTGGCATTTGGATGCGTGTTCAAGCTCGCAAAAATCTCCAATATAATTTGTCGCGCTTCGTTTCTGTGCGCTTGAATAGATATGTCGAATGAGTCACTCGCCGATGTTTTCTTTCCACCAAAAGTAGTATTCGTGTTCGCGCTTTCACCAAAATCACCTCCATTAGCGGTATTGTTTGGGTTCATTGAATTATTTTGATTGTTGTCCACATCATCGAAAGCGGTATACGTAGATGCATCTCCCCCTCCAATCTCATCCGAGTAAATCGTCCCAGACTTTACCGTCGTCAACTTTGCGAAATCTTCAGCTAAGCTCGCTTGGTCTTCATCGAGAACTTCTTTGCATCCTAGGGCTGAGCGCTGCGCGGAAAACCGAAACGCGTTTTGACAAAAGCGGGAGAGCGTTTCAGCTAACGTAACTTTCGCGTATTCGTTCCGACTTTCGTTGGCTTGTGCAGCACTGGACGATAAAGCTGCGAGTTGACGCAAAGCTGGCCAGACGTAGTCTTGGAATAACTTTGAATCTGATTTCTGCAAATCACACGCTCGAGAAAGCGTCGCCTCTAAAGTCCTAATCGCCGCAGCTTTCACTCGAGACGTCGATGGTGCGCTACTGTTACTATTCGTACTACTGCTGTTGATGTTATTCACAATAACGACAGTATCGTTATCGTCGTCGTTTTCAGAGTCTTTTTCTTTTATCGTTTCGACGCATCTTGGGACAATGAGATCGATTCTTGTCTGATCGTCGCAATATTTGCCGATGTACTTTTCAAGCAAATAAAATCCGTCTACCCGGACACTTTGTACATTGCACGCGCGTATAGCTAGACACAGATATTGCGCAAGAATACGCATACCAGGCGATCCGCCTTTCGCTTTCGATGACGGTAGCCTTTCCTCCACTTTCCGAATCTTCTTGACGAGATCGGGAACTTCCTTTTTCAAATATTCAATCGTGACGTCTAAACTTGCGTTGGCGTTAATTATGTCACTTCCCATCGCGTGTAATGCGTCAAAATACGCAGGAAAAAACCCAGACGCAACACACGAGTTGAATATTTCCTCCGCCGACGGTCTTTCGTACGGAACGCGTTGAATCATAGCTAAAATCAAGTTCAAAATTTCATCTCGGGCTTTCTTGTCGTTTGGAACTGATTTCGAGAGATTATTCGCGATGAAATGGTCCGGTTCGTATCCTTCGTTTTTGTCTCTGTACGCGAGCGCTTGCGCTAAATCAAACGTCGCCGTACCATCTGTGAACAGTTCGCCGATAACACAACCTAAAGCGAACACATCCATCTCTCTCGTGATCGCATACTCGCTATCAAATTCGTCGTCCTCTTCTCCGTCCGAAGTATATCCTTTACTCCCTCTTCGCGCGCCTCTTTGTATTCTTTTTTCCTTCTCCATCTCCAACTCCTGAAGATTACTACTGCTATCGTTATTAATATTACTGCTGTTCGCGTTACTATCTACAAACCTTTCCGGTGCTAAATAACACCTTCTCCTCCCTCCAGCGTCGAAGTAAAAAGTAAAATCGGCTGGATTATCCACCGGCACCGACTTTGGTTTGAAACTCGCAAAATCTGACAAAAACACCCAATTCGTCGATGTCATCAGCACGTTCTCGCACTTGACGTCCCCGTGCGTGACGTTCCTCTCGTGCGTAAACTTCATCGCGTGTAGCAACTGATAACAAATCCATTTCTTTTCCAAAAACGACAAAAACGGTCGTTGATTTAATCGATCGTACAGCGTCGAAAACGAATACTGTCGCATCAAATACACCGCCCTTTCCGTTTCCTTCACCTTCTGAAACGGCCACACGTGCACGATATCTTTCGAGTTTGGATATTTCAACAGGGTCTTACCGATATCTCTCACTCGTTTCTCGTGTTTCTGTAAATCTGGAACCTGTCCTCGTTTCACGTACACTTTAATCACCACGTCCCCTACTTCGTTAAAATTCCCCCCCCTCGTCGTCGTCGTCTTCTTCCTTTTCTTGAGGATGACTTTTGAACGCGTCTTGTTGGTGGATTTTTCTTTCGCTTCTTCTTCTTCTTCTTCTTCTTCTTCTTCCTCTTCGTTTGTATTTTTATTGGTGGCTTTTCTTCTCGTCGTCGTTCCTTTGTCTTCTTCTTCTCTTCCTCTTTTTACATCTTCTTCTTCTTCTCCTTCTTCTTCTTCTGCGGAAGGTATCGACGACGTAAACGACTTCGTTTCGCACCGATGGGTCTTGAAAAACCGTCCACCACCTAACGCGTCTTTATATTTCAACTCTGGAACGTCCGTTTGCACTAAATCCGATACCTACGTTTGATTTGAGTTTAAGAGTTTAAGAGTTCTCCCGTGTTAGTTATGGATGCGACGACGACGACGAAGAAGAAGAAGAAGAAGAAGAGAAAACGAGAGAGAATAAAAAAAGTGTGCGTTGTTGTTGCTCACCTGCACTCTCGGCGCGTTCGTGGATATTTGGTTGCCCATCCTTCTTCTTCTTCTCTGACGGAAGAAGAGAAAAGGATTATGATGTTTTTTGTATCGCTGATGCGACGAGTGAAAGAAACAGTTGTAAAAAGAGAGTTCGTCACAAACAACTCACTCTCCTTCTCATCGCGGAAGAATGTCTTCGTCGTCGTCTACGAACAACAATTTCAACAACAACGAAAGAACGACGACGATAGAGATTTCACCGAACGTGTTCATGCCTCGCTTGGCGTTTGGAACGTATAAACTCAAAGGCGCGCAGTGCACGAAAGCGGTGAAGAAAGCGTTGGAAATTGGATATGAACACATAGATACCGCATCTATATATAAAAACGAGAGCGATATTGGTGAAGCGCTGGAGGAATGGATGACGACGACAAAAACGACGACTAAGGATGATGATGATGATGATGAGAACAAGAAGAAGACAAAAAAAAAGAATTTTGAGAGAAAGATGCCGTTTCTCGCGTCGAAAATCGCACCGGCGGAGATGCATTCGAAACTGTTGGTGGAACAAGCAGTTGAGAAAATTCTCCTCCGGTTGCGAATACCCGCGATTGACTTAATCATGTTACATTGGCCGGGCGTGTCGAAAGTCTCGCCGGACTCGGAAATACACAAAGAGAAGAGGAAAGACGCGTACAGAGCGTTAGAAAAGTGCTTGAAAGAAGGCAAAATTCGAGCGATTGGCGTTTCGAACTATCACGTGAGACATTTGGAGGAGCTGTTGAGTTATTGCGAGATTAAGCCGAGCGTGAACCAAATCGAGGCACATCCGATGTGGCCGCAGGAAGATTTGATTGAATTTTGCGAATCGAAAGGTATCGCGGTGGTGAAGTACTCGCCGTTTGGTGGAGGTGGGGCGCCCTTGTTGGACGACGCGTTCGTTTCCACGCGAGAGGAAGAGAAAGAAGGAGGAGGTGGAGGAGGAGACGAGGAACGAGAACAGGCGGCCGACATCGCGGACGACCAGGCGTGGAAACCGTCCCAAATTCTCTTAGCGTGGGGTTTGTTACGAGGAGGACGGAAAAACAGAGGCAATAGCAAAACCTTGTGCGGCGCAGTCGTCGTGAAAGCGTCCTCGGAGGAACGGATATTAGAAAATTACGAAGCGCTGGAGAAGGATTTTTTCAACTCAAAGTACCTCTCTCGAAAGTTAAAAGTTTGGGATTCCGTGGAAACGAGGAAGAAATTCGCCTGGGATTCCGATTGCGTGAAATGAAGCCAAAAACGTTAACGATTGACGATTGACTTATTCCGCGATTGAAGAGAACGACGAAATGTTCTTTTCGGAAAGCGTTAACAAACATTCTGCTGAATTACACAAAAAGTACGTGCGACGACTTCGAGGCAAAATTTCCGCGAAAAAAAGTAACTGACAAAAGTTTGAGAGAAAAAAATATTCTTCAGAAAGTATTTGCATTTTCATCGAGCGATAACTACGAACCGACTATACAAGTACGAAGGTAACAGTTAATACCATGGCGTTACGGACGGTACGTCTTCGAACTATGTTCTGCGCGACATTGGTTTTTATTTGCGCGCAAGCGCTGTTCGTTCGCGGCTGGGAAGAGGAGATGCCAAGCCCGCCGCCGAGTCCACCGCCGAGTCCACCACCGAGCCCACCGCCTTTAAACAAGTTTGGCAAGAAGATACCGGTGCCGCAACAAGAGTTTTTCGATCTTATCTGCCAATGTTTGAGAGAAGATCCCGTGAAAGGTAATTGCCTCGAAGTTGGCTACACCGAGCGAAATTCTGATGGCGACATTTACGGCGTTCTTTCGCATTGGGATACGTCTGAGATATCGGATATGTCATTTGCGTTTTCAGGACCGCGTTTAACGACTTCTGGACCTCCGTTTCCTTGTACTCCAATGCTTCCAATGGAAGTTACAGAACAATTCAATCCGGATTTGAGCTTGTGGAACACGTCGCAGGTTTTGACTTTCGTAGATACTTTCGGTGATCAACGTGCGTTTTTGGGAACTGGTTTGAAATTCTGGTCAGTGTCTCGAGCTACAAATTTTGAGGGATGTTCAGCGGTTGCGCTAATTTTATCGAACCGATTTCATTTTGGAACGTGGAGAATGCTGAAAACATGGGTGGAATGTTTCGTCGATGTACTAAATTCAACGCCGATATTTCTCTCTGGAAAACGCCTCGAAACAAAAAAATGGATGGAATGTTCTCGGAATGCGAAGCATTCAATTCAAATCTTAATTTCTGGGATGTTTCGAATGTCAATAACATGGAGGCATTGTTTGACAAGGCGTTTAAGTTCAACAAACCGATTGGCGATTGGAACGTGTCGAGCGTGACCTTGATGCGAGCAATGTTTTTAGAAGCCCTATCATTTAATCAAGACATTTCAAAATGGGACGTTCACAACGTCGTAGATTTCCGATTCATGTTCTTCGATGCAATTAAGTTTGCCGGCGACGTGAGCAAATGGGATCTTTCATCTTTCTACATCACGTTTACGAACATGTTTTCGGGAGCTCTCGCGTTTAACAACAAGTGGGTATGCGAGACATCGACGAGCGGCCCGCCGGATACGTGTGAATTGAAAAAGCCGTACTTTTTCA
>JGI20151J14362_10003007_pt1 | contig 11682 bp, 7 predicted proteins | sample COG_01_FD_14362 | JGI IMG/M metagenome (IMG submission 14362) | reverse complement strand
TTTATCTCGGACCAAAACGATGTGCGACTCGGAGACGAAGCGGCGCGATCTGCCCAAAATTTCTCTCTCTTTCTTTCTCTCTTTATATATATTATAAACGTATACGTCTTTAAACGCTCTCTCTCTCTCTCTCTGAACTCCTTCTTAAAGAGATCCCTCTCTCTCTCTGCCGGAGGAAAGAGAAGGTTTTGAAGAAAAGTGTTCCCACCGGCTCTATGAAAGAATATAAAGCGCGCGTTTAAATTTGTCCGGAGTTTGAGAGGAAAAACGATGAGAGGATTAGTATTCGTGTCCTCAGAAACTCTCTCTCACAAAAGTTTCTCTCAAAATCGGTCTGGCGCTCGAAAAATGAAAAAATCTCTCTCTTCTTGTGCTGCTTTTTTCTTGCTGGCGGATTTTTGTGTCACCGCTCTTTAAAAAAAAAGGGTCTTTTGGGTGTTGTTTAGGGTTATTCACGCTTTTTTTACGCCTAAAAAAATTTAATTTTCGCGTAAAAACAAACCGGTTTTTTCGAGACTTCTTCTCTTTTTTCGTCACTCTCGAACAGTTCGTTGTGCATCCTTTCCTCCAAAAGGATACATATGATGGTTTCGAACTCCGTCGCGTCCTTGTCCACCGCTCTTTTCTCGTCGTCTTTAAAAAGAACCACCGTAAGCAGAAGGACACCACCAACAACAAAGTCTTCGTCTTCTTCTTTACGAAGAGTAAAAGCGTTCAAAATCGCGAATGCGACGACGTTGACGATTTTGTATCTCACCGTGACGGGTGGTTTTGTACCGACGACGACGAGTGGCTTTGCGATGGCGATGGGTGGTGACGACGGGACGATTCAGACGACGACGACGGTCCGAACAGAAAACGCTTCTTCCGTGTTTAACGGGAAATATGCCGACCCGAACCACCCGGGGTGTTTGCGAGGGATCGAGAGAGTGCGTTCGACGACGAAAGCGAAAGTGTTCGGAGAAGATGGCACCCCTGGGTGTCAAGCGGATGGACAAAAAGAGACGAAAAAATGGGAACTCGAAGGCGAGTTACGAGGGGAAAACGAGATACTCATCGATTTTTCCAAGAAAGGAGGACCGAAGAATTTACTCGGGAAGTGGACCGGCAGTGGCGTTTTGTTCCCAGACGGGAACACGTGGTCAAAGTTATAATAATAATAATAATATAGCGCAAGCGAGTAAAATAAGCGTTGTCGTTTTGTAATAAGTATTTTATAGCGAGATTTTATATATATCATCAGCGTTCATCGTTTTTGAACGAAAACTATCGTCGATAACGCTGGAATCGTGAGCGATAAGTCGTCGACGTCGGACGTTCCTCCGGATATTTTCACGCGACGTAACGTTTCCGCGTCCTCACATATCGCGCCTTGCGCCGGGTGCGGCTCTAAAATTTTGGCGGTCGAAGCGTTTCTCACGTGACGTTGGAACGCTTTCTCGGCGTAGTTCTCGATGTCCGTCGACGTCGCGTTGACGCACACGACGATGCGTTCAAAGTTGTCGCATATTTTTAGCTTCTCGAAACCATCGTCGATGACGTAGACGAGTAAACCTGGTATTTGATTTTCGCCGCGATTGAAAAACGAGACGCGATTTTGAACGTCTTTAAACGTCTCCAAAGAGAAGAGCTTCGAGCTCGAACGAATGGACATCAACTCGCAAAAGTAGTCCGTTTGTGCGAGTATGTCTTCTTGTGAAGGTTTATTCTCCTCAACGTTCGCTAAGAATGGACGAATCAAATCATATCGTCCTTCGTTTTTCGATCGCGGGGGCATCCCGACGCCAAAATTGTGCGTCTCGCCGGAGAAATCTAATCGATTGAACCAATCGCCGCTATCGTAACTGTCGCGATCTAAACTCTTCGAACGCAACAATTCATCGCCGGCGTGGAAAAAAGGCACGCCCTGGGACAACGCGACGATTGAAGTGCACACACGATTCATGCGAATTCTATCGCGTAACGTCGTGTGTTCGCTGCTCGCGCGAAGCGCTATGCAATCGAACAACGTTTCGTTATCGTGCGCGGAAACGTAATTAACGGTTTCTTTCGGTTCTCCCGCGTACGCTACATTTGAGTTCTCATACGCCGCATTTCTCAGTTGTGTCTCGACGCCATGTCTGTTCGTGAAAACGTATTCGCGTAAATTACCGGCGAACGCGGCGATAATTTTCTCGCCGTCTTCCATCGTTCGATATCTGCGAGACAGGTCATCGTTACCTTGCGCGGCGTTCGCGCGGTCGAGCAAACCCGTCGCGAAACCTTGTTCGCGAGGATCGCCAAAAGGAGTTCCACCAACCGCGCCTTCGCGAACGCGATCGTTGAAGGAACCGATGCCAGTATTCGCGAGGTTCATTTGCGAAGCGTTCGCGCCGACGCGGTTTTGTACAACCTCGGCGTAATCCCATCCCTCGCCGTATAAATACAATTTCGATCCATCGACGCCGTCTTTTTCTAAAGTCAACGCCTCTAACTTTGCTTTCGCTTTGAGCATGGTTTTTAACATGATGTGTCCCATTAAATCGAAACGAAACCCGTCGACTTTGTAATCTTTCGCCCAGTGGATTAAATCATCGACGATGAGTCTGTCGAACATGTAATGTTCGCTCGCGGTGTTGTTACAGCACGTGGACGCCTCGTAGTCGCCGNGAAAATTTCTTCGATGGTAGTATCCCGGAACGATTTTATCTAAAACAGAGTTCACATCGGTCGGGCCGCTGCTCAAAGTGTGATTATACACCACGTCGACGATGAGTCTCAAGTTCATTTTTTCGCTCAAGGACTTGACCATTTCGCGGTACTCTAAAATTCTCGTCGGACCGTCTGGATTGGTCGAATACGAGCCTTCCGGGACACCGTAGTGCACTGGGTCGTATCCCCAGTTGAAGGCATCTTCCGAGGCAATTTTTGACGTCAACGTTTGTTGAAACTCCGAGTCGCTTTCCAACGCCTCCATGCCGGAAATATCCGCCGAAGAGAGCGACTTTTGATTTTCCGCTCGTTCCGGAACGCTCCCGAAATCGTACGTGGGGAGTAAGTGGACGTGCGATAATCCGTGCTGCGATAATTTCTTCAAATGTCTCACGCCTCTTCCTTCTTCGCACGAGAATGCTTTATACTTCCCTCTCGCGTCTTCCGGCACGGAATCATCCAAGGCGGAAAAGTCGCGCACGTGCAACTCATAAATACCGCCTTCGCAAATGTGATTCAAACTCGGTTTCGCGAACGTTTCCCATCCTTCCGGTTTCGCCGACGCGTCGTTCTCGACGTCAAATATGTGCGCTCTTCGTCCATCCGCGGCTAACGATCTCGCGTAAGGATCCGACGCGATTGAAGTCATCACTTTATTTTCTTTCGGATGAAACACCGTCACTCTGAAATTGTAATACATCTGGTACAACTCTTTACGCCTGCCGTGAATAATCCACGTTCCGTTCGAGCTATCAAACATCATCTCCAATTCCTCCTTCGGGTGCGAGAAATCTGGAGAATCGAAGAGTAAGAAATCAACTTGAATGGCGCTTGGCGCCCATAACGTGACGACGATAATTTCGTCCATAAAAGTACACCCGAGCGGCCCATCGTAGCTATAAAACGCATCCAACGCGCCGTGGATTTGCAAGCCGCACGCATCGAGTGGTTCATTCTCGTTCTTATCTTTCCTTTGCTTTTTCGTTCCAACGGCGAGTTGCGTTTTCAACAACAATTTCATTTTCGCATCCGAGACCGTCGACTCGCCGATTTCGTAAAACGCGAAACATTTTTCGTTGAACACGGCTGGAAACTTCTCCTTCACGGCCGCATCGATGCTATCTTCCTCCACTCGCGATAAAGTAGCCTCCAAAACGTCCCCATCCTCCGGATCCTCGCTCTCTACTCCGTCCATGGTTGCTTTCAAACTGCCGCTTTTACTCGAATACAATTCCACCGCGACCTCTTCTTCTTCTTCTTCTTCTTCTTTTCCTCCTCCTCCTCTTCCCTCCTCCTTCACGCCGTTAAAATCTCTCGGCAACGCCACCAACCGCTTATCCAGCAAGATAGCCCGGTGACAATTCACGTCTCCTTTCGGCAACTTCTCCAAATCCGGCTTCTCCTGCCAAATCTCTTGGTATCCGCTCACTAAGAAAATCTCCACGTCCTCTTCGCCGCTCGGCACTTTCATCGACTCCGCGCGCACGTCCTGCTCTTCGCCTTTGTGCAACAAAACCGACACGATTTTCGAACTCGTCCCTTCTAATTCCACTTTATACGTCTCAAACTGTGGCAACGATGCGTTTACTGGAAATAACGGTTCGTTCCAATCCGTCGGTTTCGGCACGTCCCCCCAGACGTGGAGACCAAAACCATCGTAATCCGATTCCTGACGGTGGTAGTTGACGACTAAGAAACGCTTCGTGGTGTTCTTGTTGTTGTTCTCGTTGTTCTCGTTGTTGTTGTTCGTCCCAGGAGTTTTTTTATCGTCGGACAAAAAACACCTTTGGATGTTTCGTCCTCGTCCTCGCGATGATCGCTCCTCGTCCTCGTCCTCGCGATCGTCGTAAAGAAGACGAAGGTAAAGAAGAACCGAAAGCGCGATTGGATTTCTTCGCATCTCTTCCAAACGTGCCGGAGATGGATATTTGCACGGACGACGCGAACGAGGACGAGAGGTTTTTACACTTTGGCGAAAGGAGAAGAACGGAAGGCATTCTTTGAATCGTCGTCTGAATCGTCGTCTGAATCGTCGTCTTGGATGGATCTGTCTCTTTCTCTTTCTGCTTCTGGCGAAAGAGCGCGAGTGATGCCGCACGTGTGATGACAAATGGTTTCAAAAATCTCCCGAAAAAAGAGAGAAAGAACGCGCTTCTAAATACTGGATGCGGCGCAAAAATACGTAAAACTCTCTCTCTGTGTTTCAAATTACATTCTATTAAAATCTATTAAAACGGGCTTTTTTAAGGCCAACAACTTAATAGACGTAGTTTTTCTGGAAGGTACTGTCCGTGTTCGCCAAGGACTCTTCGGCGTTGAACTTGCCGAGTTGCGCGAGACCGTTTTCTTCCGCGCGTCTGGACAAGATGGCTTGCGCCTTGCCAACCATGGCGTCGTCGCCGGCCCACGTCTTGATGACGGAGTTTTGCAACGCTCTCGCGTACGAGAAGGACACGTGCCACGGGTTCGGCTGTTGGTTCATGGCGTTCAAGTACAAGGTGGAGTCCAATTCGGACAAACCGCCAGACAAGAACATGATACCGGCGGTGGCCGGCGGGACGCGAGAGTTCAACATCTTCAAGGTCGCCGCGGCGACTTCTTCCGGAGTGTTTCTCTTCGGGCAGTCGGCACCCGGGCCAACCATGGACGGCTTCAACAACATGCGGTCGAACATGACGTCGTTGTCCGCGAGGTACTTGAAGGTTTCCGCCCAGACCGCGGAGGCAACTTCGAAGGTTTCTTCCAAGGTGTGCTCGCCGTCGAGGAGGATTTCCGGCTCGACGATCGGGACCAAACCAGCGTTTTGGCAGATGGCGGCGTATCTCGCCAAGCCGTACGCGCAGTCAGTGACGGCGATCTTGGACGGGCCAGCCGGGATGGAGACGACGGATCTCCACTTGCAAAAGCGCGCGCCTTGCTTGTAGTATTCCGCGGCTCTGTCGGCGAGGCCGTCCAAACCTTGGCACCAGGATTCACCGTTGCTGTTCGCGAGCGGCTTCAATCCCTTGTCGACCTTGATACCCGGGTAGATACCTTGTTCGTTCAAGCAGTCGACGAAAGACTTGCCAGCCTTCGTGGATTGGTAGAGGGTCTCCTCGAAGAGGATGGCGCCGCCAATGTGCTTACCGAGGTTCGGGGTCGTGATGAGGAGTTCTCTGTATCGACGACGGTTTTCTTCGGTGTTTTCTACCCCGACGCCTTCGAGACGGGAGCCGCACGTGGCGTTGGATTCATCCATCGCCAAGATACCTTTGCCCGCCTTGGTCATGTTTTGCTGTTATTATTAAAGGAAAGAGAATAATACGAGTATGAGTAATCATCGTGCGGAAGAAAAAGGAGGAGATAGTTTTTCTGTGGTCCACACGCAATCGGATATAATCATCGAAAAGCGCGCGCTCGAACAAACACACAACAACAACGCGAACAGATTCCGCGCAGAAACCTTCCGCGTTCGAACCGAACAAAATCCAACGCGTTCAATTTAACCGCCACACGAACCGAACCAAACGCCTCTCGGACGCCTTTCCCCTCTCGTCGAATCACCGCGCGCGTCGACACCGTAAAAAAAAATTTACCCAAGTGGCAAAAAGGGAAGAAACATTTAAGCGCAACAACGTACCGCAGTTTGCAACAACTCGTCGTCGTACTGGCCGGCGCGAGTGACGACGTTGGTTCTTTTGGCGACGGACGCCTTGGAGACGACAACCTTCGCCCCGAGAAGAGTGGTTTGGGTGAGTGCAGACATTATTCGTATCTCTTTGTGTGCGTATAAAAGTAAAGCATATTTATCTCATTCGTGAGAAGAAACCGATTACATCCAGAAGCTCCATCGCACCAAAAAAGCGAAAAACCTCGAGAGAGCAAAAAAAGCAAAGAAAAACGAGTGAAAAAAGGCAGAAATTTTCATCTCAAAAAAACAAAAAAACAAAGATGAGATCTCGAGACCAAAACTGACCTCTGACTCCTACTAAAAGAGGAGACGTGGCTCGCTCCTCAGACGAAGATTTTTTCGTTTTTGCCTCACGCAGCACGAAAAAGTACTCTTTTTTGCTCTTTTTTTGGTACACTTTTAGGCTCCGTTCGAGCGGATTTCGCATCGCGCAGTAGACGTCACTTTCATACCATTCCCAAGACGCGTGTATACACCACGCACGCGCGCACATCTGAGAGAGAACGACGAAAGAGAGAAAAGATAAGATATGATTCGCCGAGCGACGTCGTCGAAGCGCGTTCTCGCGTTAAAAGAAGGACTGTTAGGGCGAGCGAGTTCTTCTTCTTCGGTCGCATCGTCCTCGTTCGCGTCAACGTCATCCCAACGCATCATCAATCGTTCAACCGAGAGAGGGATATCCTCGTTTTCGAAAAACAACTCGCACAACAACGCGGTGAAAGAGGTGAAGAAAGCGACGGGAAAAGACAGTCGATCGCAAAGAGGGATCGCGGGCGCGCGTAAGGATGCGTCTCACTCTTCTTTGGATGCGACGAGTGCGAAGAAAAAAGTCGTCGCGAAGATCAACGGAGGGAATAAGCATCTGGATATCGCGAGACGTGGCAAAGCAGCCATGCCGCAAGCGGCGACGAGCGCGAAACCGAATGCAATCGATTACTCCGTCGGGGGCACCGTGTACCCCGTACCGCAAGAAGTGAAAGGCTCGAAAGTGGTCTACCAAAACGCAGACGGCATGCGCGTGGACGATGGGAGGTACCAGAACTTTAAGAGCGATTTGAAAAACGAGTTGATGATACCGGAGGAGCGCATCATCACCGACGCGGTGAAGACGTACGCGTACGGGACGGACGCGAGTTTTTACAGATTGTTACCGCAAATGGTGGTGAAGATCCACTCCGAGGAAGAAGTGAAGAAGATTTTACCGTACGCGAAGAAACACCAGACGCCGGTGACGTTTCGAGCGGCTGGGACGTCTTTGAGCGGGCAAGCGGTTTCGGATTCGGTTCTGTTGAAGTTGTCGCACGTCGGGAAGAACTTTCGAGATTACACCGTGCACGAAGACGGGAGGAAGATTACGTTAGAACCTGGATTGATTTTGGGCGAAGTGAATAGAATTTTGCAAGCGCACAAGAAGAAGGGCGGGCACGCGGTGCAATACAAGATGGGTCCGGATCCGTCTTCGATCGATTCGTGTATGGTTGGCGGCGTCGTCGCGAACAACTCTTCGGGCATGTGCTGCGGGGTGAAACAAAACACGTATCACACTTTGGAAGATATGAGAATCGTGTTCGTGGACGGAACGGTTTTGGATACCGCGGATCCGGCGTCTCGAGAGAACTTCTTGAAAACGCACCAAGACTTGTGCGCGAAAGTGAGCAACTTGGCGACGAAAGTCCAAGCGGACGCCGAGTTGACCGCGCTGATCAAGAAGAAGTTTGCGATTAAATGTACGACTGGTTATTCCATCAACGCTTTAGTAGATAACGATGCGAAGGACCCGATTGAAATTATCAAGAGATTGATGATTGGGAGTGAAGGTACTCTCGGTTTCGTCTCGAGAGCGACGTATAACACCGTCGTCGACCACCCGCACAAGGCGAGTTGTTTCATCATGTTCAAAGACGTCGACGACGCGTGCAACGCGGCGGCGGTGTTGAGACGCGAAACGACCGTCGATGCGGTGGAGATCTTCGATAAGGCGAGTTTACGTCAGTGCGAAAAGCACGAGAAGATCATGTCGTTGGTGCCGACGATCCCGGAAGCTGGGAAGTACGGCGCGGCGCTTTTGATCGAGTGCAGAGGCCCAACCGACGCGGAGTTGGACCAAAACATTAAAGCGGTGACGACCTCTTTGGACGGCGCGAACTTGAACTTTTTGCACCCGAGAGAGGAAACGTATCCATTCTCGAAGGATCCAGCCGTGTACGGTACCTATTGGGACGTGAGAAAAGGTTTGATTCCTATGGTTGGCGGCGGTCGCGAAGCCGGTACTTCGGTGTTGATTGAAGACGTCGCGTGCGAAGTCGATTCGTTGGCGCCAATGACGAAGGATTTGATGGCTATGTTTGAAAAGCACGGTTACGACGACGCCTCGTGCATGGGCCACGCGTTGGAAGGTAACTTGCACTTGGTCTTTTCCCAAGGTTTCCGTACGGAGAAGGAAGTCGAGACGTACGGGATGATGATGCAAGAAATGTGCGAGATTGTTGCGGTCAAATACAAAGGGTCGTTGAAAGCCGAGCACGGTACCGGGCGTAACGTCGCGCCGTTCGTCGAAATGGAATGGGGCACCAAAGCGTACGATATCATGTGGGAATTGAAGGAAATGTTTGATCCGGATTACGTGTTGAACCCGGGCGTTATTTTGAACAGAGATCCGGATGTCCACCAAAAGTTTTTGAAGCCGAAACCGGTGGCGGACCCGATCGTCGATATGTGCATGGAATGTGGTTTCTGCGAATCCAACTGCCCGTCCAGAGACGTGTCGTTGACGCCGAGACAAAGAATCACGGTCTACCGCGAAATTAGTCGTTTACAAGCGATGGAGAACAGAGGCACGGAAGATCAAGCGCGATTGGACGAGTTTTTGGACATCTTCTCCTACGCCGGTGACTCCACTTGCGCTGCCGATGGTATGTGCGAAGTGAAGTGCCCGGTTGGTATCAACACCGGCACTCTCGTGAAATCCATTCGCGCGAGAGAGCTCGAGCAAGCCAAGAATGTCTCGTCGGTTGCCGCGTCGCTCGGGAGAAACTTTGCGAGCTTCTCCGGCGTCGTCCCGCCGTTCTTGAACTTGGTTTCTGGCTTCCACTCTATTTTGGGCGAAGGTGTTTTGAAAACCGTCTCTGGTGGGTTGAACAAAATCTCCGGGAACATGATTCCGGAGTGGAACCCGCACATGCCGCGAGGCGCGCCGAAGTTGCCGGAACCGAACCACGCGAAGGAGAAACACGCCGGCGTTGAAAGAAAAGTCGTCTATCTTCCGTCCTGCGTGACGAGAATGATGGGTCCGAGTAAAGCGGACGCCAATTTGGAAGGCGTCGCGGACGCCATGATGTCCATCTTGGCCAAAGCGGATTACGAAGTTGTCTACCCGAAGGGCTTGAGCGACCAGTGCTGCGGCATGTTGTTCAACTCCAGAGGCTTCAAAGACACGGCGATTACGAAAGCGGCGCAAATGGAAGAAGCTTTGTTAGAAGCGTCTGAAAATGGCAAGTACCCGATCGTTGTCGACACCTCTCCTTGCTTGGCGGAAATCAAAGGCTCGTTGCAAAACCCGGCGTTGAGATTTTCCTTGTACGAACCGGCAGAGTTCATCGCGAATCACTTGCTCGATAAGCTCGAGTTCAACAAGGTGAAGAAACACGTCGCCATCCACGTCCCGTGCTCGTCCAAGAAGCTCGGTGTGGAACAAACGTTCACGAAACTCGCCGAAAAGTGCGCGGAAGAAGTGACTGGTTCAGGTATCCCGTGCTGCGGTATGGCTGGCGACCGCGGTATGCGATATCCGGAATTGACGGGCGGTTCCTTGAAATACTTGGACTTGCCGAAAGGATGCACGGACGGTTACTCCACCTCGCGCACGTGCGAGATGAGTTTAACCAACCACTCTGACGTTTCCTTCAAGGGTTTGGTGTACTTGGTCGACGAAGCCACGACGGCGAAGAAGGCGTCGGCGTAAATGAATGCGTGAGAAAGAAGAAATATATAAGAAATGTGTTTGTGTTAACCTACCTGTTGCGCGGCGAGAGAAACGATTGATTGAGTAAAATAGACGAACGAAAAATAATCATCTAATCTGTATCTATATAGTCGATTATAATAAACCTCAGAATCCTACTACTACTATAACTATAAATACTCTATTGCACATCATCATCATCATCATAACTTCGAGGAAGCTTTTTGCCCTCCTCCTCCTCCTCCTCTCAATCCGTCTAAAACGCGTTTCAATTGCTTCACGATGGTCGGTTCGCACAACATTCGAAACCCGTCCTTCGCCTCTTCCTCGCACCCGTACCGATACCATTCCTCGGCAAACGCTCCTCTCAAGTTAATTTTCGTCTTCGCGTACCCGTCTCGCGGTAACCGTTTCATCTTCTCCGCGATTTCCATCACTCTTTTCTCCAACATCCCTTCCTCGCATACCTCGTCGATCAACCCGTATCTCAACGCCTCGCTCGGTTTCGCCAAAGCGCCTTGCAACAACAACTTCTCCCCCAACGCTTTGCTCAAAGTCACCTCGCAGAACCGCAACGCCCAAAATTTCGGCACCGGTATCCCCAACATCACCTCGTTCAGACCAAACGAGCTCGTTTTGTGCGTCGTTTGTACGCGATAATCGCAACACAAGGACAACATGGCGCCGCCCGCCGGACACGCGCCTCGAATACCCGCTATCGTCACCAACGGAGACACCAACAATCTCGTGAGAAAAGTCGTTTGTACTCTCCAAAACTTCTCGTATCTTTTTGCAGTCGTCTCTGGAGCGTATAACTCCTTTATATCGTTCCCGGCGGTGAAAATATCTCGTTTTAATTTGGAGAGAAAGATAAGAACGCGCGTTTTCGGGTTGGATTCGATATGCACTAACGCGGAATGTAATTCCGTCCAAAACTGTAAATCCATCGCGTTCGCCGGTTCCGAGAGAAGAGAGACGATCGCTATCGTTTCTTCTTCTTTCGCGAAAGAGACGGTCACTTTTGGTGGTACTAATGGTCCCGACATCGTCGCGCGAGACTTCTCTTCTTTTCGAAAACAACAAAGTAAAAAGTCGTTTACTCTCTGAAGCCTCTTCTTCTCGATGGTTCGTTAGAGTTGGTTGCTTCAGAGAAGTTCGTTGGTGTGAGGAAAAAGCAGCCGAAATTTTTCTCCTTCCTTCTGCTTTGAAGCCACGCAGACCACCAGAAGAGGAGCGTCTTTTCCTCCCCCGCTCGCGCACACACAAACAACAACAACCCGATCGAGAGATGAAAAAATAAAAATAAATGGAACAACGAGGACGACGGGAGTGAGGAAGACCTTTATTCTCTATATATTAT
>JGI20151J14362_10003003_pt1 | contig 11688 bp, 10 predicted proteins | sample COG_01_FD_14362 | JGI IMG/M metagenome (IMG submission 14362) | reverse complement strand
CAGGGCTGAACCTGACCGTTGCGCTTGATTATGGTGGGCGTCAGGATCTGACGGCGGCGGCCGCACAAATTGCATATGAGGTTGAGTCCGGTTTGCTTAAAGCCAGGCAGGTGAACGATGATTTGCTGAAATCACGCCTTTCGACAAGAGTGCTGCCGCCGGTTGACCTGTTGATCCGAACCGGGGGCGAACAACGTATTTCGAATTTTCTTTTGTGGGATTTGTCATATGCCGAGTTGCATTTCAGCGATCGATATTGGCCGGAATTCACCGCACAGGATTTGGCGGTTGCCATTAGTGATTACACCAAGCGCGAGCGCCGTTTTGGCGTAGGTTCAGGCGAAATTCATCAGCTTCACATGGTGAAAAGTGATCTAGCTTGACCGATTTAGGCAAATCATCAGGAACGCTGCGTCGGGTTTATGGGGCGTTGTTACTGGTTCCTGTTGTTGCGCTGGTCTGGTTCGATCAGATGGCTGCTGGTGTTATCTTTGTCTGTCTTGGCTGTCTGATGGGGCTTGAGGTAAAACGCATTACCGGCCTGCCATTTTTTGCTGGTTTGATGGTTCTGGCTTTGATTACCGTTCAATCCGCGCCTCATTGGATGTTTGGCATTTCTTCAACCATGAGTGTTGGTTTGACGCTTTTGGTTGCTGGGCTTATCGCGGCATTCATCGTTGGTGTTTTTCGCAATCGTTTGGCAGGTCTGTTTGTTGGTTTGCTATGTCTTTGCCTTGCCAGTGGTGGTTTGTTGTTATCCCAACCATCGGGTCATATTATGCTGGTTGCGCTTGCGGCCATCATTGCCGCTTGTGACAGTGCTGCCTATTTCGTTGGCCGCCGCCTTGGCGGGCCGAAGTTATGGCCGCGTGTTAGCCCTAATAAAACCATTTCGGGCAGTATTGGCGGGCTTGTTGCGGCAATGGTAGTGACAGCTTTGGTCGCATCAATATTTGGTATTGATGATTTAACAGATGCTTTGATTATGGGTCTGTTGATTGGCGGGCTTTCGCAGGCGGGCGATTTGATGGAATCGGCGGTAAAACGCCAGCTAGATGTCAAAGATAGTGGGTCTATTCTACCCGGCCATGGCGGCTTGCTTGACCGTTTTGATGGCTATATTTTTGTTATTCCTGCAGTCTATCTTTATATTTTTGGTTTTTAATTGGTTTTGAATATGGCTGGCGTAAAACAAATCACGGTTTTGGGGGCAACAGGATCAATTGGTCAAAGCAGCCTTGCCTTGGTGCGTCAGCACCCTGACTGTTTTGTGGTTCACGGATTGGTCGCTGGCAAGGATTTTAATCGTCTGGCCGCCTTGGCGCATGAATTCAAACCCAAAATCATTGGTATCCATGACCAGACAAATCTGTCAGCCCTGAAAGAATTGATTTCAACGCTTGATTGCCAATTGGTGGCTGGCGAGGCGGCCTGTAGCGAGATTGCGGCGATGCCTGTTGATCTGGTGATTGCCGGAATCAGCGGTCTTGCCGGATTGCCTTCGGTGATGGTGGCGGTTCGTGCTGGTCAGACAATTGCCATTGCCAATAAGGAATCGCTGGTTTCAGCAGGTGCCGTTGTCACCCGTCAAGCTATCTTATCCGGCGCGCATATTTTACCGATTGATAGCGAGCATAACGCTGTTTTCCAGTGCTGGAATGGCTGGAAAGGGCATAAATCGACCGACAAGGCAAATGGCAAGATGACCGAATTAAGTCATATTTGCCTAACCGCATCAGGCGGGCCATTTTTGACCTTGCCGATCGGTGAATTTGCCGCAATCACACCGGCAGCGGCGGTGAAACATCCGAATTGGGAAATGGGGCAGAAAATTTCGGTTGATAGCGCCACCATGATGAATAAAGGGCTAGAGGTTATTGAGGCGCGCTGGCTTTTCGACCTCGAGCCAAGCCAGATTGATGTTTTAGTTCATCCGCAGCAAGCGGTTCATGGACTTGTTTATTTTCGTGATGGATCAATCATTGCACAAATGGGCGGGGCTGATATGCGAACGCCGATTTCCTATGCTATGGCGTGGCCCGACCGGCTTGATTGGGGGCCAGAACCGCTTGATCTTGCGGCGATTGCCAATTTGACCTTCGCGCAGGTTGATCCTGACCGGTTTCCCTGTTTCATGCTGGCGCGTCAGGCGCTTGAGGCAGGGGGGATTGCCCCCGCCGTTCTGAACGCCGCAAATGAAGTGGCGGTTGATGCCTTTTTGACTGGAAAGATTGGGTTTTTGGATATTGCCAGCATTGTCGATACCTGCCTTTCCAAAGATTTGGTTGGGGATCTGACAACAATTGAGGCGGTTTGCGCGATTGATCAAACCGCCCGCGAACATGCGCGGCAAATTGTGGCATCGCGTTAAGTTTTCAAAAATGACTAAACTGGGCTAAATTAGAATCAACGCCCCACATATGCAGTTTTGCAATCGCTCACGACAGGATATTTTATGCCCGAACTTGGCTTTACTGATCTTATTCTTGGCTTTTTATTGTTAATCACGCCAGTGGTTTATTTCCATGAGCTTGGTCACTATTGGGTGGCGCGAAAAGCTGGTGTCGTGGTTGATGTGTTTTCGATTGGCTTTGGCCCTGAGATTTATGGCTGGACGGCCAAAACCGGAACGAGATGGCGCATTTCAGCCATTCCGCTTGGTGGTTATGTCAAGATGCGCGGTGATGATGATGCCGCCAGCACACCATCTGCTGATGGGAAAGGCGTTGAGGGTAGTTTTGGCAATGCCGGACTTTACTGGCGTATGGCGATTGTCGCGGCGGGGCCAATTGCCAATTTCATTCTTGGCATTTTCCTTTTCGCAATTGTCTATATGGCGGTTGGCAAACAAATTCTGCCAGCGGTGATTGGCGATGTGATGCCAAATATGCCGGCTGCCAGCGCGGGTCTAAAGCCGGGCGATAAAGTGATCGAAATCGACGGTGTTGGTGTTCGGGATTTTAATGATATGCGCGGGCTTGTTGTTGAAAGCCCGAATAAGGATCTACGGTTTGTCATTCTTCGTGACGGTCGTGAACTCAATTTAAACATCACACCTGCTGCGCAATTTAATGAACAATTGCAGATTGATATTGGCATTTTGGGGGTGAAATCACCGCCGGTTGGTGAAATTCAAAAACTCGGCCCAACAGCGGCAGTGGTGGCGGCATCATCTGACGCATTTCACATGTCTGTGGTGATTTTGCGCAGCCTTGGCCGTGCTGTTACTGGCAATATGCAGCAGGGCGAGGTTGGTGGGCCGGTTCGGATTGCCGAAATTTCGGGTGCGGTTTTAAATCAGGGGCTTGTTCCCTTTGTTCTGCTAACAGCGGTTATTTCAATCAATCTTGGATTGATTAATCTGTTGCCTGTTCCGGCACTTGATGGCGGTCATCTTACCTTCTTTTTCCTTGAAGCGCTTCGTGGGAAGCCGTTGCCGATCTGGTTTCAGGCGGTATTGATGCGGGGCGGGATCGCCATTTTGATGGTGTTAACGCTGTTTCTTGTCGTTACCGATGTGATACGCCTATTTCAATAATGCTGGTAAAAGGGCGCGTTTCTCTTTGGTTTAAAAGGTAAAATCGGCGATTAAATTGACAATTAGGGCATTGTTAGGCTTTCGCTAAGCCGTCAGGCTGTCTATAGTTTTATCGCTTGTCTTGCTTGTGATCGGAAAATTCAATGCGTCGTCATGATCTATGTGGTTTTATTCTGGGGTTATTCCTCGTTTTCACGACAATCCAATCCAGTATGGCGCAGGTGTCGCAAGACCCTGTTCGCATTTCCGAGATTCGGGTCGACGGAAACCGCCGTGTTGCGGCTGGTACCGTTCAATCCTATCTNCCGGTTCGGGTTGGTGATCTGACATCGCCCGNATCGTTAAGCAATGCGCTAGCGCGGCTTTATGACACCAATTTNTTTCAAGATATCAAACTGGATATGGACGGAAGCGTTCTGATTGTCNGTGTNGTTGAAAACCCGATCATCAATCGGGTGAATATTGAGGGCAATGACGNTATTTCGGATGAGCGATTGCTTGAAATCATCGATGTACAGCCGCGGCGCGTCTATAACCAGAAAGTCGCCATTGATGCGACACGTCAGTTGATTGATGTTTATCGTGCTGGTGGACGTTTTGCTGCTGTGATCGAACCCAAAATCATCCAGCTTGATGAAAACCGTGTTGATCTGGTGTTTGAGGTAAATGAAGGTCCGCTGATCAAAATCAACTCGATTGCATTTTCGGGCAATAAATCATTCAGCGATCAGGCATTGCGTCAGGCAATTGCCAGCCGCGAGGCGCGCTGGTGGGCGTTTCTTGCGTCCAATGATAAATATGACGAGGGTCGTCTTGATTATGATGTTCGCCTGTTGCGACAATTCTATTTAGCGCGTGGCTTTGCCGATGTTACCGTTGATCATGCTCGCGGCGGTCTATTGCCCGACCGCAGCGGTTTTGCGATCACCTTTCTTGTGAATGAGGGTATTCGCTATCAAGTTGGCACGGTCAGCGTTGCCAGTGAAATTAGTGGCGTTGATACAGATGAATTGCAGCAAGTCATCACATTTGGCGATGATAAATGGTATGATGTTCGGGCTCTTGAACAGGGGCTTCTTGATATTTCAAACCGGTTGGGGTCCTTCGGCTACGCATTTGTGAATGTGACGCCTGAAATCAAGACGAACCCGGAAACAGCAACATTAGACATTGCCATCACAATTGATAAGGCACGCCGGAATTTTGTCGAGCGGATCGAATTTGTCGATAATGCGCGCACCATGGATCGTGTGATCAGACGCGAATTTGAAATTGTCGAGGGTGATGCCTATAACCAGCTAAAAATCGACCGATCTGTCCGAAATGTCAGAAATCTTGGATATTTCAGAGATGTGAAAATTGCCACCCTTCAAGGGTCAAGCCCCGAACAAACGATTACAAGAGTTACTGTCGAAGAACAGTCGACCGGTGATTTTTCAATTGGCCTTGGCTATTCCTCATTGGACAAATCGAGTGTGTCATTAGGCGTTAACGAACGTAATTTCCTTGGCACTGGCCGCAGGGCCAGCGCGTCTATTTCAACATCGGGAACTGAAACCAATTTTAATTTAGGTCTAACTGAGCCTTATCTACTTGGACGAGATTTAACCGGCAGTTTTGATGTCTTTAACACAAAGACTAAATCGGATGAGACGACCATCAATCAAACAGGTTTGTCGTTTGGCGTTGGCTTTTCAGCGGCACGCGATGTGTTTCACCGCTTGAACTATGAGCTAAGCCAGTCCAAAACAACGGCTGCGTCGACCACAGCCACATCGATCACCGGCGAGGCGGGAGAAACCCGTCTTCGCTCGTCGCTAAAATATGTTCTGTCGAAAGACACAAGAGACAACCGGTTTGATCCGAATGAAGGCCATTATTTGGAAATGAATGAAACATTGGCTGGCTTTGGCGGTGATGTTAAGTTTTTGCGAACAAAATTGTCGGCTGCCTATTACAAACCGTTATTGTTCAAATCGGTTATCCTTGGGGTGTCTGGCAAGATCGGCTATGTCACGGGTCTTGGCGACAAGGTAACGCAATCGCAACGTTTCAATCTTGGTGGGCGTGATGTTCGCGGTTTTGGATCGGGTGGCATCGGTCCGCGTGACACCGGATCATCTGAAGCAGTTGGCGGAAACAAGATGTATGCTGGTACCTTTGAGGTGGTTTCAAATCTTGGCTTAGATAAAGATACGGGTGTACGCTGGACGGTCTTTACAGACTTTGGATCATTGTGGGGAACCGACTATCCATCAGGTGTAACCAAGCCAAATGCGGCGAATATGCGGCTCAGTGCGGGTGTTGGTATTTTCTGGAGTACAGCCATCGGTCCATTGTCGTTTTCTTGGGCAAAGCCGCTATCAAAAATGGCGCATGACACGCCAAAGACCTTCCAGTTCAATATTGGAACCAGGCTGTAGGCATGATGAAAAAAACACGTTTCACCCCGATCAAACTGTTGGTTTGTATGATGGTTTTTATTGGTTTTGCGCCTGCTAGCTTTGCGCAGACTGACGCAACCACGCCAGCAGCCGAAAAATCAATGGAGGTGAAACGGATTGCCCTTGTTGACCTAGACGGTGTTTTACGCGCCGCTGATGCCAATAACCGAGTTCGTGAATTGCTCGATGGTCAACGCGCAAAATTTCAAGAAGAATTTCGGGCGATTGAGGTGGATTTACAACAAAGCGAACGTGATCTTCTTGCCAAGCGCGATCTTATGGCAAAAGACGAATATGACAAGCTTGTTACCGCGTTTCAGGCGCGCGTTTCGTCAGTTCAGAAAGAAATCCAATATAAAAGACAGTCAATTGATAACGCATATCAAAAAGCTTTGAGCGATATCCGTAAGCTGGCGATCGACGTGATTACAAAAATTGCCAGTGAACGCAAGATTGACCTGATTTTAAATCGTGATTCGAGTGTGATTTTCTTACCGCATCTGAATATTTCAGATGAGGTGTTATCGCGCTTGAATGAACGCACCAAAAACGCCCGCATCGAAGTTGAAATCAAGAAGCCGGTCGCGCAATAGGATATTTTCATGTCCATCAACACTGCATTTTACCAAATTGCCGAAGATGTAACGGCTGCCGATCTTGCCAGAATTATCGGCGCGACTGATCTATGTGGGCCAGATCAGATAGTGATCAGTGATATTGAACCTTTTGACGCCGCAAAACCATTTTCATTGATCTATCAATCCGATCCAAACCTGGCCAAAACACTGGCAGTCGAATCGGCTGTTGTGATTACGAATGAAGCCTGTTTGCCATTTATTGATCGGGCCAATTGCTGTTTAGTTGTGGCATCACCGCGGATTGGGTTTGCCCATGCGTTAGCGCATCTTGTTTCGGTGGCGCCAGTCGATCATGGCACTGCAGGTATCGCGCCAACAGCCAAAATTGCCGATACTATCGTCATTCACCCCTCAGCGACCATCATGCCGCAAGTTGTGATCGGGGCGGGAACCGTGATCGAAGCTGGTGCTGTCTTGCATGCTGGGGTTACGGTTGGTGAGAATTGTNATATCCGGTCAAACAGTGTTCTGTCGCATTGTCTGATTGGTAATGGGGTTGATATTGGTGCTGGCAGCGTTATTGGNGCGGCCGGTTTTGGTTTTGAAANGACCGATGATGGGGTTGTTAAATTGCCGCATATCGGCCTTGTGGTGATTGATGATTTTGTGTCAATTGGCAGTGGTTGCGCGATTGACCGCGGCAGCCTTGGCAATACATATCGGCGCGCATGTGATGATGGATAATCTGTGTCATATCGCCCATAACGTAACCATCGGTGCAAGATCGATCATTGCCGGTCAATGCGGCATTTCGGGAAGTGTTACGGTTGGACAAGGCGTCGCAATGGGGGGGCAGGTTGGCATTGCCCCGCATGTGAAGATTGGTGATGGTGCCGTGTTAACAGCGCGTAGCGGCGTCACAAAAGACATCGAAGACGGTGATCAGGTCGCCGGCTTTCCAGCCATCTCAAAACGCCAGTTCTGGCGCGAGCAGGCAGCATTAAGACGGCTTGGCACGCCGAAAGCGTCTAAATCATAATAAGCAGTGAAGTTAAACAAGATTTATACTATGTATGGATCGATAAGGATCGCAAAAGGACAGGGTAATGGCGGAAACGATTGATGTTTTGAATATTGATGAGATCAAAAAACTGATTCCGCATCGAGCGCCAATTTTGTTGATTGATCGGGTTGAAAACATCATCCCCGATACCGAAGCGACAGGAATCAAAGCGGTTAGTGGCAATGAGCCTTATTTTGCCGGTCATTTTCCCGATTTTCCGGTTATGCCCGGCGTGTTGATTGTTGAAGCCATCGCGCAAACAGCATCGGTTATGGTGGCCGCAACAACACCCGATTTCACCGCGGGCAAATTGGTGTTTTTCACCACCATTGAAAAAGCCCGTTTTCGCCAGCCGGTGAGACCTGGTGACGTTATCGAAATGCGTGTTGTTAAAACCGCAGCCAAAGGCCCGCTGTGGAAATTTACCGGCACGGCTAAAGTGGCTGGCAAGCTTGTTGCCGAAGCCGAATTTGGCGCGATGATCGTTGATCCGGATCGCTAGGCAATGACGCAAATAATTCATTCAACTGCAATCATCGCCGCAAAGGCCAAGATTGGCGCTGATGTAAAGATTGGGCCTTATTGTGTGATTGGTGACAACGCCGTTATTGGTGATGGGGCGCATCTTCACAGCCATGTTGTGATCGAGGGTCATACATCGCTTGGGGCAGGCTGCGAGGTTTACCCTTTTGCCGCGCTTGGTTGTGCGCCGCAACATACGCGTTATGAAAATGAGCCGTCACGATTGGTTATTGGTAAAAACTGCGTCATTCGCGAACATGTGACCATGCATCCGGGAACGGCCATTGATGCCATGGAAACGATTGTCGGTGATCATGGTTTGTTTTTTGCGGGAGCGCATGTGGCGCATGATTGTGTCGTTGGCAATCATGTTATTTTTGCCAATAACGCTTCGCTTGGCGGGCATGTAAGAATTGGCGATCACGTCATGCTTGGCGGTTTTGCAGCGGTTCAGCAATGGTGCCGTGTTGGCCCACATGCGATGGTTGGTGCGCATAGTCTTGTTGATGCTGATATTATCCCTTATTGCATCGCTGCTGGAAATCGAGCGCGGCTTAGCGGGATCAATGTCATTGGGTTGGATCGGCGTGGCTTTGCCCCATCAACCGTCACTGCACTACGCGATCTTTTTCGTCAGCTAATTCGGGGAAATGGGCTTTTTGCCAGCCGGTTACAGGATGTAAAGACGCATTTTTCTGGCCAACCAGAATTTGATCTTTTGTTTGATTTTATTGACAATGCTGGCCGCAATGGTGTTTGCCAGTCATTCAAACGCTAAAAGGGCATAAACGCGGCAGGATTGCCAAAAGGGTTTATCAAGGACATGACACGGCTTGCTATTATCGCCGGAAAGGGCCAATTGCCGGTTGATGTTGCTGCGGCAGCTGCTGCTGATGGTTTTGACGTTCTGATCCTAGCGATAAAAGGACAAGCCGACGCTGATTTCACCGCCTATCAAACCATGCCAATCCGGCTTGGTGCGATTGGCGAAACCCGCGCCATCATGGTTCAGCATAAGATCGAAAAACTGGTCATGGTTGGCAAGGTGTCTTGGCCGTCAATGGCGGCGTTAAGACCCGATTTTGACGGGGTGAAACTGCTTGGTAAGATGATGACCAAGGGTGATGATAATGCGCTTCGCCATGTGGCGGCGTTTTTTGCCGAAAAAGGGATTGAAACCATGGCGGTTGACGCCTTTCTGCCAGATCGCAAAATGCCGTTGGGTCTTGTCGCTGGTGGCGAGCCTGATGCGCGATCAATGGATACAATCGCGCTTGGTGCCACCGTTCTTGCCGCATTGGGAACGCATGATGTTGGACAGTCAGTAATTGTCCAAAATGGCCGTGTGATCGCAATTGAAGCGGCGGAGGGCAGTGATGGTATGATTGCGCGCGCCGGCGCGCTTCTTGATCCAACTGGCGGCATTGCCTGCCTTGTGAAAATGCGCAAAAGCGCACAAGATTCACGCCTTGATATGCCGGTGATGGGCTGTAACACCATTTTATCGGCGGCAAATGCTGGCTTGTCACTTTTGGCGATTGAGGCAGATTCGGTGCTGCTTGCCGATGATATTGTGGCAATCAAAGCATTATGTAAAACGCATGGTATCACCTTAATCGGCATTGATAGCAGCGGAACATCATGACAGCGCCGATTTTCATCCTTGCAGGTGAGGCGTCAGGCGATCAATTGGCGGCTCATCTCATGCGAGCGGTGAATAGCGCTTATGACAAACCCAACTGGATTGGGGTTGGTGGCAGATTGATGCAGGCCGAAGGGCTTGAGTCTTGGGCCGATATGGAAACGCTATCGGTCATGGGGTTTGGTGGCGCGTTAAAAGCCTATTGGCGGCTATCCCGTCTTGCCGATGATCTTGTTGAACAGGTGATAAAAGCACGGCCGCGTCTGGTTCTTACTGTTGATAATAAAGGCTTTGCCGTTCGGTTCGCATCGCGGTTAAAACGCAGTATGAAGGCCGTTGGCTGGTCCGTGCCGATCATCCATTGTGTTGCCCCGACGGTATGGGCCTGGGGCAGGTGGCGGGCGAAAAAATTTGCTACTGTTATGGATGGTCTTTTATGTCTGTTTCCATTTGAACCTGATTATTTCAAACCATTCGGGCTTGATGCACATTTTATTGGACATCCCGAAGCCTTTGGTGATCTCTTGCCCGCCCAGTCAGCGAATAAATCCATTGAGGAACCAAAAGTAAAATTCAATAAAATCATATTATTACCCGGAAGCCGGCGAAGCGAAATTAGCCTCATTCTGCCAGCGATGCTTACCGCAACAGCGATCATCAAACGGCATGACCCAAATGTGAACTTTGTGTTGCCAGCCGTGCCGCATCTTTTGCCATTGATTCAGAGCCTTGTTGCGGGAAGTGGCGTCACCATTCTTGACCAGCCAGACGATTTAATCCCCGCATTGCAAACGAGTGACGCGATGATTGCAACCTCGGGAACGATCACTTTACAGGCGGCTTTGTGCGGCACTGTTGGCGTGACCTGCTATCGTACCAGCGCATTCAGTGGCTTTATCGGCCGCCGGCTGGTTGATCTGGATAAGGTGATTTTACCTAATGCCATTCTTGGCCGCCCGCTTTACCCCTTTTACTTTCAAGAAGCGGCAAATGGCAAAACCCTTGCCGCCGCGACATTAGACTGCCTTGACGACGCCAACGCAAAATCCAGCGCGAGGCAGGCTGCGATCGAACTGAAAAGCCTGCTGACTGGCGGGGCGAAATCATTTGATGAGTTGGTAATTAGCGCATTAAAAAACTGGCTTGTTTAAAACCAAGCCAGTTTGATTTCTGCGGTAAAAATTGATGACACCCTAACGCGATTGCAAATCTTTGTAAGGGCGCTCGGCAGGCCCTGTATAGAGCTGGCGAGGGCGGCCAATCCGCTGGGTTGGGTCGGTGATCATTTCGTTCCATTGCGCAATCCAGCCGGTTGTCCGCGCAACGGCAAACAGCACAGTGAACATTGACGTTGGGAAACCCATCGCCTTCAAAATGATGCCTGAATAGAAATCCACATTCGGATAAAGCTTCTTTTCGATGAAATAGCTGTCATTGACGGCCAGTTCCTCAAGCTCCATCGCCAATTCGAGAAGCGGATCATTAACCCCAAGCTTGCCAAGAACATCATGGCAGGCCTTGCGCAGAACTTTAGCGCGAGGATCAAAATTTTTATAAACCCGATGGCCAAAGCCGAATAACCGGAACGGATCGTCCTTGTCGCGGGCTTTGTTGATGAATTCTGGAATGTTTTTCTTGTGGCCAATCTGGTTCAGCATATTCAAAACGGCTTCGTTTGCGCCGCCATGCGCAGGCCCCCATAAAGACGCAATCCCCGCGGCAATACAGGCAAACGGGTTTGCCCCCGAAGAGCCGGCAAGACGGACGGTCGAGGTTGACGCATTCTGTTCATGGTCAGCATGAAGAATAAAGATTTTATTCATCGCATCGGCCAGAATAGGGTCGACATGATAATCTTCGGCTGGCACGGCAAAACACATATGCAGGAAGTTTTCTGCATA
>JGI20151J14362_10003000_pt1 | contig 11696 bp, 10 predicted proteins | sample COG_01_FD_14362 | JGI IMG/M metagenome (IMG submission 14362) | reverse complement strand
AGCAGGGTTACTGCGCCCAATCCAAACAGATGAAACGCGCCAGGCTCACCTCAGGTCCATGGACCGCCCCCCCTATCATAGGGCCCCGCGCCTCGGACCACGGGCCGTTAGTATTAGCCTTGTAAATTCATTCGGGCAGAGGTTTTGTTGGGGAAACCATGCCTACTCACGCATCAATTTCTAGCTGACCCAGGCCGCCGTTTCTGCTGAATGCCGTAAGCTGTTCATTTATTTTTATAATGCGTCAAAAACAAGAGCAGGGCTATTAAAAATCGCAATTAAACTATCCATGTCTTTTACGTGTGAAAGGTCCCACGAGCTCTCTGGTTTTAATTTTGGCTCAGATCTCAATTGAAAGACAAAAGCTTTAAAAGATTTGCTATTGGTAGCGATACTTGTTTCAGTTGCTTTGGGTTTAAGAGCGCTAGAAAAAAAACCGTTGATATTTCTTTTTTTTCCTGGTTTTTCGTATGTTACGGTGTAAAAAATATGAGCGTTAACAATTTCGATATAATCGTCAACATCTAAAGTCGCTAAAAATCGCATTTCCTTTTCTACGCCCTCTCGCAGCTTAGATCCCGTCAGGTCTTCGTACATCGGTTCAAGAGCTTTCGAGAAGATATTAGTAAAAGATTCAATTGGAACATTTTCTAAAACGTAGCGTTTTGTAATTACTGAACATGCCAAATTTAAAACCCAATCAGGTGAATATTTCATGTTATTTTATCAATAATGGAAGAAGTCTGATCGGTGGCGATTTTATAATTTAAACGCAAAAAGTCCACGTCACTAAAGATTGCTTCTATTTTGTTTTTTTCTTCCAAAATAATATACGGAATATCATTGTTATTATTCAAGAATGCCTGTGCATTTTTTACATCATCTCCTGGAGCAAAAATAGCTTCAGATGGTAATACACATTTTACCATTTCTTTGAGTTTAGAGTTTTCTTCGATCAATTTGGACACCTTTGCCAAAGAAACCTCTAGTATTTGAACGATGCCAACAAATACTTTGTTTTTGACAACCGGCATATTACGAAAATCTCCACGCCCCATCATTTTTAATACGTGTTCGCAGGTATCTGAGACGTCGCATACGGTTGGATTTATAGTCATTATTGTTTCTACAGCGGCTTCCAAAACCGCCGGTCCCAGAGCAGCTAAAGAATTGATTATGTCTTTTTCAGTTATGATGCCCGAAACTTCATCATCAAAATTTAAGATTACCAATGCACTATTAGGTCTTTTCGCTATTAACCCAACAGCTTCACTAACTTTAGCATTAGCCAGAATTGTAGAGTCTTTTTCAGTATCCGTCATGACACTACCAACTTCGACATACTGTAATTTAGTTAATTCCAATAACTTCATTTCAACCTCTTTAACAAGTTTGAGCACGATCACGCATTGGTGAGGTAAAGGAAAGACTTAAAAAGTCCATCCAACGAGTATGGTCTGTAATATCTGATTAAACTTGCTTGAGACGGGTCGTGCGGTTTCGTAGCCTCGCCGTACGACAAAACACTCCCCATTCAGGTACTTTAAAACGAGCCCTGAGATCATCCGCCTGGCTGTGATGCTGTATGTTCAGTTTCCGCTCTCACTCCGTAATGTGGAAGATCTTTTGCACGAACGAGGCATTGAGATCAGCCATGAAACAGTTCGGTTTTGGTGGAATAAATTTGGTCCGATGATAGCAGAAGCTCGTTGCCGTCCACTCTTCAGTCCACAACCATTTCAATCAGGAGCGCCACTTCTACTCAGGAGACAATTTCAAGCTGAACCGCGCCGCTGCTCTCGCTGAGTGGTATCAATTATTGAGCGCATAGATTCAGGCTGCGCCAGCAATCCGATGCAAGTCCTCATTTGTCTGACAGCACCTGACCAAGCGCTAACGACGGTCGCGCGGTTTCATAAATGTAGCAACAATCGGCGCAACGAATATGATTTTAGCAACTTTACTGTAACTGTGTTGGGAAATGTATAAACCCAGTTTCAAGAGATCTGTCACTAAACCTAAAAGGATATGCAATGACCCAGATGATGGACGATTATGTGGCGCAATATAAAATTGAGCGGATCACAGACCCTACGCGTTCGGCGCTTGTTATAATCGATATGCAATACGCTACGGGGCACCCTGATGGTGCACTAGCGCAGAAAATGAAAGCTGAAGGAAACAATGTTACTGACTGGCGTTTTAAGAGAATTGAGACTTTAGTTATTCCCAACAATCAGCGCCTGATTAAGGTTATGCGCGCGGCAGGTGGTAAGGTGATTTATGTAACCATAGGTGCTGCTCTTGCTGATTGTTCTGACGCGCCATTGCATATGCGTGCCTTTTTTCAAGCATTAGGTAACTACAAAGGACAACACGCTCATCAAATAATCGATGAACTGGCTCCCCAACCTGGTGACGCGATCGTGCGCAAAACTTCTATGGGCGCTTTTGCCTCAACGGGACTTGACCATTTGTTACGTACACTTGATCGAGAACACTTGTTCATGACAGGTGTTTCCACAAATATGTGTGTTGAAACAACTGCGCGAGAGGCTGCGGATAGGGGTTATGATGTGACATTGGTTGAAGATGCCTGTGCGACTACTCACAAAGAACTCCACGAGAGTACTTTGCAAAACTTTGGACGATTTTTTGGAACTGTGAGCTTGACTGAAGATGTGGTTCATACGCTATCTTAAATCTTGGTTCTATTTGTGGCGATATGTATACTTCGTTTTGGTAGAAGAGGTCGTATGAACCAGTTATTGCGGTTTCCCAATGTATTTTGACAAGTTTTATAGACTTGAACGGTTGAAAAATTCACCCTCTAATTCTTGAAAAAAATTATGGTAAAATTTGTGGGTAACGCTGCCATAAGATTCTGTACATTAAACTATGAAGCGACCAGCAAAACGCGCGATATAGTGGTCAGGTACGTTCATAAATTGATGTTGTAAAACTGTCTTGTGAACTGCCTAAAGCTGGATAAATATTTCTGATAATTCAGCGTGCCCTTTAAGGCGAACGCTATGAAATTCTAAAGCCAAAATACAATTGGGGGCAAGTATGTCCCGAAAGTCTATCAGTCCTCAGCCTGCACATGATCAAAGTAGCGCATAATGGGGTCAAGTTGAGATTCGTATTTCAAGTAATGGTTCCTTTCGGAAGTCTTGAAATGTGCTCTGCTATACTGCTAGGTGTGGTCAGCCACAAATCTTCCCGGTTTTTCAGGACATGTTCGAGAGCACGCCTTAGCGCGGCCAATCGGAACGGCTGGCCAACAATGAAAGGGTGCAGGACGATGTTGAATACTAGTGGATATTTCTTGGACTGTCGGAGCATTTCGTCGAAGTGGTCGATAATCATTTCTTCAAATTCGCGCCCCGTATGATGTCGGAAGACCTGCGCAGGGCTATCATTGAGTTCAATCGAATATGGTATTGACAAAAGTGGGCCGGAACGAGTGTCCATCCAGAAAGGTTGATCGTCGGCGGGCCAATCAAGCACATAAGAATACCCTGCTTCCTTCAGCAGATCTAGTGTAACATTAGATTGTACAATATACGGCCCCAGCCAACCTTTGGGCGATGCGCCAAAATGCTTTTCAATAATCTTGGTTGTTTGAGTAATCATTGTGCGTTCTGTTTCTTCATCCATGGTGTCTTGACGCTCTGAATTGGTGATGCCATGACCAATTACTTCATCACCTCGAACCTGGATGCGTTTTATGATCTGAGGGCAATGCTCCAGCACTTCTGCGTTAATATTATGTGAGGCAGGTATTCCAAGTTCGTCGAGCAAATCAAACAAATACCATATACCTACCCTGTTCCCGTAATCACGCCAGGCATAGTTGCGCGTGGTCTGTGACGCGCCTGGAAGTGTGTGGTCACTGCCAAGACCAGTCAAAAATGAGAACCATTCGATATTATGGCATAGGCAGATTGCTAAACGTTTGCCTTCTGGCCAGTCATAAACTGGACGTTCGCTCAGTGCAGAAAATGCGTACCGATTATGATAGAAGATTTCCAAACTGATTCTCCTGAGCTAGAATTAGGCAAGATTGACAAGCTCATACGCTTTTCGTCAACCAATGTTCGTAACTTCTGAAGTAACTTATTGAGCTTCCCCATCTGAATTGCTCCACTGTTATATTTAGGGAATGGAGGATCGAGAATGACAAACAAACGACCCAAGCCAGAAGAGATTGTCTCGAAGTTACGGCAAGTTGAGGCGTTGATGGGGCAAGGAATGTCCCGTTTTGCTGCTTCCTCTGAGTGGCGCCAATTATTGAGCGCATAGGTTCAGGCTGCGCCAGCAATCTGATGCGAGTTCTCATTTGTCTGACAGCACCCACATTACCTAACCGTGACAAGTCGAGGATATAAAACTGGGCTAGCGTTGGCTACCGCAAACCGTCGTTTCCTTGAACGTCCCAAGTTTCCAAACCGCCCATTCGACTGTGAACACGCCCACCGCATGACATCGCGAGCGCAAAGACGATTTCCTCTGATCTCGGTCCATCCGGAAGCCCAACCTCGATCCCATCAAAATGGCTACGCACATAGGCAGCGTTGATGTGCCCAAGGGGCACGTCAAGCCGGCTGCCAATGCCGCCACGCTTCATGCAAGACGGCACGATTGCATTTGATCTGCCCAGCAATTCGCGCATCGCGTAGCCACCTGGCACATGCCAGAGAGCGGCATGTTCCAATTCACCACTCTCTCCGACGATGGCCCCTTTGCCGTATCCGTCAATGCGGTCTTTGCCGCCAAGTGCTGCAATCAGTTTTGCGCTCATTTCTGCGCCAAGAGGTTTCAGATCCTCCATCGCGGGCTGCAAATCCACCTCAAAGCGGCCCGCAAAAGGGTTGGACACACACGCCAGTATCGCCCCCAAAGTGCGCGGTGTTTCGGGCGCAGGTCCACCATCGTGCTGCACTTCTTCGATGATAAGCTGAATCTTGCGAATGATAAATTCAGGCATGGGCGAGGGCTCCTGCAGCGTTGGATTGAAAACTGTTCTGGGTAATACGAGATTGGCCTTGTAGCGAAATTGCAACCGTCTTCACCAGACCGCGTGCGGCACAGTCGGACGCAAAACGTGTCCCTGCTTGCAGCGCCTTATCTACATCCAACGCGGGCAAGTGCCCCACATGAGTTGTGACAAGACGCTTCCCTAGGTCGCTGTCCGGGCTTAGCAGTGTGGCCGGGCACCGACCTATCGCGGTATGGCCTGGCAAGTTGGTGGCATTAGCAATTAAGGTTGCGGCCACGTCTGCGGCTGCGGCCGTCTTGGCAACTACACTGACCGCATCGGCGATACCAAGCGAATGGCTGCGGCCCTGCCATCCCGACGTGGCAATGCCGCGCGCGCTGTCTCGAGAAGTAATGGTCAACAGTCCTGCGGGGCTAAGCACTTCAAAGATTTCGCCCTCGGACAGGTGAAAGGCAATGTCGCCACCGTTGTTCACATAGGCCTTTTGGGGCACTTTGCCCGACAGCGTTGCCGCCAGAACTTCATCCGCAACGGCACCTGCTACTGCGGCCATCGGGGTGACAAAGACATCCGGATATGAACGGACCGCCTCGGCCATACGTTTTGCCACCGGACCTATGAAGCAAACATCTGACGTCAAAGGTCGGCGAAGAGCGTCAAGCTCACTCATCAACCCGATCAGAATGTTTTGAAAGTGATCGATTGCACGTTTAAAACACAGGTCTCGCATTTCCCCAGACACCCCGACAATCAGGTCAATGGGACCGTGGTGCAGGTGTAACCGCTTCCCGTCCGGTAAAAGCTTGGCTTGAGGTGCGGTCCAGCTCATGGGTCCTCTCCGATCACGCGCACATCCGCCCCGTATTCGCCGCCGGTTTCCAGCACGTCGTCCAGATTGCGGATATGCGCGTTATGTCCGCCCAACCGCTGATAGGCATCGCGCCGCGTGGTAAATTCAAGCGGAGCCACAAGCGCAGGCGTCGGGACATATCCAAAGGCCCCATCGGGAACTTCCATCACATCCACCATCACTGTGATACCTCCGCCTGGCCATCTGTATGTGGGCGCGCCACCAATCGTCACGCTGGTTTCATCACTATGGACTGATCGGGTCAGATGGATAGGATTATCCGTCACTCCAGACCGTAGCGATCCACCAGCGCCGCACATGAACAGCACCGTACACAAAGCCGGTTCGCAGTTTTGTGCGATTAGATCTACAGAAGTTTGCAATGCAGCGGGCATCGGTAACATCACTGGCTCCAGCGCATCATTGAGCACATAATAGCCCGCGTGCTCGCCCGTGGTTGACACCATGAGCAATGACAGTCCCGCTCGGGCGCCCTTTGTCGCCCGCCACTGACCCAATATGGCCAGAGGGTCGTCAATGTTCGTGCCTCCCCAACCGTTGCCGGGCTCTGCCACCTTGAAATAGCGACCAGGGGTCGAGCGTCGGCCATTGATGCGGATGCCTGTGGCCGCCCAGTCAATGACTTTGCCAGCCTGATGTTCTGACACGACGCCCGTGATATGGTCATCGACCACGAACAACTTCATCGACCAGCCCTTGCCATTGCGACGCAAACATCCCGATGGTAGCGGACCCACAACCGACCCGCATGCGTTCTTCAGCTTTGCCATCTATGACTGGCGCGCGGCCTGCTTGCACGATGATGCTTGATCCGCCGTCAATAGTCAGCTCGACCGCCTCTTTGTTGCACAGCCGCAAGAGTGCGTCGCACGTTTTGCGCCCTTCGGGTTTTGAACCTCCCGTCAGGTGATCAACACCGCCAAGCGACAACATTTGCGAACCGTATTCGGCGGTCATAACGTGCCCGATCGCCTCGCCGTCAGCGCGCACGGAAGCGGCCTCTGCCCCGATGTGACGGTCCGTGTCGATCTTCACTTTAACCCCGCAATAGGAAAAAATCGCCTCTGTCACCACGGTCACGCAATCAACACCGTCTATCTCGCGGCTGACAATAAAGGGAGCGGGCTTGTAGTCGGGATAGGTCGTGCCAGCGCCGATGGCCGAGACAACTATGTCATGGCCTGACAAGGTCTGTCCGTCCCAGTTTGCCGCCAGAAACGGTTGAATTTTGTCGCCCTTTGCCAAGCGTCTGTCGATGATGGTCAGGGGATCGCAGCGGATGATTTTGCCGTCGTGATTGGCGTAGCGGTCGCATGCTCCGGTCTTGCCTTCAGAAATATAGCACATGACCGGACAAGCATCGCAGCGGATTTTATCAGGGCTGTTCATGTCTGGCTGGCCTTGATCGCAGCAAGCAGGCGGTGCGGTAATGCAGGCACTTTGGTTACCCGTGCGCCTGTCGCGTGATGAATCCCATTTAGAATGGCCGGCGCTGTGGGGATCAACACATGCTCGCCCAAACCCTTTGCGCCCATCGGCCCTTCTGTGTCCGGTTTTTCAATCAGGATTGAGGTGATGTGCGGCATATCTCCGATTGTTGGAATTAGGTAATTGTGCAGGTTTTCAGTCTCGCCAGGCCGATACTCTTCCATCAGAGCGAGCCCAAGTCCTTGGGCAATGCCACCTTCAATCTGTCCTTCAGCTAACTGCGGATTGATGGCGCGGCCAACGTCATGGGCGGCGATCATGCGCAAAACCTTTGTGGTGCCAAGAGCCATATCCACTTCGACCTCGGCTATCTGTGCGCCGTAGCCATAGACCGCATAGGGCGTACCCTGGCCATTTTGATCTAATGTAGTGGTTGGCGGATCATAGGTTTCCTCAGCGCAAAGGACGTAGCCATTGGCATCAGCAGGAAGGTCTTTCAGTGAAATTTTCTGGTCGTTCTGATCTTGGCGGACGCACAGCATGCCGCCTTCCAAAGTCATCTCATCCGCATGTGTCAGGTTGGTCAGGCGCAAAATAGCGGCCCGCAAGGCTAGCCCTGATGCCTCTGCCGCTCGGCCAGTGATGAAGGTTTGACGCGACGCCGATGTTTTTCCACAATCAGGGGTAATTGCGGTGTCAGGGCCCACCAAATTAATCATCCCGACCTGAACACCAAGTGCATCCGCCGCAATTTGCGCGATAACCGTGTTGGACCCCTGCCCGATGTCAGTTGCGCCTTGATGTAAGTTAAATTGCCCGTCCGGTGTGATCCCGAACCGCACCGTCGAGGGGTTTGGCAAGCCCGTGTTCCCACATCCATACCAACACGATGCAATCCCGATGCCGCGTTTGTGGGCGAGAGAGGTCGTATTGAAGGCTGTAACTTCGGCATGGAACTCATCCCAATGCGGCTTCAAAGCGTCCAGACAGTCAATTATGCCCACTGCTTGCAGGGTTTGCCCGCAAGGCGTCACATCGCCGTCGCGCAGGGCGTTGATCCGCCGGAATTCCAATCTGTCGATTCCGCATTTCTGGGCCAAGTCATCATAAAGACTTTCTTGCGTGATTGCCGCTTGCGGCACGCCAAATCCCCGAAACGCACCCGACGTAGGACCGTTAGTGTGCACTGCACGGCTCGTGGCGCGATAGTTCGGCGTCAAGTAAGGGCCAGAGGCATGAACCGGTACGCGGGTTGCTACTGTTGGGCCCCAGCTGGCATAGGCACCTGTGTTGAAATCTCCATGGAATGTCATTGCCATGACCTTGCCTGCTGCATCCGCACCAATGCTAGCTTGCATTGATCCGGGATGGCGTTTGGTGCTGGCCTGCATGGATTCACTGCGCGAAAAAACCATACGGCAAGGCATGCCTGTTTTTAGGACTGCAAGGCCCAGCAAGGGTTGCAACGTTACATCGAGCTTCGCACCAAAGCCACCCCCCGCAGCCGAAGGGATGATCCGCACCTTATTCAAAGGCAGGCCCAGAACCTTGGCGGTATCTTCGAGGTCCATGACGGGGGCTTGGGTGCAGGCTTGGATACACAAGACGTCAGCCTCCATCCACGCGACCCCCGCTTCGGGTTCGATATAAGCGTGTTCAACATAGGACGTTTCAAACTGGCCGGTAACGACATGCGCAGCCTCAACCATGGCACTATCGGGTGCACCGCTAACGACATTGCCGCGGATCAGTGTGTTCTCTTGACGGTGATCATGCAGCAAAGTGGCGTCAGGGCCTGCCCCGTCTGCTTGTGTCAGGCTATGGGGGCGCGGTGTCCATGAAATTGGAAAATCATCCAGACCAAGTGCTTCTAGCGCTTTTGGATCGCCAACCACCAAGGCAACAGGCTCTCCTCGGTAGCGGGTCGTTTTTTCAGCAAGCGCAGGCTGATCCGCAAAGGGCGGGATGACCCCGTAACAGTTTATCCCGGCAATATCGGCGGCTGTAATCACACATTCGACCCCCGCATGCATCTTGATCCAAGCCAGCAAATCGCCGAATTCAAAATCCGCGTGGTAATGTTGAGCACGAATGGCGCGGACCAGCAGTGTTCCATCGGGGATAAAATCAGCGCCAAAAACCTCGGTACCATTGACTTTCGCCTGCCCGTCTAGCCTTCGGATCGGTTGGCCAACGGCATGGCCTGCCTTGGGGGGTGGGCACACAGTTGTCTGGCTGTTGGCGTCCATCACTGCGGCAATAATTTTGCGGTAGCCGGTGCAACGGCACAAAACGCCTGCAAGGGCTTCTTTAACCTGTGCCTGATCGGGGTTAGGGACAGCGCGCAACAGTTCGGTCGCGGCCATCATCATTCCAGGTGTACAGATTCCGCATTGCGCGGCCCCGTGATCCAGAAAACTGTCTTGCAGCCGAGCGGACAACAGTGGCTCAGACGTCTCAAGCGTTTCAATCTTGCGACCATCCGCCTGCCCTGCAGGGACTAGACAGGCGCAGTGCTGCGCGCCGTCGATCAAGACCGTACAGGCCCCGCAATCCCCCGCGTCACAGCCGATTTTTACGCTCTTTAATTTGAGATCATCGCGCAGCACCTCCGACAGACGGCGCGCCATATGGGTTTTAACGATGTGGGTCCGGTGTGCAATATTCAGCGTGATCGAGGTCATGTGGCGGCCTCTAGATCCATCGCCAGCTCTAGGACAGTCCGGCGCAAAAGCTCTGCTGCGCTGATGGCACGATAAGCAGCATTAGCGCGCATATCCGCGATAGGATCAATGGCAGCAGCGACCACATCATCGGTGATCACAACAGGATCAACGGCTTTGCCAATCATCTGTGCCTCAACCTGTGGCACACGGGTAGCGACAGGACCACACGACCCAATGGCGAGTGCAGCCTCAACCACAACGCCGTTACGCACAACAAGCCGTGCAGATGTCATTGCGATAGAAATCACAAGATAGGCGCGCGCGCCCAGTTTCAGAAAATGGCTATGCCCCGTTAGAGATGATTTGGGGATAAGAAGCGCAGTGATGAGTTCGGTCTCGGCCAGCACGGTCTTGCGCGGTCCAATAATAAAGTCGTGCAAAGGCACAACACGGGTGCCACCCTTAGATTGCAGCTCAACCTTTGCATCCAGTGTCAATAGCGGCGGCACACCGTCGGCGGCGGGTGAGGCATTACACAGATTACCTGCAATGGTGCCACGGTTTTGAATTTGCAATGCGCCGACCTTTTGGGCGGCAAGTTGAAGTCCACGACAGGCGGGCGGCAGATCAGCCTTTATGAGATCGGTCCATGTCGTTGTGGCCCCAATACGGATACCGTCGTCCGTATGACTGATCCCGCGCAAAGATTTAATCCCGGTGATATCCAGAATGGAGCCTTGCAAATGCTTATGTTCCGTCGAGGGAAACAAATCAGTGCACCCTGCTGCAATTCGCAACGACCCGGCCGCAAGCTCCTCAAGCGCGTGTTCTAAAGCAGAGGGGCGAAGATATGAATTGATAACTGTCATGGGCATGCTTGTATGTTAGTACACAAACAGACGTTGCGGTACCGGAAGCAACGTGTCAATAATTTCTGCATGCATATTAAAAGCCGCTCCACCGAAGCTTATCAACTTTCTATTCAAATTGGGTATAACCTGCGCCGGACTAATAACAGGCATCTGGCAGTTTTTGCCCAACATGTGAACGGGCTGACTCAGACGCAATTTGCGGCCCTTGCCCGACTCTATGGGTCTGGAACCCTGTCGTAGAACTAACTAGGGCGGCTTACGGCAATGGATTCGACCACAAGCAAATTTGTCAGCAAGCGGTTGAAGATCAAGAACCTTGTGAGTTCGTGGGCGGATTTTACAGACTAGCGGTTGCGCTTGGTCAAACTGCCAGATTTTGGCAGAAAAACATTCGTTGAGGCGCAAACTCAAGCCCTTGCTGCGGGGCAGAAAATTGTAGCACTACTCACCAATGATNGCNCTAATGTATGGGGCCGACAAGCTCTACGACCACAATAAGNGTCATTCTCTAAGACTACAATAAGCGTCATTGTGGTTGACTAAACAGGCCGCATCAAGATTACTTGNAGATATNTAAATTGATGCAGGACACAGATATGTCGACTAATCGGGGCGGAATAATCGGTGTGGATGTGGGCGGTACTTTTACAGACCTTGTCGTGATTGACGGTAAAACGGGACACATACGGATAGCAAAGACGCCGACGACGCTGGAAAATCAGGCATTCGGTGTCCTGACCGCCATAGATGACGCCCAAGTGAAATTATCTGACATCAACTTGATCGTGCATGGAACCACGACAACGACAAACGCGGTGTTGGAACGCAAACTATCGCGCACAGGGTTGATCACGACA
>JGI20151J14362_10002996_pt1 | contig 11705 bp, 9 predicted proteins | sample COG_01_FD_14362 | JGI IMG/M metagenome (IMG submission 14362) | reverse complement strand
CGGCGTTGAAAAGACTTTTGAAAACGCGCAGCGCGCTTTAACTTGTTTATATATAATAATAGATAGTCAGAAGAACCAATAAAGTACTCATTCATTCTTCTAACGCTCTATTCCAAAAACACACCTCTGCGTTTTTATTCTCCGCACTTTAAGAAACGCTTTCACTCGAAAACTTCTTCGAAAACAACGAGATCATCATCTTTAGAGCGTCCTCCCCTCCGCAGAAACCACGGGGCAGAAACGAGAAGAGAGAGAGATAGAGAGGAAGACATCCGACAACATGGGTTGGCTCAAACGAGCGGCGTCGTCCGTGAAGAACGCGATGGGATTTGGCGACGATTCAGACGACGAAGCGTACGGCGAGAACGGCGAGAAGAATAACAGTTCTCGACGGCGAAGCAACCACGGAGGGTCCTCGTCGTCGAAATCGAAACAAAAAGTACTCAGATATCCGGTGTTGCAATTCGCGCAAAGTCCAATCACCGGGGAATTCATCGGCGGCGTCCAAGGGTTGTCCTGGTTTTGCGAAGAATTTCGGGAAAATGGTGAAGGGGATGTCGCCCACGCATTTTTTCGAGAGGACTATGCGGAGGAAAGGACGAGTTTTGAACCGAGTCGGAGGGTGAAAAGCGGGACGTTCTTACCCATGCGGGTGAAAGATGGGAACGTGGAGATGTTTAGAAGGAACTTGTGAAGAAGTTTACTTGATAGAAGAGTTTTAGTATAGTTAAATATAGCGTTTGATAATTGATGGTACATCCGACGAGATGCGCGCTCGCTACATCATCGCCGCGAATCGTTTTGCGCTTTCTTTCTCTTCTTCTTTTCCTCTCTCTATATGCTTCGTCCTCCCAGTCGGAGCTTTTTCTTCGCTTTATCGATGGGTAAACTTTGTAAATAAAACCCGCCCGGGCCTTTCAATCGCACGTGGAACAAACCTTCGCCGCCAAACACCGCCGCCACGGGCGAAGAAACCAACTCTAAATCGTACTCAATCGTTCGTTCTAACGCCAACACCGCTCTGGCGTCGACCACCATCTCTTCGCCTTCTTTTAAGGTTCTGCGCATGACCGTACCTTTACCGGTAATACACGCGGTCCCGTCGCCCACTAACCATTCGCCGTTGAAAATGTTGTTTCCTTTACTCAAAATCAAACGCACGCCGGTTCGGAAGCGTTGTTTTAAAACCTGCGATAACGTTCTCCCTCCTCTCGCTTCTTGTGAAAACGACACGGCTGCAGAAACGGAAATGTCCCCCATGGAACACAAATACGAATCTCTCGCGCAGAGCAAATCCGCCTCTCTCTCTTTCAAATTCACGACGGCGATTTTATCGCCTTGTCGCAAACTCCCCAACGCGATGTACCCGTCCGAGGAGCCTAAATTCCGAAACGTGTTGATAAAAAACGGTTCCCCGGCTAAGACTCTCGCGATTGCTTTTGATAATCCACCGGGACCTAAACTCGTAATCGACAACACGTTCGAACTCATGTAACACATCGCCCCCGGCTCGGCGTTGACCGACTCCCCCGGTTTCAACTTCATCTGGACAATCTGCGCGTCCGTCCCGAACAAGGACACGTGTTTCGGCAAATTCGGATTCAAATTCCTATCGACAGGCGCGGTTTGCAAATTCTCAATCGGTTCCGGAATCGTCTTCCGAAACCTCTCCGCCTGTATCATCTTAATTGCCTCTTTCTTAATCCCTATGCCGTAATCGATCACCCCTCCCGTCTTCTCCTTGGATTCGCTCAACACGTTCGCCGTCGAAGAATCGTACACGCGATAGAAAAAGTTAATCACAAACAACGCGCCGGAAACCGCGCTCCCAACTAAAAACAACCCCCACCCGGTTCCAATCGCGCACGTTAACCAAACGCACCCCCAAAACGGTTCGTGCGCGAAGAAAAAACAGTACCAACTAAACACGAGGAACGAAACCAACCATTTCAATCCGTCTTGGCCGTTTCGGATCCAGACGAACTGCGAGTCTTCGCTGTAACCGTCGTTTTCTTCGCCCCAATCGCCTTCGTCGTCGTTGTTATCTCCGTTCCCTCCTCCACCTCCTTTTCGGCCATCGTCGTCATTTCCTCCTCCTTCGCTCTCCAAGCGCATTCCTTCGCTTTCGAGCGAAGACATTGGATTTCTATTCTTATTAAACCTGTTATTGCTCCAAATAGTCACCGTCGTCGCGAACGACGTCGCGATCATATCGAACGAGTCTTTGATCGTTTCTAACGGGGATAAATCTTCCAGGATTGGCGGTGGTACGTTTGCTTTAATCATCGTCTTTGTCTTCGCCTTCTTCGTCTTCACAGTCCCCGTAGGGGTTTGTAATCGTACATTCTGCTTCAACGACTGTTTCGGCGTCGTCTTCGGGCGGCGAATGCGAGGAGAAGGAGGACGAGAACACAAAAAGCACGTCACGTCGCGCCTCCTCTTTCCTTTGGCGGCAACAGAAGCGCAACTTTTGCTCGAAAAATACGACGCGGAGGATGCCATCTCGCGCGAGCGTGATGTCGGTGATTTTTATGCAGATTTTCGTTCGTCGTTTTCCCAAAGAAAAGACACACTTCAGATGTGCAGAATACTCTCGACGCGATGATGATTGAAACGAAGACTCTCGAAGTTGGAGCCGCTGAAACTGCTCGAGCCGAAAGAAAGAAGAAGGCGTTTCGACTCGAGAACGACCCCGGAACGAAGAAACGAGCGCGAAAAGCGAAGAAGAAGAAGAAGACAAAAATGGTGGCAAAATCTCCTCCCGAGCGGGAGAAAGATGTACCGTTGAAAGAGTTCTCGGATGTGATTTGTTTATCGGACGAGGAGGACTCGACGGACGAGGAAATCATATTCGTCGGTTCGAAAGAAGGGAAAGGAAGAAACTTTCAACGAAGAAACGAGGAAGAGGACGACGAGGTGATCATTTGCGGGGAGAGAGGAGGAGGGAAAGGGAAACGACAGAAACAAGAACGAAGAGAAGAAGGAAGAAACAGAGGAAGAAAAAGCGTTAACGAAGAAGAAGTCATCGTGGTGGGAGAGAAGGAATCGACGCAAATACGACAGGCGAGAGAACTGTTAGAACGACACAATAGAAGTAATACGAATAAGAAGAGAAAGAGTAGCGAAGGCGGGAGCGATGCGAATGCGAGTCCGACGGGGACGCGGCTTTCCGCGCGGAAGAAGAAGAAGGCGACGAGCAGCAGTCCAACAAAAGGTCCGCGAAACGAGCCGAGTACTACTCCCGAGCCGAAAGGACCGCAGCCGAAGAAAACGCCCAAGTGCGTGATATGTCTGGATGAGATCGAAAAGCCGACCGCGACAAAGTGTGGACACGTGTATTGCGATCAGTGCATACGGGAGTTGATTCGAGCGCAAAAGACAAAGTCCAGATGTCCTCAGTGCAGGAAGAAGGTGGGTTTGAGCGGGTTGACGAAATTGATATTAGACGATTAATTTTCGAGTTGTATTATTGTGTGCGCGTGTATGTGTGTTTGTACGAAGCGCTGAGCAGCGCTTCATTCATAATTGAGATGACACTTCTTCTATATCGCTAAGCTACGCTAACTCGTCCTCCTCCAAGTCCTTCAGACCTTTTTCTAAGTGCAAAACGTTGATCTTGTTCTCTTCCAGTTTCAATTTGTTCAAACCGTCTTCCATTTGCTTCTCTTTCTTTTGCAAATAATCGCTCAGCGTTTTCTTTTCTTTCTCGTTGCTGCCTTTCTTTTCGTGCGATTCGACGAGTTTCCTCAACGCTTCGACTTGACCGTCTAAATCGTCTTGCGCTTTAGATAAGGTAAACGCGGATTGGAGCATGTCCAACGCTTGTTGTTGCTCGTTCGAAGCAGAACGCTCGGAGGCGATGGACCCTAAGGCGCGCAAACACGCGGCGACGAGTTGCGTGTCTTTGGTTTTCGCGTGCGCGAGTTTCAACGCCGAGGAGAGGCGAGATTTCGCGCCGTCTTGGTTTCCGCGTTCGAGAAAGGCGAAACCGGAGACGAAAAGCGCAACCGCTCGGTCGACCAAAGATGGGCGAAACGAGATTTCTTCGTCGTCGTCGTCGTCCTCTTCCTCTTCGTCGTCGTCTGCCTCGTCTTTGGCATTTTTGCTCTCTTCTTCCTTCTTTTTTCTAAGTTTCTCCTTTTCTTCTTCGTTTTGTAAAAAATCTTCGTGGCGACGGCAAATCGGTTGCGCCAAATCCAACGCTTTCGAAGCGCCTTTGGTGCCTCCAGTCGCCAGCTCCCCTAAAGCGGCGCACAAAGTCGCCACGTCGCGGAAACTTGGCGTCTTGGCTCTTTCGGCGGCTTTCGTGAACGCTTTCACGGAGTCGCGATATTTGCCCATGGAATACAACGCGTGGCCGCGAACCATTTCGCAGTGCGCGACTAACGAACTGAGCGTGCGCGGGTACGCGGAGACAGTCGCGTCCAATTCGTTCGCTTCGAGGACAGCCTTCGGGTAATCGCCAGCGGTTAAATATATAGACGCGAGAAGCTCGTTGCAGCTGCATCGTAAAGTAAAAAATGGGTGCGCGTCGCAGGAAGATCGCGGGCCTAAGTTTTCCTCTTTCATCACCCACAGTCTCTCTTGCTTCTTTGGTTGTTCTTGTTGTGGTGGTGGTGGTGGTGATTGTGGTTTCTTTTGAACGACAACCTCTTTTGTCTTTGCCGCTCGTTTCTTTTTCGTCGACTCGGTCGCCGGAATTTTCTTGCTCGGTTTACTATCGCTACGCGGTGTCGATTTGCCACCACCTCGCGTGGACCGCCGACTCGTTCTGGTGGTCGTAGGCGTTTGTTCCTCTTCTTCCTTCTCGTCGACGTCCATTTCCTCCTCGTCGTCGTCCTTCTCCTTCGCTGCTATCTCACCATTTTTACCCTCTTCATCTTCATCGGCTTTGTTTTGGTTTCGTTTCATCGCGGTGCCGTTCGTCTCCCTCGCATTCTCATCAATCTCCACATCTCCTCCTTCTTTTCGATATGGCAAACCCAACGCCGAAATCCCGAGTTCCTCTAATCCCTCGTCCAACATCTTCTTCACCTCTCGTAATCTTTGCGCGGTTTCTTTCGTCGACCCACTCTTGCGTGAAGTTTCCGCCAATAAAATTTCCGCGCGCGCAATGACTTGACGCTCCGGTATCCATTCCTTGGCGCTTTCGTTCAACTGCGCGAACGGCGATGTCTTTTTCGCATCTTTTTCGCTCTCGTCGTCGTTACTCTTCTTCTTCATCATCGTCTTCTTCCTCCACTCAATCAATCCTGCTTTGACTAATATTCGCTCAACGAACTCCGTTTCCTCCAAATGCGCTTCCATGCGTTTCTTGTGATACTCGCATCTCTTCCTTAAATCGTTCGCGCCTTTCAACGCCGAAGCGACGTCGCCTTCCTCGATTTTCGAAGCGCACCTTAAACTGGAAAACTGGAACAGCTCTCTCGCGTGTTCGTCCATCGCGTGCACGTCTTTCGCAATCATCTCGGCTCTCTTCATCGCTTTCGACACTCTGGACGGTTCTTCCCCGCTCGCGCGTTGTAAAATCGCGCGTTCAAAATCCGCCAACGCCACGGTTAATTTCAATCGAGTCAACCCGTTTTTCTCTTCTTTCATCAAAAGCTTTTCCTCCTCTCCGTTTCTCCGTTTCACCAACTCCCTCTCCATAACTTCCACCGCTTTAAACGCCAACCCAAAACTCCTCTCGCTCTTCGAGAAACTCTCATTCCTTAAGTGCANCTCGCCCATCGCCAAAAGCGTAAAAGCGAAGCGCAACCGCCACTCGTCTCTCTCCGTCTTCGTCAACACGCCGGACGCGTCCTCTTTCATCCGTTTTGCAAGGTCTAAACAATTGTTCAAGGATTCCTCTTCCATCTTTTTCGCTTTTTCTCCGTCTGTGGGAACTAGGTTTCGATTCGCGATGGCCAGTTCGTAAAACGTCTCGTATTTCAAAACTTCGTACCTCGCGTGGTCTTTTAAAACCACTTTCCCGAATTCCAGATGCCTCTTCGCCTCGGCTTGATTTTCCGTGATTGCGTTTAAAATCGACCCTATCAGTTTACGATTCTTCACTTCCTCGATGTTCATGGACGATGGAAATTTCGCTTGAGGGTTCTGGAACGTCGTTTCGAGCGCGAGAATAGCGTGCAACGGGTTCAAGGAATTCAGGAATTCGTGCGCTAAACTTGTCAGATGTCTCGCCAATCGTAACGGAGACGATTGATGATTTTCATCGTAGTCTTCGTCCTCCATCTTTACTCGCTCGTCTTTCCTCTCACTTTGCGCTCTGCTCGATGCGCTCTGACGCTCTCTGACGCTCTCTCTGTGAAGAACTTACGTTCTCAATCCAATCCGTTCTCTCTGCTTTGAAATGGAGAAAATTCTCCATTATATCTACGCATTAAGAGAATACTATCACACTAATGTCGCAACACGCGCATTACCATCACGAAACCCAAGGAAACGAGATGATGATGCGTGCCGCTGCCACTGGGTCCTCTGTTTCTTCCTCTTCGATGCCGATAAACTTTGATTTCAGCAGAAATGTCACCTTGTTTCGTTTCCAATCCAACACCGGATTCGAATACTTTTGCGTTCTTTTGTTTACGTTTACGTTGGCGTACGTGCAAGAATACATCGCGTTTGTGAGGAAAAAAGAAGAAGTAGTGTTTGGTGCGAGTGTGAACGCGTCGAATTCGGCGTACGAGAGTTTAAAAGACAACAACAACACGACTAATGCGCTTCCTAAAGATCAGCATTATTCGAACGCGAGGGTGTTGAAGCACACGGCGAAGTACGTAGCGCACGCGTCTGTCTCGTATATACTCATGCTGTGCGTGATGAGTTTGAATTTTGGCGTCTTTGTGAGCATTTTGTTAGGGTTAGGGGTTGGGAGTTTTACCATTGGGGGTGGTGGTGGGAAACATTTGTATTACCATCTTCGATCTCGGATATCGTCGGACGTATGTCATCCGGTTTCGAGTTAGTTTTTAGTAGATGAGAGTACCATTAATGTAATTATTATTCAACCGCCATTCAACCATTTTTACTCTCTCTCTCTCTCTCTCAAAATCGTCGTCATTTTTACTTCAAAACGTCGGGGCCGAAATACCAACTTAACACCCACCTCGTCGGGTTGAACTGCATCGCACTCAACGGAATCGCTAACAAAACTAAACCAACCACCGGGTACAACAAAAACTCCGTCCGCTCCAAAAACGGCAACGAGTTAAACCCAACGAACTGGCAGTAGTGATAATAACTCAAACTCAACCCGTACAAAATGTTGCTCAACAACGCGCAAATAAACCCTCTCTGAGATAACAGCGGGCTCAAAATCAACTGCCCGAGGTACAACGCGACGAACAGCGGCACGAACGAGTTGCAGTGCACGTCGAACGCGAACAGCCATTCCACGTTGTTATTACTACTCATACTACTTCCATCGCTATTTTTACTCCCTCCTCTTCTCGTTCTCGTCGTCATAAACCTGTTCGCCAAGAACCAATACGCCGTCGCGATCGCGCACCCGCACCCGATATAATCGAAACACACGGCCGACGTAATCACCCACAACCCTCTCACAATCCCTCTCGTCTCGTACATAAAACAATACCCAATCGCACACAGAGCGACAAAAATGCACGACAAAACGCAAAACGTCGGGTCGTCTCTCGCCCATTGGTTTTTCGTTTGTTTCCTGTACTCGCAGTGCCGGTAGATTTTCTTCGGCCCGTGGGTGAGAAGCAAGCGCATCTGCCACAACGCGTATTCGAAATCCAATAACTTTGGTTTGATTATTCGTTTCAGTTCGAGGCGAGTACTTCCCGTGTGATGAGAAAAGCCGTTTGCGGTGGTGTCGTTGTCCTTCGAGGAGGTGAACTTCACGTCGTTGTACGCGGACGTCGCTTGTGTGTGTTGCATGTTTGTTCGTGTTGTGATTTGAATAAATGAGGAAAAGTTGCCTTTAAATATAGTACTACTCGATTAGTATAGAATCGGTTTATTACACTTCTCTCTGAAAACTCTCTCTCTCTCTCTCTAAAGTTCTAATCGTCTTCGTCGAAGTCGAACTCCTCCGGCGGCGCGGGTTCGTCGTCGTCGTCGTTTCCTGCGCCGGCGTTCGCGGCGTTTCCGGCTTGCGCGTCGACTTCGGCTTTTTGAAACGCCAACTCGACGTAAAACACCTCCTCTTCCGGCGTTTGGTCTTTTAAGACGACAAAACCGCGGCCGACGCGAGATTTTTCTTTGATGGTGGTGGTGGTGGTGGTGGTCGTCGAGGATTCGCACGGGACGAATCGCGCGGCTGGGTCGAAGGAGATGAACTTTTCTTGTTGCGGGGTCACTCTCGACGGGTTGGTTAAGATTTCAAACTCCGGTTCCGGTTCGTCCTCCTTCTTTTCTTCTTCTCCTTCTTTTTCTTCTCCTTCTTTTTCTCCTTCAGCGGTGGTGGTGGTGGTGGTAGCGGTCGCGTCCATTTCGTTGTCGTCTTTTGCGGCTCTGGATTGCGGGCGAGACGGGACGTTATCGTCGGCGTCCATGCTCTCCGCGTCTTTGTTCATTTTTTTTACATTTTTCTCATTGAGCAACTTTTGCGCTTTCTTCGTCGTCGAGAGAACGGCTTTCTTCACCTCGGTCGTTTTCTTGTCTTTTTCGTCGGAGAGGTAATCCGCGTATTTGAATAAGGACGGCTTGGCGTTGGAAACGCACTCGTAATGCGGCATTTGTAAGGTTTTGTCGACGCCGATGAACGCCGTCGGGATGGTCGCGATGGAGAGAAAGTGACCAAACGGAAACCAGTACCAATATTGGGTGAAGACCAATACGCCTAAGGTGGACGTCATTCTCGGGCGACCGGCTCTGGATTTCAAAGAAATCGTGCAGTTGCGTCCACCGCAATCTAAGATGCCCGATGCCATGATGGCGCCCATTTTCGACATGGTCGTTTCGCTCGAATCCGCGCTCATTTTTTGCATCTCGTCGCGGAATTTCGACAAGCGATCTTCCGGTTGTTGGACCAAGACTAGCGCAGACGCGATAGCGGCGCCTTGCTGGACAAAATCGACTTTGTCTCTTCTCATAGGTTCTAATAATTTCGCCGCGTTGACGTTACCAGTACCGGCGCAGGCGATGCCGACCGCCATAGCCGCGCCGTACCTCGCGTGCGGGTTGTACGATTCCGATAAGAGTTGCACGACGCGAACGCACTGTTCCGGGTTGTTCGTTAACACAAAACCAATGGACATGACGGCACATCGGCGAACGTCGTCCGAGACGTCCGAGACGGCCACGTGTAAGAGTTTTCGAATGGCGTCGTTGTTCCCGGTGCCGACGTACGCGGAGCCAATAATTTGACATCCGCCGTACCGAATCAACGCGTCGCCGTCGCCTAATGCGTCTTCAATGATCGCATCCGCGTCTTCCTCGCACGTGGCAAACGCGCACGCGAGACCTAAACCTAATCCACGAATTATTTTTTCGTGCGATGTCTTTCTCGCGTACGCGAGCATGTCTCTCGTCCAGTTATCGTGGAGACTCTTGTTTCCAGAGTTTTCACTCGGGTTTTTGCGCAAACCGGCCAAAACAAAACCTAATCCGATACCTGCGGCTTCACCGGCCACGGCGCTGTCGCTTCGCAAAACTCTAAAGAGTTCCATCATGCACTCCGCATCTAACTCTGATTTCCCGTAGCTACTCAAACCTATGCCTAAACACGCGCCGTGTTGCACGGTTTCGTTATTCGCCGCGCGAAGACGTTCGATGATGAACGTCGACGCCTCTCCGCAATGAGGGCGCCCGCAGTGCATCAAACCCATGGCGTATAACGCACCACCTAACGTGTACGGACTCGGGGCCGGTAACAGTTGCGACAGCAACTGTTTCGAATCTTCGGCGCGACCGCGGTGGATGACGCCGACGCCGGCGGTGGCTGAAAACCTCGCCCAGTTTGTCGCCCTCGATAACCAGTCCAAGTTTTGTCTCAAAAACGCGTCGCTCGTGGTTCCGCAGTTGCTCATGGCGTTTGCAAACACCACCGAGCCGTGCATGACAGAGTTTCTCCCTTCGACGGCTTTCTTTAACTTCTCCACCAACGCCGGGTCGCCGTGCGATTTCGTTTTCAAAAATTCCAAGTACAACTTTGCGGGCGTTTCGCCTCTCAAAATTGACACCAACGAGTTCGTGCGCGCTTGTTTATCCGCCTCCTTCTGTTCTTGACCATCTTTGATTGGCGTTTGCTTGGATGCCAAAGACGCCGAGACGACTAAATTGGCGACGCCGCTCAAAAAATTTCTCAAATCCATCTCGAACAAATTGAACCCGATTTGGTACGCCTGTAAATTGTCTCGCTCGTCCGAAGATTTCACCAACGATAACAAAACGTCCGCGCATCGCTTATCGTCCTCTAAAATCGCCAAACACTGGCACACGCCGTTATAATTCGGCTCGTCGAAATCGAGCGTCTCGTACAACTTCACCAACAACGCCAAAGCCTCCGCGCGAAACGATTTCTGCATAACCAACGTCTGACTAACCTTCGTGGCGTACGATAACACAACCTCCGGTTGCTCCGCTCTCGATATCGCTTTTTCCAACGCGTCTAACCGTTTCGATTCCAACGCCACGCCAACTGCGTGCGTCCACTGTTTTTCCTCGTGGCACTTTTCAAACATTCTATCGACGATGGATTCCAATCGAGGGTCGATAGAAACGTCGAAAGCCTCTCCTCTTTCTTCTTCGCCTTCTTCCATCGCCTCCGCCGCCGCCTCGCTCACTACCGTACCTCCTCTCTGCCTCTTCTCCACGTACGTATCGATCGCTTTCGCCAAAACCGTGTCCACGAAATCAGAATTCTTCTCCGCCACGTCGAAGAGTTTCCCGGCGGCCAACGCGTACGAGAGCGCGTCCTCCAAGTCGCCCAAGTGGTAGAATACCTGTATGTGAAAAACCATATTTGTTGCGTGAGTTTTATATCGTCGCGAGGAAAGAGTGGACGAGAATGAAAAGCGTTCAAGGAGAGAAAAAAAGAGCAGCGATTTGGCGATGAAAATTTTCCCTCTTCTTATTCGTAAGAGCGACTCGCAAGATCAGATCTCGCGTGTCGTTCAAAAACGTCTCATCTCTTTACGCACATAAAGAAGATCACCGAACGCAACTTTACTCTCTCTCTCTTACAATACGAACGAAAAGAAAAGCTGCGCACCTTGCTCGCCACCAGCGCGGCTAAATCTCTGTGCGAAAAAAACTCGTCCTCGTGCATCCCTTCGATGATTTCGATCGCGCTCGCGACTTCGTGCCAGCTCGTGCGCATGGCGTAATCGTTGAGCATTCGTAAGCCGTGGACTTTGAGGACATCTTGCGGTTCTTCGAGTAACGCGAGAATTCCAGCCGCAGATGTCGTGCTTTTCGCACTCTCACCGCGACTGCTCATTTTTGGAGTCGTTAAGACTGCCGCCGCCATGATGGTTACGTCTTCTCACGTCTTGTGTTTTCTGCGGAGAAACGTGAAAGAAAAGAGATCGGTTTTTTTTTACGTCCAATATTTAGGGTTTGTTTAGGGTTTATAAATTTTAAAAATTCTCCGTACAAAAGACACGAGAGATTTTAGTCGTAGTACGTAGTAGGGGATTTTGCAAGCGCACTCTGATTGATGAGAGAAGACTAAGTCACGACGTACTCTCTAAAGATTTCTTTCTCTTTTCGACGACGACTTTTACGATGACTTT
>JGI20151J14362_10002981_pt1 | contig 11738 bp, 15 predicted proteins | sample COG_01_FD_14362 | JGI IMG/M metagenome (IMG submission 14362) | reverse complement strand
GACATCTTCTTCAATTTGTATTGAACCTTCCCTCTCGTGGGAGGAAGTTGGATATATCCACGGCGAATGAGTAAACGTTTACCGTTAGAATCCGACGTTTCGAGGATGTACGGAAAAGTCTCGAAGAAATATTTCCACTCGGGACGAAGGGCTCCACGAATACGTTTTTCACTCTCGGGGACGTACTTCCATATAACACCCCAGATGAAACGCTTGATATACTCGAGGCGTTCACGGGGATCTTGTGGACCTGCGTGAGCTAGACCTAGATCGACCATCATCGCGTGGAGTGATTCCATGTAACAGAAATGGTGTTGGGACATTTCGTCGTATTGAGAAAGTACGAATGCCTCTTCGAGGTACTTTTTGGGAACACCACCGCGTCCGCCGGCAAAGTTGGTGCTTTTGAAATCGTTAAATGATTGGGACACGAACCCACCGGTAGGTTGAGGGTTGAGGTTACGACCCGTAGCATTTTGCATACGTCCCGTGCATCCAAAGATGGATGCAACGGTGGTAGTGTATGTCTTTCCGAGAAAATGTATGAGTGGATCCTCAAAATCGGATTCGTTATCAGTCATGGAATCAAAAATTCGAGCAACCTTCTTATCATGATCGATGCGCGCCATACCGTAATGACCCGATCCATCTGGGTAGGAGTGTTCTATAAGCATATAGTCAACACCCGAACGAGCGGCGATACACGAGAGTCGTGTTTTCTCCATGACACTGGTTTTACGGAAGAAGAATTTGAATTTTTTACCAGACTCTTTTTGGATATCTTTAGCGATAGCTTCGAGCCTACCTTTCTTGTGAAGGAAGAACTTAGCCATTTCGGATCCGTCTTCTATCGCGAGAAGATCCCTGGCTTTTGCATTCGTGTTAATGCGCGATTCTATGTAATCATTCTTATCTATTTCGGCATCTTCACCCTTGATCTTGAGAAGCCTCTTACGACCGACTGTATTTTTGAGTAGCTTGATTGGAACCAAACCCATATAGTTTATTCGTATATATTTTTTAACTTAAGTTCCGTTTTTGATCATCTTAATCCATTTGCATATCGAAAAAAATGATACATACCCAAAAATGACCAATTTTCTATGAATCAAAATTTTATCATTTGGTCGATATAACTTGTGGTGGATACGTTTTAACGAATTACAGATCTTCAGATATACACCGTCTGGTAACTTTTCCCTGTATTCATCCACGAGTTTCATTATACTAGTCACATCTGGGTCTACAGACATTATTATTACTTACTTTTTTATATCGATACCTTCTCTCACAGCTCCTCGTATGAGTCCACCGAACCAAAATAAGATATCTTTTTCCGATTTAGCTTTTGACTTAGGAGTAACTCTACCCCGTCCACCTAATTCCCTAGCTCTCAGAGAACCGTGATGAACTTTGCATTTACAGCTAAAACATGAGTAACATACTCGTCGTAATTTTAGACCACCCGCGAAGGAGTAATATTCTTCATTGTTATACGTGAACAACGGTCGTATATGTTTATAGTTCCGGACAAACTTTTTGTTTTCTTTTCCTCTCGTGACGATTTTTGGGTCTAATGGAGCCTGGCACGTGTAACAAACATGGTACCAGGACAATCTCATCTTAAATTTAAAATGTTGGTATATTCTAAATGATTTTATCTGGTATCTCCGCATCGATTGCGTGTTGCGTAATCGTTGGCCTCATTTTAGGTATCATGATAGGTAGAGCGATTTTCTCCGGTGGAACGATTACGAATACATTAACACAGTTCGTTTCAAAACCTGGTATTTTTGGATTTAAGATTCATTCGAACGATAGCCCGTTCATTGACGCTCTGGGTAGAACAACTTCTAAGATTCAAGATGTCGTCCAAGGTTCTATATGCAACGTTCTTCACGATCCTTCTATCATGGACCAGGTCATTAAGGACAGTGAAGGTAGCGACGGCAGCGAATGCTCAATTATCATGGCCAACCTCACCGAGCAACGCGAGAATATGAAGAAAGAACTGAACATGTCGGAAAAGACACTCGAGAATGACTCGGATATCACTAAAATTAAGACTATCTTCTATAACGAGCTGGTCCAACTCGAGAAGGATATTAAGGAAAAGTATTGCCCCACGGGAACAGAACGGGTGACAGCCTCCGATTTTAAGAAAATGGTTGAAAATGCTCGCAAGGCTGTGTGTGACCAATACGATATTACTCCCAAGACATTCAAACAATTCGTGGACGACACCGTTGAAGATGTGAGAAAAAACAGTCCTCTCGGAAAGATGTACAGCGACGACGATTTTGAACTCATAAAGAGGGATGTAGGTCGGGGTAACGTTGAGGGGATAGCTCAAGGTGTCAAAAAGACAATGTAAAAACTTATATAAAGATTCATGGTCATCATAACATAAGTAATGTCACTTCTTCGCATTAATTGTGTTATCAAACCTACTAAAAAGTCTTTTCAGGTGAAAGCATCACTTGGATCAACGGACCTCGATAGAATAATTAAACAGAATAGACGTTTGAAGAAAGCGGTCCGAAGGCGACGATCTTCTTTGACTCGTAAAATGAATGATAAACGCGTGATTATTGAAGAATTGGATACATTTATGGAACTGATGGATAATGTCGTCGATGTATTATCAGATGATATGAAGGATGACGTTTTGTCGTCAAAAGATCAAATGATGTTCGATGATTTAGATGCAGTTCTAGATATGTACGACTTCTGTGGCGAAGTACCCGACGATTTTGAATGTAAAAAATACGATTATTAAAGAGTGATTAAGAATTTCTCCTTACCACGTTTCACCCTGTATAAGTGATCATAAGCGTGTAACATGGCGAGTGAAAATGCGAGAGTGGATAAGACAGCGACGTTAGTCTTACGAACTGTAATCGCATACGCCGTGATTAAACCAGCAATCATAATTTGCACTAGAGTAAGATCCTTCATTTATATTAAGACAACTTTTTATTTATTACCTTCTGAGCCTTCTCATCATGATCATGATAGCAATGAGAGCGACAATGCTTACCGCAGTTATACCAACAATGGCTCCGGTAGACATACCTTCCTCCTCTATCATGGCTTGTCCCTCTATCGTGACTTCCTCATCTGAAACCAAATATTTTGTATCTTCCTCCTCTATCATGGCCTGCCCCTCTATCATGGCCTGCCCCTCTATCATGGCCTGCCCCTCTATCGTGGCTTCCTCCTCTATCATGGCTTGTCCCTCTTCTTCGATAATACTGTTTTTCTCTGCCTTGACTGCGACAATAGGAGCTTTTGCGACACTGGTTTTCTTTGCTTTGGCGCCGGCCAACCCGAGCGGGCGGGGTTCGTCTGCCCGCCGCACCTTATTCACTATGAAGTCCGCCGAACCAGGCGAACCAGGCCTGGGCATGACCGCCAGACGGGGTTCGTCTGCCCGCCGCACCTTATTCACTATGAAGTCCGCCGAACCAGGCGAACCAGGCCTGGGCATGACCGCCAGACGGGGCCCTTTGTGTGGGAACTTCTCCTCCGTTGACCGAGGCACCCCGGCGCGGGCCGCGGCTTCCTTATCCGCTATTGCCCTCTCTTTCATCGTGAGCTTCTTTCCATTCTTCTCCACCTTTTTCACCGCCGTGGCTTCCTTATTCGCTAGTTCCCGCTCGTCCTCGGCACGCTTCTTGAGAGCTGCGCGTATTTGGTCAGGACGGAGGGTGGCGAGGAGGGGTTCCGTCGTTTTCTCCGACACTTCCGCCTCCTGACCACCGATTACAATAGTTTCGGGTTCGTCCTCGGCCACAGGTTCGCCCTCGGCGTATTCGATCCGGTACTTTTCCTTGCACACCATTAAAATGTAGAGTGCCCCGAGTAAAGCGATGATAACTTGTGCATTGATACCGAACTTCATTTATATTGTAGATTTAGATATTATTTAAACACCCGCGAGAGTCTTCTTCTTAGGGGTGTTGGTGGCCTTCTTCTTAGGCTTCTCTTCTGTGGAAGTTGTAACATCCACCTTGGGGGCAGTCGCAGCGGAATCACCCTTGGCGCCCTTAGCACCGGGGGGACCCTGAGGACCGGGAGGACCAGCGGGACCGGGAGGACCAGCGGGACCGGGAAGGCCGGGGCTTCCAGAACCACCGTCTCCACCCTGGTCGACGATTTTGAGTAGGATATTGTATAAAGCGCTCTTATCGAGACGAACGTGCTTAAGCTCGGCTTCAATTTCTTCACGAAGAGTAGTCATTTTAATATATCTAAAGATAATAATTCCTTTAATTGTATGCAGTTTATCGGACCCACCTTACTCTCTGGGATAGGGCAGCATGCACAAAAATATACGAAACTGTTTCCTGGTTCGTCGTACTTTACGTATGGTAAAGAGATATCCGAATGCGAAAATGCATTCATTTTCCTTTTACCCGTAAAAGCATATGTAGAATATGCTAAGCGCCTGAAGAAAAAGGTTAAGAACCTGATATGTATGACTGTATGTGAAACTGAAACGGTTCACGAAGATTATGGAATGATTATGGATGTATTTCATAGGGTCGCTGTTCCGAGTGAATTCTGTAAACGCGTTCTTTCTCGACAGTTTCCCAAGAATGAATTTTATGTTATTCACTGCCATATTCCAGATCCACCGAAACGCCCGTATACGTTTTATCACATAGGTAATATAATGGATCAACGGAAGAATTTTGGTAAGATCTTAGAGGCATTCGTTAGGTTAAATGAACCTAATACGAGACTACTCGTGAAGGCTACATGTGGAAAGGATGTCGATGTAGAGCTTCCTAGGGTTGAAGTTATTAACGGTCTCATAAGTGATTACGATATGGACAAACTTCATCATAGAGCAGATTGTTACGTAGGATTTTCGAGTTCTGAGGGTGTTGGAATGGGTGCGGTTGAGGCGGCTATTCGAGATAAACCTGTGATAATAACGAATTACGGTGGAGCACCCGAATATATAAAAACTCCGTATACGATTGATTGTGGACTTCAAGAGTTGAAGAATGACGACTTCTTGTTTAAGAAAGGGATGCAATGGGGAGATCCTAACTTTGATCAACTCTTGGAGTTCATGAGACATGCGTATTCGAATGATGTACGATATATGGACCATGTATATACGAAACAACTAACGGGTAGAGACACGATTTTACGAGAATTCGGACTCGATCCATCCGGTGACGTAAACGATAATACCGGTAAGGAGAGCCCCTGATGTGAGAGAACCCTTCTGTGAGATGAGAAGCATGTTAATATCATCGATAAAGGTAATTCCAGTGGGTTTCTTGATCATGTCGGGAATCATTTTGGCGACTACGAGATAGACTATCATGGAAATGATGACTGGTTTTAATGTTTCCTGATCCAACATTTATATATAACAATAAAATAATGCTAGACTAAACATTGATCTTTTTACCAAGAACGATGTTTGCTTTGTTGATTGTGTGCTTTTTGCAATAGCACCCATTTACCGCCTTAAACGTGCACGGTTTTCCTCTGAGAGTAAGCGCCCTGCATCTATTAGATACCCTCTTAACCTCCTGCGCCTTTTTGGGAACCTCGTCCAACACGATAACCTGGCGGTCAGTTTTCCGTTTATCGTGTTGAGCGTAAGAATTTTTCATTTTTTGAAGACTCGTCGCCAGTCTTTCACATCGTGCATCGGGTACCGTGGTCCCGAGCAGTTCCATAGCGCGTTGCATATGGTAGGCCATTTGTAATGAGATGATTTTTGATATAAATGAGATCGACTTAGGTTTATTTTGAAATCTCTCTACGTTTTATCGGTAATAATACAACTGTTTGGTTTCGTTGTCCTTGGCATACTGCCCGGGCGACATAGTCGGCGTCGCACACGCACCACCTTGCTGCGGGAACTTTGCGCCATATTTCTTTTTCATCTCCGCTTTTTTGTTGAACCTACCCTTAAACATATTCCATACATCTTTATCAACGTGACAGGCATTTCCCCACCCGTCGCATCGATCGTTATAACCAAATTTCAACTTGTCTGAGTTTATGACTACTCCTCGATCCTTGTGTATATATTCACCAGGTGGAGGGTCTATACAATCGTTGGGACATCCCAATTGTCGGCAACACGACTTCGACTTTCCAATCGCGGGGTATATAACTTTGTGCCTAGAAACAACCAACCCGGCATCCTTGTTCTTTCCCGTGCCTCCCATCCACCCGAACCAACCACTGGGGCCCAAATATGAACCACTTTTATATTCACAGTCTTGGCTGCATTCTTCGAATTTCGCAGACCGAACGCATTTACCACTGTGATCTATATACCCCTTTTGTAATAATTTTCTACCCTTCTTCGGATCCTTAGGATCGGGTTGACACTTTCCAAACACCTGCCAAGTGTTCCTGGACATCGGCTTCCCCGTAACGTCGCGTTCACTACAAAGAGCCGCCTGTTCCTTGGCGAAGGTCTTATCCGCAGCAGCCTTCTCACCTGCCACCTCGACGCTGGCAGTCGTTGTTGTGCGTGTACCTCTCCAGTACGTACCGGGGCTGTCTCCGCCCAAACCACGTACGCAATTGTAGTCCAATATGCTTTCGGGAGCAGAAGCGAGTACGGGAGCACATTCTCCCTTACACGCATTTTTAGCGTCCGTTGTTGCACAAAGCTTTAACGCACACTCAGGAGTCTTAGCATTTACAAGATTTTTACAAAACTTAGAGTAATTATCTGTTCTCTCGTATCCCGGCGTTACCGGGTAGTTCTTACTAGGGTCGAATGGTGCGTACTTACAATCTCCACTAACCGCGACGGTGTTCTCGAATGGTGGGTATACGCATAACTCATTGGATGCTTTACCCGTTTGTTTCCTAAAGTGCATACAATTTATCGCACCGTCACCGTAACGTTCCATTGAAATACCTGGGCACGTAGGATCTTTCTTACATTTAGCTTGACATTCATCTACCGCCAACTCTTTCACCTTGCTCTTCGTAATAAACTGTGAGTACGGATACCCACTGGGTCCGGGGTCGAGGCGCCACTTACCCAAAGGTTTGAACGGAGCGGAAGAAGTGAACGTTTCTGGAATAGCGGATTCCCTTACCGAATCTGTTTTGCCGAGGACAGCCTCCTTGAGCCGAGCCACGAGGTCAGCCTTGAGCCCCGTGGTGTCCAGACCCCGCTTCTTCAGCTCCTCCTTCAACCTGGCCACCTCCAGCTTAGCTTCTGCTGCCGCCTTCGCCCTCGGGGCGGCCTCGATGCTGGCAGTCGATGTTGTTCGTGTACCTCTCCAGTACGTACCGGGGCTGTCTCCGGGCAAATCGTATACGCATTTGTAGTCGTCGGTCTCGAATGGTGGGTATACACATAAGTCACTGGATGCGTTACCCGAGTGTTTCCTATACACCATGCAGTATATCGAATTGTCAGCATACCGATGCATTGCAATCCCTGGGCACGTAGGATTTTTCTTACATGCAGCTTGACATTCATCTACCGCCAGCTCTTTCACCTTGCTCTTCGTCTTAAACCCGTTGTACTCATACCCAGTGAAGGTGCCACCGAGGCGCCACTTACCCAAATGTTTGAACGGAGCGGAAGAAGTGAACTCTTCCGGATTAGCGTATTCCTTTGTCGAATCTGGGCTGTTGGCTATCTTGGCCGCCAGCTCCGCCGCGGCGGCCGCGTCCATGGCGCGCTTCACCGCGAGATCTACGTTCCCGTGTCCATACTTTTTCCACGATCTATTTGACCCACTTGTATCGTGTTTATCGGCACAGTTATCGGTATCATACATCCTATAACCAGCATTACGCCACACGGTTACGTGGTTACATTTGGGATCAGCGTCGCATTTATCTTGTCCCCGCTTAGCGTATTCTTTATATAATGGATCGTCGAATGTTGGAGCCTTCGTGCGGCTTTCACCTGGCTTTAGTAAAGCGTACGCGCTTGACGAGAATAATTGACCACTTTTACAAAACCCGTTACCGTTATCTGTATATCCACTGAAATCATCAGGATCAGGAGTAGGGGTGCCGAACCACGACGACTCGGGACGCGCCCACATATTCGATCTTGTGCGTGTACCTCTCCAGTACGTAGCAGATTTATCGCTCGCGGTGAACACGGGCTTTCCCGTACCGCAAATGCCGTCAAATGGTGGGTATACGCATGACTGATGGGATGCATTACCCGTTTGTTTCCTAAAGTGCATACAAAGTATATCATCATTAGGGTGACGTTCAATTGAAATACCTGGGCACGTAGGATCTGTCTTACATTTAGCTTGACATTCATCTACCGCACCCTTTGGAATTCCTGGCTCGACGCCACCCCTCTCCTTCGTCTTAAACTGTGAGTACGGATACCCACTGTGTCCGGGTCGGAGGCGCCCATCACCCACATGTTTGAACGGAGCGGAAGAAGTGAACTCTTCCGGATTAGTGGATTCCTTTATCGAATCTGGGCGGATGTCGATAGCCGCAACCTTCTCAATCGCAGCCTTCTTAGCTGCAGCCTTATCCGCAGCAATCTTCTCAATCGCAGCCTTCTTAGCTGCAGCAGCCTTCTCAGCTGCAGCCTTCTTAGCTGCAGCCTTCTTAGCTGCAGCCTTCTCAGATGCGTATATCGCTGCTTGATTTTTTAAATATCCGATCTCTTCTTCAAGGTCTTCGATTGTGTCGACTGAATCACCTAACTTAGTATTTAACGTTTTGCGTTTATCAGCTTCGACCTCTTTGAGTCTATTTAGTTCATCCTGTATAGCCTTCAGCTCTTTTGCGGCTTCAGATTTTTGGGATTTTATTAAAGAAGCCTGAGCGTTGGCCTTCTCCTGGGCGTCCCGCGTAGAAACCATAGCTTCGGATAATTTCTTTTTCAAATCTGCAATTTCTGCGGCTGGTTTATTTTTCAGTTTTTCCACGTTAGTTTCCATGAGACCGATACGAGCCTGAGATTTATCTAACTCGGATTGTATTGTTTTAACCTTAGCCTGTTCAAGGATTTTTGCTTTATCCAATTGTGCCTGTATAGCAGCCACCTTAACCTGTTCTGATAGTCTCGTCTCCTCTAGCTCTTTTCGTAAAGCGTCTTCTGCATCCTTTCCCTTCAGTCCCGAAGCGATTAATTCCTTTTCGAGTGTGAGAACATTTTTTGCACTTTCCTTTTCTAATATTTGCATTTCTAGCCGTAAGGCGGTGAGTTCTTCACGTTCCTGGGTTCCAGCCTGTTCGAGTTCAGCCCGTAACTCAGCCACACGAGCCTGTTCGAGTAGTATATCCTCGGCTCGAGATCCTAATTCTACTTTATGTTGATTGACGATAGCCATCGCTACCACCGCGATGATGACTAACAAAATAAATAGTAAGATTGCAGTCATCCCTATATATTATCCTTATATTTTAAATTGGGCTTGGTATGAAACTGGATCTAATTTTGTTGACGTAATATACATACCCTATGAGTAACACACAAAATGCGCCTAGGACATAGTTGAATGAAAATTTCTTACGATTCGTGACTTCAATAATCTTTTCAGCCTCTTCCTTATTCGGTAACCGTTTAACGCTTTGGTGTAACTTCTCGATCTTGTTGATGAGCGCGTACAGAGCTTCTAGGATCTGCGCTTCACGGTTAATCGGTTTTTCTTCTACATCGACAGAGGTTACTTCGAGCACCATGTACCATTTAGAATCTGACTGAAGTGCGTGGTATCCACCGTTACCCTGGTGTTCGTATAAATTGAAATGCAATTTTTGGATAGAGATTGGGTTAAAATAGTTCGTTTTACGTCTGAACGATTTCCATTGTTTATCTCGTATCACGGTTTGTGACCCATAATTATAATGACGTTCCAAAGGTATCCTAGCTAAAATCTGGCCATGCCTCTCGTCGAGCATCTGTGCCTTCTGTGGAACATCCGGACATACCACGTCCACATACTTTGCTACATTACTGGCTGTGGTATCGTTGACGGGATTTGATTCTCCCACCTGAGTTATGTAAAAGTCTACGAGCTTGAGTCCTATCACCTGAGAAATGCTTTCGGCGTGTGTATTAGACTCGAGTGAGAGATTAAACGTGAAGTCATTGTTTGTACCATCGACGTAATCGGAATCTATCACGATATATTGAGTTTTCTTGGGTAGATCTTGTAATGTGAGTACCATCTTATATTCGTTGTATAAAAAAATTACACCTAAGTCGCGAGCGTATATTTGATTATTAAGTCACTATGGAATTCGAACAAATCTTGCGTTGTATGCCATGCCCTCCCACACTCGATCCGAAAACAGCACTCGCGAGTCTCACCTTACTTGCAACCAATGTAGGAACTGAACACGCGGGAAAACTGGATGAAATTGCCCGTGTATTTCGACAAGTCGTTCGTGATAATAGGAAACTCCAAGATGAAGTTGACGAGCTCAAGAAACAAGTAAAACCAAAAAAAGAAAAACCAGTCAAAATCCGTTGTCCGTTTATTACTGCGAAGGGTACACAGTGTCGTAAGTTTTGTGTCGAAGGAGTTGAAACGTGTAAAGTGCACTCTAAACCCCTGAAACCTCCTAAACCTGTTAAAGCTCCACGGGCGAAGAAACAGTGCTGCACGGGTATCAATATCCGAGGTAACCCGTGTAGAAACAAATGTCTAGACGGTAAGACACACTGTGAGCGCCATGATCCAGACACCCCCCCTGTTGTTAAGAAGACTAAGCGTAATAAGAAAAGACCACAGCAGATGCATACTCATGCACCTGGAGAGATTCCTAAGACGAGATGTCTCTTGTGTGAGACACACGGGGACATGTTTGACCCTAACACTGTTAATCCTGTATTATTTGAGACGAATGGGCCATCTGGGTACACGCTGAGATCTAAACTCGCAACATTCAAATCTTCCCTGTATGACGAAACTGCGAGGGTCACTGCGAAGGATTAAAATATTAACGTAAAGTAAATGTTAGGAGGCGTTGGAATGTTATCATTTGTTATAGCACTTGGTATATATAATTTAACGAGACCGAGTATAAAAAAGGAGGATCCAATTGAACCCAGAAATGAAATCATGAATCGACCGGATCATTTCATGATGGGAAATAGATATTCGCCCAAGTTTAATAAAAAATAATATAATGTATGGAAGAGGATACTTTAGAAGAGTTCATGCGATTTGCGCGTGAATGTATGGCTAGAGAAAACTTCTTCAGACCCGAAGACCAACATACACCCGGGACGCTACGTTTTTCGAAAAATGTAATGGGTGATCTAGGAAATGGGGATATAATGAGGTACGTTCGTAGAGATTTATATATGAATAAACCAGGGCATCACGAATGGGTATTCATTTCGAAGAGACATCGTGCACTGGTTTATAAGATTGCAGACTGGGGTTTTGGTGATATCAATGCGAGATGGATTATGCATGGCGAGTATCTATTTCAGTTCGACGCAGTTTTAGAAGAAGGGAAGAGATAAGTTACACGAGACAATGATGACACAACTGGGTATCCCCGGTTATGCGATCACCCAGAACCTGTGCACCGCGAAGCATATACGAAACCTTACCAATTTCATGGATGTAATTATAATGCACAAGTATACACAAAACGTTACGTAATAGCATCCACTTCGTGAGAGGGTGTCCTGGGAAAGATGAAAATTCACAGGACATGAAAAATTATCCCAAATTATTTTCTTAGCTATATATTGAGAGAGAAGAAATACCCCCTAAAACGCCTCCTGAAGA
>JGI20151J14362_10002979_pt1 | contig 11740 bp, 5 predicted proteins | sample COG_01_FD_14362 | JGI IMG/M metagenome (IMG submission 14362) | reverse complement strand
CCTGATGAACTTATCCCATATTTAGTAGGAATTTTTTCTATTTTAAAACCATCTCCTAAAATATCTTTAATATATTTTTCTAATTCTTTTTGACTATATCCTTTTTGAAAAGTTCTTTCATTTCCTGTACCAAAAATAAAACCATCTGAAAATTTAATTGCATTTTTAGAATTTTCTGCTTGGTTTGTAACATCTTTACCTCTTGTTGTAATAACAGCAATACCATCTTCTTTTATTAACTGTGATATATTTTTAACAGCATTAGCTCTTTGTGTTTTATCTGCAATTACATTTAATACATTAAGATTAACTACAGCATCTTTAGAACCAGAACCTTCTTTTATTAAAATATCATCTACATTAGTATAGTCAGGCATCCTACCTTTAAATAGTTCTCCTTCAAATTTTATTTTAGATTTTAATATTTTTTCATTATCAACAAAAGGTTCATAACTAATAACTTTTTTATTTTTAAATTGTCTTGTGCCTATTCCTACCCCTGCACCAAAATCAAGTACATTATTTTTATTTAAATCTGTTAACATATTATTAACTTTTTTATATGTTCCTATTGTAGTTGTAATAGCAGTTTTACCAGGATTAATTTTATCACTTAATTCTTGAGTTACTGTTTTATTTAATATTTCATCTGCTTGTGTAGATATATTTTTTGTAGTAGCAGTAGCTGCTTTTTTACCTAATGCTTTTGTTACTTGCTTACTTATTGCTTTACCTACTATACCACCTATATTAAATTTTTGTTTATCAAATGATAATGAATCTCTAAAACTTTCTAATTCTTTTTTATGTTTACCATCTATTCTACTATTTAATATAGATGTTATTTTATTACTCCATTGTTTATCTTCAGCAAATCCTGTTTTAGCTATAGCTTTTATAATATTTTCTTTACTTCCTTTACCTTCATTGTAAAGTTTTATTTCTTTTCTTACTCCCTCATAACTAGGTTTTGTTTGTACCCAATCTAAAAACTGAATTATAGAATCTTCTTGTGTTTTAAATTTTTTAATCTTAGCTTTACTTTCTTTTGCAGCTATAGATTCTTCTTTATCATCAAAGGATTGAAAGTTAAATAAATTATTACTTCCTTCTTTCCAGAATCTAGATGAACCCCAACCAGTCTCACCACTATTAATAGCTAAAATAATATCACTAGGTACTATTTCATCTTTATTAATAGTATAAACTTTTTCTGCTGTATCTATTAACCATTTCTTTTTAGCAGGTTCTAAATCAGAAATTTTACTGTAATCTTTTTTAATTTCTTGTTTATTAATAGGTAAAATATTAGCACCTTCACCTGTAGTAGTATCTATTGTCATTGACCTAGGTATTAAATTATTTACTTGTTCTTCAATAGTTGGTTTTTTCTTTGGTGAAGGGTATAATCCAATACTACTTGAATTATTACTAGGTGAAGGATATAAGCCAGTACTACTTGAATTACTGCTAGGTGAAGCATATAAGCCAGTACTACTTGAATTACTTGTTTGTTTTGTATTAGTTTTTTTAGAAGCTATTGCTTCTGCTTCTTCTAAAAAAGGTTGGTCAACAACAACAGCATCAGTATTGTTTTCATCTACTATATCTCCTTTACTAAATTGAAATCTGTTTTTAAAATCTGTTTCTTTTACTGGTGTAATAAAATCAGTATCAGGAAATAGTTTACCTATCCATCTTCTCCATGTAGGAAGAGGTGCAATTCTTTCACTAAATATTTGTAATGCTTTATCACTATTACCTTTATATACTTCTTTAGGTATGTTACCTAAATCTTTTACTATACTAAATACAGGTGCAAATAAATACCATGGTTCTCTAGAACCTGGTCCAGTTAATCTTCCTAATACTAATTCAGTTGCAGTACCAGATACACCAGATAATCTTACAGCTTCTGAATACCATTTATCTGTTTGTGTTTCTAAATCAGTTTGAACTTCACCATACTTAGCAATTTCTCTTAATGATTGAATACCACCATACACAGGTAATCCTGCTAATAGTTTAACTAATTGTTTAGTGTCTCCATTTTCTATTCTCTGTAAAAGTTTATTTGTTTGTGCAGATTTAGCTAATGTCCATGACATAAACTGACCCATCAATCTAACTAAAGGGTCTCTTGATTGTGTAAATAATAATCTGTTAGATACTTGAGGTATTAATGCATCTCTATTAGAAGCAGTTATACCTGCACTATTTAATAAATCTTTATTAGCTTTACTTTTTAAAGCATCTTCAAAAGTATTTGACCTTCCAATTCTTAATGCATCAGTTGTATTAATACCATACTTACCAACATCATTTGTAAGTCTAATTCCTTTAGCTGAAGATAACTTATTACCAGCTTGTACATACTTAGCTAATTTATTTGCACTTACATAAGCATCGACTGCTCCAACATTATATGCATATCTTCTAGCAAATCCAGTTAACCATTGAAGACCCATTATTTTAAACCCAAGTTCATTGGCACTTCTTACTGGGTTTTTAAATCCTTGTTTTATTTTTTGTCCTCTAGTTTTAGCTACTGCTCCCATTACATTAGTAGCATTAGTAGCATCATCTAAAGGTGTTAGTGTTCTTAATAAAGATTGTTCTACTTCTTTACTTTGTGCATAACCTAAATTTTTAGCAAGTCCTGATTCATTTTTTGCTTTGATTGCTGTTTTAGATAATCCTTTTATCCAACTAGTAAAATTACTAGAGTTTGTAAAAGGTTGTACTAAATCACCAAGCGATGCAATAGTAACTCTATCCAACATATTTAAATTAGATATTGTTGATAATATACCTGCTCCTGATTTAACTATACCTTGTCTTACTTGTCCATATCTACCAAAGAAACCATCAATACTATCCATTACTAATTTAATTTCTTTAGAAGCTTTCTGTGCATAATTATTTTCATTAACAAATTTTGCTGTACCTGCTAAATTTTTATATTTAGTTACTATATTTTTTATATAGTCATTTAATATTTCTCCTTTTGGTCCAAACTGTCTTGCAAAAGCAATTGAATCTGCAGAAGATGTAATTAATTTATTAAATACACTAGGAATATCATCTATTAAATAACCATTTTGTGATAATAGTTTTTCAACTTGTCCATATGTACCACTTAAAACTCTGTCATTTTCTATATGGTCTGATAAAGGTAAATTTCTTATTAATCCTCTTTTAGCTGTTACTTGTTTTCCAGCTACTACAGAATTAATTAACTCTGTTACAGCTTCTTTACTATAAAATCCTTTTTCATTATGAGTTGATAAACTAGAATAAAAATCTTCAGCAGCTTTTTCAGGGTCTTTTACTTTTTTATTTTTAAATATTTGAGTAAGTACTTTTTTAAATTTTGGAACATCTTTTTTAACTTCATCCCAATTCCATACTCTAGGAAAGTAATCTTTAATAGGGTCTATTCTTTGTGTTATTGTTTTCTTACCTTTAACAACTTCTTTTCTTAATCCAATACCTACATCTGTATATTCTTTTCTAAAATCAGTTAAGTACTTTCTAATATCATTAGCAAGTTTTTGTATTTTAGGTGTTCCTTTTTCTTTTGAACCTCTAACAATTCTTATAGCAGCAGCTTGTTCTTCTTGTGTTGTACCTGCTATTAATTTAAATGCTCTATTAGAATAATCTAATTTAAGTTTATCTGATACTGCTGATGCAGAAAATTTACTAACAGGTGAATCTAATTCTTGAAATAGTTTCATTCCTATTTTTTCTGTTTCACCACCTATAGCTTTTAACTTAGTAGATGTTGTTGTAGCTGTAAGTTCTCTTACTTTTTGAAATGCTTGTTTTGTAGCATTATTATAAATAATATTTTCTAAAAGATTTTTTTCACCTGTAGCAAATACAGTACCACTTCTTTGAATTAATTTATTTAATGTACCTAAAGACGCACCAACTAACATCCATTGCTGTAAATTAGCATCATCACCACCCCATAATCTACCAAACGCATATCCAATTCCTGCACCCAAAGCAGGTCTAATAGATGCTGATATTAAACCTTCAGCTAAGTTTCTTGTTAAACTTTTTTGTTCTTTTAATTTTTTTAATATTGTGTAATCTCTTTTGGCAACTAAGTCAGTAAGTTTTCTTTCTTGAGCTGCTGTTTGTTTCCATAATTCTTTTTGTTTTAAATTAAATTCTTTTGTTTTTTCAGCTAAAGTTTTATTTTTTATCTTTAATGTTTTTTGTAATTCTTTTAGTGTACTATCTTTTGCAGATTTAAAATAAGCTAAACCTTCAACATCTTTAGTATCTTTAGTTAGATTTTTAATTCTACTTTGTAAACTTTTTTCTGTAGCATTAAATAGTTTTGTTTCATTTGCTATTGGAGCAACCCAATTCTTAGCAGCTTTTTGAAGTTGTTTATTAATTTCTAATAATTCTTTATCACCTGCTATTGCTTGTAATTTTTTAAATTCAACTTTACTAATACCTAATTGTTTAGCTTTCTGTCCTTCAACAACTCCTATAATTTTTTGTATTTGTGCAGTATTAGCACTTGGTAATAAACTTTTAATTGCACCAAAAGCTTTAACAGTTAATGGTCCTAATGTAGCACCAGCAGCAGCAGATATACCAACACTCTTAGCATCTATAGTACCAGTAGTAGCTAAATTATTTAAAGCTGTATCTAATCCAACTGTTACTCCAGATAAAGCAGATACACCTTTTAATGTAGCTGATGCTGCTCTTCCCCAAGGTGTCATGTAAGCTGCAATATAAAAAGGGTCAAGCATCATTGTTGCCATAGCTGCTGCTTGAACCATAGTGTCGTCTTCGTATTTACCCGAAGCTAACTCACCATATTTTTGTTTTAATTTTAATTGTTCTTTTTCATTATTATATTTTATATAATCTTTAAAATCTTTATCAGGGTCAAATGCAGCTTGAGTACCAGACTTTGCTACTCTAAATAAATTACCAAAGAATGTATTTTGTTTATCAATACCATACCTTATTTTTTGGGCATCAGTAAATTGTTCAGTAGATTGATATGTAAGTTGAGGTTTAGTTGCTTCACCTGTAACTGTAAAATCAGAAAACACATCTTCAGGTTTTGTTTCAGTAGGTTCAGTAACTGTAAAACCAGAAAAGACATCTGGTTCTTTTGATGTTTGAATAGGTGTACTACTAATAACAGAAGGTTCTGTTACTGTGAAATCAGCAAATACATCTGTTTGATTTTCTTGCTCTGCCATGAGTCATTAACTTAAAGGTCTGAATGTAGTTTTAGAATTTATTTTTAGTCCAGGAGAAATATCAAATGTATTTTTTATTTCTTCTCCTGTCATTGGCATATTTATTACTTTTAAAATTGATTCTAAAGTTTCAAATACTGGTTGATTTATTTGACCAAAATCTGCTGGTGTTTTTTTAGTTTGATTTATAGTAGTTTCAGTAGTAGCAGAATCAATTAATTTTTCTTCTTTTTTTATTTCTGTTTGTGGTTTTTCTACAATAACTGGTTCTATAGTCATATCTCTATCAGTTGCTTTTTTTCTATTATCTGGAGTATCATCTACTATTTTTGTTTGTCCATTTTCAGTAGTTAATTTAATTTTATCAGTTACTGTACTACTAGTTGAAGTAGCTGTATTAACAGCAGTTTCGTTATTAACTCCTAGCTTAGATAATATTCTATTTTGAATATCAATAGATAAGTCAGATTTATTACCTTTTTGTGCAAGTAATGTAGATTGAACATCATTCATAAATTTTTGATTAGGTTCTATAATACTTCCTTCGCTTGTAATATTATTTTCTTTTGTATAATCTTTTAAAGCTGCAACATAAGCTTGAGCTACTAATTTTTGATTAGCTTTACCTTTAATATTAAAATCACCAATATTATTATTTACATCTACAACAGACCAAGGAACTATACCAACAATACTTTCTGTATCTTTAAACCATGTTTTTGGTTGTTCAACATAAGTATAGTTTCTAATTCTTTCATCAATTGTATTTTTAACATTTTTAGAATTTAAAACCCTACCAGCTAAAGTAGCTTTTCCATTTGTTGCAATATAAACTTTTTCAGGAGTAAAACTATCTGCAGCTCCTCCCCATAATTGAGTTATGTGTTCATTTAATTTTGCACCAGCTCCTGTAAATCCTTCAATAGTATCTGTTTGAGAATTTTTAGTATAAAAAACTTGAGGTTTAGCTATATCATTATCATTAAAAAAAGATAAAGTAGATGCAACAGCACCTTTATTATAACTTAATTGTGAATCATCTTTATATAATTCAGTTATTTTAGTTTCAATTTTACCATCTTTTATAAATTTAGCAGGAACTCTAAATGATATTTCTTTTTCTTCTCCATATTTAAATGTATCTTTAGTATCAGTATCAGTTTCAACAGCTATTTCTTTTGCAACAACTACACCAGTTTTACCATCTTCATTTTTTTGAATAGTATCTGCAATTTCTTTATCTCTTTTTCCTAATAAAGCTTTAATTAATTTACTATCACCTCTTGCATTTTCAAGTTGTTTTTTATAATCAGCAGTAATAGAATCAACATCAGCTTTTAATTTACTATCTAATGCTTCTCTAGTAGTACTAGTTTTAAAATCTGCATTAGCATAAAGTGCTAATTGTTTTTGTAATCCAGTAGGATTATCTTGAAAATCTTTTTGCATTTGATATAATAAAGTAGGATTAGTTTCCTGTAAATAAGCTTCACCAAATTGACTTCTAGAAGGTTCTTGTCCTACAAATTTAGATTTAACAGCTTCAATAGCTTTATATTTTTTATTTTCTGCTTCAAAGTTTGCTAGTTCAGACTCATACTTTTTAGTCTTCATATCAATATAGAATTGTCTATCTGCTCTTAATTCTTCTCTTCTATCTTTTAATCTTTCTTCAGTAGCTTTTGTATCTGCATCAATAACTCCTGTTGCAAATGCTCCTATATCGCCTAAACTAATTCCCATTATTCTTCTCCTTGTGTTGCTTCTTCTACTTTAGAAGGCAATTCTTTTTTAATTCTAGATAATAAGCTAGAACCTACTGAACTTTCTTCAGGTTCAGTTCTAACTTCTTCTACTTCATCAGTCTCACCATCCATATCAACTGGTGTAATATTATCATCAGGTATTTCAGTATCAGGGTCGTCATCTTCACCTTCATATAAAACATAATCTTTTATTCCAGCATAATCAGCAATAGCTATTAATAAATAAATAGTAGGCTCAATCATCATCAACATTAAATCAGGATTATATTGTCCTTCAGTATAACCTTTATATAAAATAACTTGTGCTATTTCATCAAGAGCAACACCATCATCTATAATTTTAATTAACTCAGTTAACTTAGGTTTTTCTGTAATTACTAAATACAATTGTTCCATTGCCTTTTCTTCATCAGTATACTGGGGTGGTCTTTCCCAAGCATAAGGAGTTTGAGGTGACGCTGTTAAAGATTCACCAGGAATAGGAGCATTAAATGAATTTGTATTTTCATCTTGTATTAATGTTTTATCTAATTGTTCAGCCATTATGTTCTATACTTTCTTACTTTGTTTGCTATACTTTTTGGTTGTTTAACAAATTGTTTACCTGCTGCTTTACCTTTTCTTTTAGCTGCACTTGTTCTTGCATACTCAGAAGATGATAAAGCTTTTATAGCAGCACTAGGTAAATATCTTTCTCCTGTTTTACTAGAAGGTTTACCAGATTTAGTTCTCCACTTTTGCTTACTCCAATTCTTTAAGCTTTGTTGAGACTTAGCTAATGCCATTATGATTTGTATCCTCCACCTGCTTTCTTATAAGCTTTAGCTAGAGCCTGTGCTTTTCTTGCACTCCATTGTCCAGCACCTGTGCCATGAGAAGCTTGTGATTTTATTCTTTGAAATATTTTTTTTCTCATTGTAGGTTTTGTATAATTACCTGCTTTATTTACTGTACTCATATTTAAATATATACTTCTCCATTATTTAATAAATTCATATTTTTATAATAGTTTTTAATATTATTTGCTGCAGCGTTACCATAAACTTTTGCAACTAACTCTCCTCCACCTGAACCTCTTATATCAGTACCACCATAATTTGCATTAAAATTTGTCATACCATAAGAACTACCAGTAGGAATTGGCACTCCTAGTTCAGGAGTTTCAGGAGTAGGTGCTAATAAACCTTTAGCTATATCTCCAATTTTACTTTTATTTTTTGAAAAAAATCCTTGTGTAGCTTGTTGTTTACCAAATGTTTCTGCTCCATTAAAAGTATACTCAGTAGCTTGTCCTGGTAAAGTTGTTCCCATCCCGTAATCACCAGTTTGTCTTAAATCAGGTATCTCTGTTTTAATTTGATATTTACCAGTACCTGTTCCAATGTAATCCATATCTCCAGCATATTCCATAATTTCATTTGTATAGTTTTTAGCTGCATTATTATTTTCTACAAATGAACCAATTTGTTCATCATTAAGATAAGTATCCATTTCCATAGCTTTGCTTTTAATATCATTAAACATTCTTTTTGCATTTTCTCCAAAACCATCTAGTCTAGCTTTGTATGCATCATTAATTGTATCAGTAACAAGTCTATCAGAAGTAATACCAGATGAATTAGTTTTAGTAAACCATCCACCAGGTTGTGTTAAAGTTTGTTTACCTAATTCTGAAGCTTGTAATGTTCCTTTTTGAATTGCAGCAGCAGCATCTGAACTACTAATAACAGAAACACCAGGGTCTCCCATTCCAAAAACTTCAACTGTACCTTCTTTAGCTGTTAAAGGTTTTGGCATTACAGATTTTAATTTGTTTTTACCTGCATTATATAAATTTTTAGCACCTTGAGATATTCTACTAAATATATTTCCACTACCTTTAGGTGCAAGTTTACTAAATGCTTTACCGATAGTTTTACTAATTCCTTGTTTAACTGTTCCAGCAAAAGTATTAAAAGCTTGATAACCAGTTCTTATAGAATTACCTATTGTACCAATAGATTTTAAAAATAAATTAGATGAGTTCATTAATCCTGTAGTTCCTCCTGCAGTACCAATTATAGAACTTAATCCTCCTAATGCATAAGGCATAGCAATAGATAAAGCAATCATTCCAAGTGGACCAAGTTTATTAGATATTTTAGCAACACCTTTCATAACAGATTTGCCAATTTTTTTTACAGATTTAGCAACTTTTTTTACAACTCTAGTAATAGGCTTAGTTATTTTCTTAGCTACTTTTTTAATTGACTTTGTTATTTTTTTTACTACCTTACCCATAACCAACTATCCTTTGTTTTTTGTTTCATTATTGTTCTTACTGTGTTATTTTTATTTAATCTTATCCAATGTATATTTTTATTTATACCAATTGTTTTTAATGCATTATCTTTTAACCACTTCATTATTTGTTTTGTATTTTTAGTTGCAACAAAATCAACATGAAGCATTATATTTCCACAATTCCAGTTTTCAATTATACCTGTATTTAAAAAATATAATTCTGTTTTATTATCAACATTAGCCCAGTTTGTAAATCCTATTAATTTACCATTGTCATAATGTTTTTTATATTGAGATAATGATAAAGAAGGAATTATTGACTTTGCTAATTCTCTATCAGTATACGAATCATATCTAGAAAACTTTCGATATAATTCTATTACCTCTATTATATCAGTAATATTAACCATTGTCAATACTTACTATTAATACTATTTACCCCAGTTATCCCAAATTTTATAAGCAAAATTACCAAGACTTTCTAATTGTTTTCTTCTGTTATCATCTTGGACTGCTTCATTATCTAAAGCAGCTAATGTTAATTTTGTTTTTTGTTCGTTAGCATTTTGAGTTGCATCATACTCCCACTTAGCAGAATCTCTCATTTCTTGCCATAAAAAAGATAATCCTTGATTACTTAAATTAAATGCGTTCATTGCATTAGCTTGATTAACAGCATTTTCTCCTGCAGTATTAGCTTGATTTAATTGTCTTCTCCAAGCAACATTTGATTGTTCTATAGCTAAAGAATTTTGAACATTAAATTGATTTCTATTATATTCAAGTTGTTCATTAAACTGGTCAATTTGTGCATTAAGAGTACTTTGTAATCTTTGTGCTTCTAAATCATTACCTTGATTTAAAGCTGCAACTCGATTAGCTTCAGTAATATTAAATTGTGTCATAGCATCATCTCTTGCAGCATTTTGAATATTAATTGTATTAGATAAATTAGTCATAAATTCAGTAGCTTGATTTTCACTAGATGCATTAAACTGTTCAGCAGCATTTGCAGCAGCTTGGTCAGTTAACATAGCTTGTTGTCTATTCTGTGTATTTATTACTTCAGTCTGTTGAGCATTAGTTAAGTTAGCCATATCCATTTGTAAAAAAGCTTGTGCATTTAATACAGCTTTTTGTTGTGCATTAGATAAATTAGCCATATCCATTGTAGCTAACTGAACAGCATTTTGCATAGTAGCTTGTTGAGAATTATTTAAATTTTGTAATTCAAATGTTCTAAATAAATTAGAATTTGAAATTGCAGTTTGCTGTTGATTGTTTAAATTTAAAACATCCATACCTGCAGTTGTTTGAGCATTTGCTAAAGCAGTACCTTGAGAATTATTTAAATTAGCTAAACCCATTTGTTGAGTTAACTGTGCTTGAGTTAATCCAGCTTGTTGTAAGTTAGCTAAATTAGCTAGTCTTACTTGCTGTTGTTGATTAGCTGAAGCAATAATTGCTTGTTGTTCATTAGTAGCATTTAATTTTGTTAACTCTTGTGCAAACTGACCATTCATCATATTTGCTTTCATATCATTTTCAGCATTAACTAGTTGTGCTTGAAAACTTTGTTGAGCAGTTAATACAGAAGCTTGTTGTTCGTTAGTTAAATTTTGTGATGCTCTTTGTTGTAACGCAGTAGCATTTGATTGTGCTATAGGTAATGCATTTTGTATAATAGCATTTACTAATGCATCTCTACCAATAGAAGATTTACTTAAACCTCTTGCAGCTAAATTCTTTTCAACATTTTCAACAGCACCTCTTGCCCATGTAGGAATACTACCAGTATCAATACCATCTAATAAAGTACTAATTTGTGTAGATACTAAAGCATCTGTAGGTAATGAAGCAACTTGTGCTTGAACTGCAGCAGGTTGTTGCATAATAGTTGCTGTAACTTGTGCAGGATTACTAGCAACTGCTGCTTGAATATCAGCAGGTAATGTAGCAGTTTGTCCATTAACAGTAGCAGCAGTACCACTTACAACTTGTGCTAATGCACCAGCAGATAATTGTCCTTGAGAAGCTTGAGCTATTGCTGAAGTAGTTGGAGCTGCTGTAGCACCTGTAGTAGTACCAGATAATGTTCCAGTAACTGTACCTACTTGTGCTTGAGTTCCAATAGTACCAGTTTGAGCAGTACCTGTTTGAGCAGTACCTGTAGCACCAGTCATAGTTGCTACATTAAAAGTTCCAGGAGCTTGAACTTGTGTAGCTGTTGCACTTGTAGGAGCTGTAATAGCAGCTTTAGTAATACCTACATCTTGAATATCAGTAGGTGATGTCATAGTTGTACCACTAATTAATTCATCAGCTTGTACAGTTTGTTTAGTATATTTTTGTTTTGCAGCTTCAGCTACTTCTGGTGATTTAATTTGACCAGCAACATATTTATCTAAAAATTGATTTCTTTCACCTACTTTTTGTTGTACAGGTTTA
>JGI20151J14362_10002975_pt1 | contig 11754 bp, 3 predicted proteins | sample COG_01_FD_14362 | JGI IMG/M metagenome (IMG submission 14362) | reverse complement strand
TTTGACAACCTCAAGATGGCCACGAAGGAGTTCGACACCAAGTACGAGTCCTGGAACGGCTTGAGGCAGTGGCAGATCTCCTCGCAGCACTTTTTGTCCGCGCCCTGCCTCGACCTCGTGCTCACCGAGATCAACAACACGGTGGACGACACCAACACCGCCGCGTTCAAGATGCTCAAGCTGAGGCGCGACGATGAGGTGGTCATGCGCCTGCGGCAGGAGATTGACGCGTTCAAGCGCTTCGTCCCGCTACTCCAGGAGGTGGCCAACCCGGCTCTCCTCCCCCGGCACTGGCAGTCCATCATGGAGCTCATGGAGCAGCCCTACGACGAGACGGTGCCGGTGTCGCTTCAGAACCTGGTGGACTGGGGCGTGGAGGAGAAGATGGAGGGCCTGGAGAACATCGGAGCCGCGGCGTCCAAGGAGTACTCGCTGCTGCAGACGCTGCAGAAGATGATGTCGGAGTGGGCGGGAATGGAGTTTTCGTGCAAGCCGTACAAGGAGTCGGGCACTTACATCCTGGGCGGGCAAGACGAGGTGCAGGCGCTGCTGGACGACCAGATCGTCAAGGCTCAGGGCATGTGCGCGTCGCCGTTCGTCAAGCCGTTCGAGCAGGATGCCAAGAACTGGTCCCAGGTGCTCAACGTGCTGCAGGACATGCTGGACAACTGGCTCAAGGTTCAGTCCACGTGGCTCTACCTCGAACCCATCTTCAGCTCGGAGGATATCGTCAAGCAGATGCCCGAGGAGGGCGAGAAGTTTGCGCAGGTGGATGCCGAGTGGCGCGACATCATGAACGCCACGAAGGAGGCGCCCGACGTCATCGCCATCGGCAACGACAAGGAACGGCTCAACCGACTCGTCGACTGCAACGAGCTTCTGGATGAGATCCAGAAAGGTCTCGCGGCGTACCTCGAGAAGAAGAGGCTTTTCTTCCCCCGCTTCTTCTTCCTGTCAAACGACGAGATGCTCGAGATTTTGTCCGAGACGAAGGATCCCACGAAGGTTCAGCCCCACCTCAAGAAGTGCTTCGAGGGTATCGCCAAGCTCAAGTTCTCCGACGGCGAGGATGGCCACGAGGAGCACGACATCCTGTCCATGATCTCGGAGGAGAAGGAGGAGGTTCCCCTCAAGGATATCATCTCGGTCCAGCAAGCCAACGGCGCGGTGGAGAAGTGGCTGCTGCAGGTGGAGGCTGCGATGTTCGACAACATCGCGTACATCACCGGCGAGGGTATCAAGTCCTACGGAGCCAAACCGAGGGACCAGTGGGTGCTCGACTGGCCGGGTATGGTTGTCCTGGTGGTCACAGCCGTGTTTTGGACTAAACAAGTCACCGAGGCCATCTCGGACGGAACCCGCGCGGTTGGCAAGTACGAGGAGAAGTGCACCAAGGACCTCATGAACATCGTCGATCGCGTGCGCGGCGAGCTCACCTCGCTCCAGCGCAAGACCCTCGGTGCGCTCGTGGTCATGGACGTCCACGCGCGCGACGTCGTCGCCAACCTGGCCAAGAACAAGGTGAGCTCCCCGACCGATTTCGACTGGCAGGCGCAGCTGAGGTCGTACTGGGAGGAGGACGCGTCGGGCGCCAGGGACTTCACCGCGATCATGCGAATCATGTCCGCGGAGGTTGAGTACGGTTACGAGTACCTCGGTAACTCGTCCCGCCTGGTGATCACGCCGCTGACGGACAGGTGCTACCGCACCCTCATGGGCGCCATCCACCTGACCATGGGAGGCGCCCCCGAGGGACCCGCGGGTACGGGCAAGACGGAGACCACCAAGGATCTCGCCAAGGCGTTGGCCAGACAGTGCGTGGTGTTCAACTGCTCAGACTCGATGGACTACATCCAGATGGGTAAGTTCTTCAAAGGTTTGGCGTCCTCTGGCGCGTGGGCGTGCTTCGACGAGTTCAACCGCATCGACCTAGAGGTTCTCTCCGTCGTCGCGCAGCAGGTGCTCGACATCCAGCGCGCGATCGCGGCGCGAGTCACCAGCTTTGTCTTCGAAGGTACCGAGATTGGACTCAAGTACAGCGCCTGGTGTTCCATCACCATGAACCCCGGCTACGCCGGTCGCTCCGAGCTCCCCGATAACCTCAAGGCTCTTTTCCGGACAGTCGCGATGATGGTCCCGGATTACGCCATGATCGGCGAGATCATCCTCTACTCGTTCGGCTACCTCGAGGCTCGAGACTGCGCCACGAAGATCGTCCAGTGCTACAAGCTGTGCTCCGAGCAGCTCTCATCCCAGGACCACTACGACTACGGCATGCGAGCGGTGATGGCTGTGCTTCGCGCCGCCGGTAACTTGAAGCGACGTTTTCCCGACGAGGACGAGCACGTGCTGATGCTCCGGTCCATCATCGACGTCAACCTGTGCAAGTTCCTCTCCCAGGACGTGCCGCTGTTCGAGGGTATCATCAGTGACTTGTTCCCCGGCGTGGTGCTGCCAAAGTCGGACTACACGTTGATGGAGAAGGCGATGCGGGAGGCGTGCGCGGAGATGAACCTCCAGGAGGATCCCTACTTTTTCCTCAAAACCACCCAGCTCTACGAGATGATCGTCGTGCGACACGGGCTGATGCTCGTCGGCGCGCCGTTCAGTGGTAAGACGATGTCGTACAGGGTGTTGGCCAGGGCGCTGTCCATCATGGCGGAGCGGGGCGAGGAGGGCCAGGTGAAGTGTGAGTACCACTGCGTCAACCCCAAGTCGATCACGATGGGTCAGCTGTACGGTCAGAACGACCCGCAGACGCAAGAGTGGACGGACGGCGTCCTCGCCAAGGTGTACAAAGGGTGCGCGTCGGACCCGAGCCCTAACCGCAAGTGGGTGATGCTCGACGGGCCTGTGGATGCCATCTGGATCGAGAACATGAACACGGTGCTGGACGATAACAAGAAACTGTGCCTGAACAGCGGCGAGATTGTCGCGATGTCGTCGGTGATGAACATGATCTTCGAGGTGAACGACCTGGCGGTGGCGTCCCCGGCCACGGTGTCCCGGTGCGGTATGGTGTACCTGGAGCCGCACCAGCTCGGCTGGCGGCCACTCTGCCTCTCCTGGCTCAACACCTTCCCGGAGACGATCAAGCAGACGTTCAAGGATAGGGTGCTGGCGCTCTTCGACTGGCTGGTGCCGGTGTCGATCCGTTTCATGAAGCGCGAGATCAAGGAGGCTGCCGAGACGACCTACGAGGGTACCAACGTCGCCGTGAACCTCATGCGCACGTTCAAGTCGTTGTTGGTGGAGCAACTCGCCGATCCCAAGGGTCTCATCGCGAGCATCAAGCGCGAGGCTGACATGCAGAAGCACGTCGACTCGTGTTTTGTCTTTTCCCTCGCGTGGTCAATCGGAGGTACCGCGAACTCCAACGAGGGCAGGCTCGCCTTTGACGAGTTTGTCCGCGTGGCGTACAAGGGCGAGCTGGACCTACCCCACGGCGATAACACCGTGTACCAAGGACCCAGCGGCGAGAAGTACAACCTCCCCGAGGATATCCCCGAGGGACACATGACTACCCAAACGCCGCCGCCGCCGGATGAGGTCAAGACGAAGGACCTGGAGGGTAACTTGGTGTCGACTCGCGCCACCATCTACGACTTCAGGTGGGACGTGTCTAAGAGCGAGTGGGTGCCGTGGGAGAACGACATCGACAAGTCCCCGATCCCACCCGAGATGGGGTTCAAGCAGATCATCGTACCACGGTGGACACGGTGCGGTACCTCTTCCTCGCCGATCTCTCCATCCAAAACAACAACCCGATTCTCTTCTGCGGTCCCACCGGAACCGGCAAGTCGGTGTACATGCAAGGTCACCTCTTAAACATGGACAAGGAGAAGTGGGCGCCGCCCAACTTTGTCGGGTTCTCCGCCAAGACGTCGTCCAACATCACCCAGTACCTCATCGACGCCAAGATGGACAAGCGCCGCAAGGGGTACTACGGGCCGCCGATTGGAAAGAGAATCGCAATCATGGTTGACGATCTGAACATGCCGCAGAAAGAAGTGTACGGCGCTCAGCCCCCGATCGAACTGTTGAGGCAGTTCATGGACCACGGGGGTTGGTACGACCGGGAGAATAACTTTCGGAACATGCAGGACTGCCTGTTCGTGGCGGCGATGGGTCCCCCCGGCGGCGGCCGCTCGCCCATCACGCAGCGGTACCAGAGGCACTACAACATGTTGTCCATCGTCGAGTTTGACAGCAAGGCGCTCGAGCACATCTTCGGCACCATCCTCGCGTGGTTCTACAAGACCAAGGAGTTCCCGAAGGATATCGCAAAGCTCCAGAAGTCCATCATCTCGGCGACGTTGGACGTGTACAACACCTCCATCAGCAAGCTGCTTCCCACCCCCGCCAAGTCGCACTACACCTTTAACCTCCGCGACGTCAGCCGGGTGGTGGAGGGTCTCACCCTGCAAAAGGCGGAGGGCATCAAGACCGGGCTGGGCGGCATCGGCGAGCACTACCGCCTGTGGGTGCACGAGACCCTGCGGGTGTTCTACGACCGCCTGGTGGACGACGAGGACCGAAGCTGGTTCCTAGGGTACGTGAAGGAGCTCACCGAGACTCACTTTGACCAAAACTTCAACGAGCTCTTCGTGCACCTGGACGTGGACGGCGACGGCACGGTGGACGCCGAGGAGCTCAGGCACTGCATGTTCGGCGACTTCATGGGCGACGGCGAGCCCGACAGCCAGGGCGGCGACCGCCTGTACGACGAGATCACGGACATGAAAGAAGTGGTCACCCGGCTGGAGGAGTACCTGGTGGACTACAACGGCATGAGCAAGTCGCCGATGAACCTGGCCATGTTCCTCTACGCCGCCGAGCACGTCGCGCGCATCTGCCGCGTGCTCAAGCAACCCGGCGCGCACTTACTCGCGGTGGGCGTGGGCGGATCAGGGCGGCAATCGCTGTCCAGGCTGGCGGCGTTCATCATGGGCATGGAGAGTTTCCAAATTGCAATCTCAAAGTCGTACGGAATTCTGGAGTGGAAGGAGGATCTGAAGAAATTCTGCCGAGCCGCCGGCGCGGAGGGCAGGCCGTGCGTCTTCCTCTTCTCGGACTCGCAGATCAACGACGAATCGTACGTCGAGGACATCAACAACCTCCTAAACAGCGGCGAGGTTCCCAACCTCTTCCCCTACGACGAGCGAGCCGCCGTGATGGAGCAGTGCAGGGTACGGGCGAAGAAGGCTGGTTTGCACTTGGAATCCGCCGAGGAGCTCTGGCACTATTTCATCGCCAGCTGCAAGGCTAACCTGCACATCATCCTCTGCTTCTCACCCATCGGCGAGGCGTTCAGGGAACGGCTCCGACAGTTCCCATCCCTCGTCAACTGCTGCACCATCGACTGGTTCCGCGAGTGGCCCAACGACGCCCTGGAAGCCGTCGCGGCTAAGATTTTGGCCGACGTCGACGTCCCCGCCGAGGAGCGACAAAAACTTTTGGTCATGTGCAAGAGCTTCCACAAAGGCGTCGGCGAGCTCTCCGAGGAGTACCTCGCGAAAGAAGGACGGCACAACTACGTCACCCCCACCTCCTACCTCGAACTTCTCAACATGTTCACCTCGTTGCTCGCGAAGCAGCGCGAGGCGGTGAGCGGCGCCAAGCGGCGGTACGAAGTCGGCTTGGAGAAACTGGCGTTCACCGCTGATGCCGTCCGGGAGATGCAGGATGAGCTCACCGCGTTGAAGCCCAACCTCATCAAGACGGTGGCGGAGACGGAGGAGCTCATGGAGAAGGTGCAGCGGGAGAAGGTTGAGGTTGTCGAGCCCAAGAAGGCGGCTGTTGACGAGGAAGTCGCCGAGGCGGCTAAAAAGGGAGAGGCGGCGGGTGCGGTGAAGAAGGAGTGCGAGGATTTACTCGCCGAGGCTATCCCCGCGCTCGAAGCCGCCGTCGCCGCGCTCGACACCATCACGGACAAGGACATCAAGTACGTCAACTCGTTCAAGTCCCCGCCCGGCATGATCAAGCTCGTGCTCGAGTCTGTCTGCGTGGCGCTGGCGGTGAAACCGGCGAAGGTTCCCGACCCGGCGGGCACCGGCAAGATGATCGAGGACTACTGGCCCCCGTCCAAGAAACTGCTCATGGACCCAACGTTCATCAACCAACTGAGGACGTACGACAAGGATAACATCGACCCGGTCATCATGGAGAAGCTCCGCACCAAATACATCGCCGACGAGACGTACACCATCGAAAAGGCTGAAAACGCCGCAGCCGCCGCGGCTGGGCTCTGTAAGTGGGTGTTCGCCATGGACTCCTACGACAGCGTCGCCAAGATCGTCGCGCCGAAGCAGCTCGCCCTCGCCGAGGCTGAGGCTGAGTACGGGTCCATCATGGCTGCGCTCAAGGAGAAGCAGGATAACCTCGCGGATATCATGGGCAAGCTCGCGGAGATGGAGAAGCAACTCGAAGATTCCGTCAACGAGAAGAAGCGACTCGAGGACGAGGTTGACCTGTGCACGGTGAAACTCGAGCGCGCCGAGTCTTTGATCGGCGGGTTGGGCGGCGAGGGCGAGCGCTGGAAGGAGAGCGCCGCCAAGCTCGGCGTCGCCTACGAGAACCTCACGGGAGACATGCTCATCGCCGCGGGTATGATCTCGTACCTCGGCACGTTCACCATGGCGTTCAGGGACGGAATCGCGGATTCGTGGGTGAGCATGTGCAAGGAGAGCGGTATCCCCTCCTCGCCCAAGTTTTCCCTCCAGGATGTCCTCGGTGACCCGGTGGCCATTCGCAAGTGGGGCATCGCGGGTTTACCAAACGATTCCTTCTCCATCGACAACGGAATCATGATCGCCAACGCCAGGCGCTGGCCTCTGATGATCGATCCTCAAGGTCAGGCGAACAAGTGGATCAAGAACATGGAGCGCGAGAACAACGTCCAGGTGATCAAGCTCACGGACGGCGACTACCTCCGAACGCTTGAAAACGCCATCCAGTTCGGTCTCCCCGTGCTACTGGAGAACGTCAAGGAGGAGCTGGACCCGTCGTTGGAGCCGCTGCTGTTGAAGCAGCTGTTCAAATCCGGCGGCGTGATGTGCATCAAGCTGGGCGAGAGCATCATCGAGTTCCACGATAACTTCCGCTTCTACGTCACCACCTCGCTGCGTAACCCGCACTACCTCCCGGAGACCGCCGTGAAGGTGACGTTGCTCAACTTCATGATCACCCTGGACGGCCTGAGCGATCAGCTCCTCGGCGTCGTCGTCGCCGAGGAACGACCCGACCTGGAGGCGCAACGACAAAAGCTGGTGGTGGAGTCCGCCGACAACAAGAAGCGCCTCAAGGACATCGAGGACCGCATCCTCCACACCCTCTCCTCCTCCGAGGGGAACATCCTGGACGACACCGCCGGTATCGAGACCCTCAAGGAGGCTAAGATTGTCTCCGACGAGATCACCGAGAAGCAGGTGGTGGCCGAGGCTACCCAGATTGAGATTGACGCCGCGCGCGAGGGGTACAAACCGTGCGGCGCGTACAACTCGGTGTTGTTCTTCACCATCCGCGACCTCGCGAACATCGACCCGATGTACCAGTACTCGCTGTCCTGGTTCATCGGCCTGTTCGTGCGGTCCATCCACGCGTCCGCGGAGGAGGATGAAGACGACGAGCCGGTTGAGGAGCAAGTGGACGAGACCAAGGAGGTTGACCTGGGCGAACGCCTGAAGATCATCGCCAACCACTTCACGTACTCGCTGTACCAAAACGTGTGCCGATCGCTGTTCGAAAAAGACAAGCTGCTCTTCTCGTTCTTGCTCTGCACCAGGATCATGACCAGCGAAGGGCGGTTGCCGATGGAGGAGTTCAACTTTTTCCTCACCGGCGGCGTGGGCACCGACGCCAAGTCCGTGCCCCAGCCCAAGGATGAGGAGTGGATCAGCGCCAAGATGTGGGGCGAGGTGACGCGNNTGGCCAACACCTGCGACGTATTCGCCAACCTTCCGGATGACATCGCGCAGGACGTGTCGGCGTGGCGGGCCATCTACGACGCCACCCAGCCGCAGGAGGCGACGTACCCGGGCGACTACGGGACCCAGCCGACGGCGTTCCAGAAGCTTCTGGTGATGCGATGTCTGCGTCCGGACAAGGTGACCCCAGCAGTTAACGATTTCGTGGACACCACGCAGGGATGCGANGNCTGCGTCCGGACAAGGTGACCCCCGGCGGTTAACGATTTCGTGGACACCACGCAGGGACGAAGGTTCATCGAACCNCCCCCGTTTGACCTGCAGGGTTCGTACAACGAATCAACGCGACGACGCCGCTGCTGTTCATCCTGTCCGCGGGCTCGGACCCGACCGCCGCGCTTCTCAAGTTCGCCGACGAGGCTGGCAAGGGATCCGACATCGGCGTCATCTCCATGGGCCAAGGCCAAGGTCCCAAAGCCGCGGTGCTCATCGAAGAAGGGAGGGAGACGGGTAAGTGGGTGCTGCTCCAGAACTGCCACCTGGCGCCCTCGTGGATGCCCTCGCTGGAGAAGATCTGCGAAGGGATCAACGGCGAGAACACGGACGAGCAGTTCAGGCTCTGGCTCACGTCAGCGCCGTCGCCCGCGTTTCCGGTGTCCATCCTCCAAAACGGAGTCAAGATGACGAACGAACCCCCGCGGGGTCTACGGGCTAACATGCGCCGTTCTTTCCAGCTGGAGCCGATCGCGGATGAGGAGTTCTTCGAGGGGTGCAACAAACCGGAGGTTTTCAAGAAGCTCTGCTTCGGCCTCGCGTTCTGCCACGGGTTTGTACAGGAGCGCAGGGCGTTCGGGCCCATCGGCTGGAACATCCCGTACGGATTCGACGACGGTGATTTGAAAATTTCCGTAAGGCAGCTCCAGATGTACGTCAACGAGAACGAGGCGACGCCGTTCGAGGCGCTCAAGTACGCCACCGGCGAGTGCAACTACGGAGGACGGGTGACGGACGACAAGGACAGGCGCTTGCTCAACACCCTGCTGCGCAAGGTGTACCAACCCGCCGCGCTCAAGAAGGGGTTCCGGCTCTCCGAGAGTGGCACCTACGTCATCCCGGAGGAGGGCTCGCACGAGTCCTACCTGGATTACATCGCGTCGCTTCCCATCCTGCCGTTACCCGAGGCGTTCGGGCTTCACGCGAACGCGGACATCACGAAAGACCTCGGGCAGACCGCGCTCATGACATCGACGCTCATAAAGGCTGGCGCCGCCGGCGCGGGTGGCGGCGGCGGCGCCCAAGAGGAGCTGGTGGCGAAAATCACGAAGGACATCATCGACAGGCTGCCGCCCAACTTTGACATCGAGGCTGTGCAGCGCAAGTTCCCGGTGCGGTACGAGGAGAGCATGAACACGGTGCTCGCGCAGGAGATGCTGCGCTACAACCGGCTCCTCTCCATCATCCGCGAAAGCCTTTTACAGCTGCAGAAGGCCATCGCGGGTCTCTCCGTGATGTCCGCCGAGCTTGAAAAAGTTTTCAACGCGTTCGCCATCGGCCAGGTGCCGGCGATGTGGATGGGCAAATCCTTCCCGTCGCTCAAACCCCTCGGCTCGTACATCGAGGACCTACTCGACAGGCTCAACCTCTTCGACGACTGGTACAAGAACGGCCAACCGTCCATCTTTTGGATCTCAGGCTTCTTCTTCACGCCGTCGTTTACAACCGCCGCTCTGCAAAATTTCGCCCGCGGGAACAACTACGCCATCGACACCGTCGGATTCGAGATGGAGATGATGGAGATGGACCCTGGTTTGTACACCACCCCGCCCGATACCGGCATTTACGTCCACGGGATGTTCATGGAGGGATGCGCGTGGGACAAGGACAAGAAGATGCTGTGCGAGAGCAGACCGAAAGTGTTGTACGATCCCGGGCCGTGCGTGTTTCTCAAGCCGGTGTTACTCACCGACATCAAGGAGTACCCGCACTACTCCTGCCCGGTGTACAGGACGGCGGAGAGGCGGGGTGTGCTGGCGACGACGGGGCACTCCACGAACTTCCTCATGATGATGAAGATGCCGACGGACGTGGACCCGGATCACTGGGCGATGCGAGGCGTCGCCATGCTGTGCAGCCTCAAGGATTAAGAGGTCGGTCGGCTGTGCAATTTTTAGCAAGTTTAGCAAAGGTTCGCAACCTGCTGTTAGTGCTACTTTACACTTGTGAATACTACCGTAGCTATGAACAACACNTCTCACTTCTTCTTCTTGCCCTCCTTCTTGGTCTTCTTACCCTTCACCGACGNCTCTTCGGGGAAATCCTGTTTGTCCCACTCGGCTCGGACNAAGTTGGCCTTCGCCTTGAGCTCCGCTCTCCACTTCCATTTNTTCTCCATCCACGGCACGAGCTTGCCGTTGACCCAGTTGAAGAGGATGCACATGCCGACGAGAANGGCGAGCGACTTCTTATCGATCTTACTCCAGTCGATGGCCATGTTTATCGATGTCGTCGATTATGCCGGTCCGGTCGGGCAGGGNCGCGCGTCACGCAATGCCAAAACTCCGNAACCCTGTGCCGACTCCTCGCCNAGCCGGGAGACCGAAGTCGTCAAAATGGCTGTGCGTGCAGTAACCTGAACTGGGCCCACGCTGGGATTTTACGAGTTCTTATTCCTGCCGTTCGCGATCGGCTGACATCGTCATCAAGACGAGCGCCCGTGCTACGTGAGACGAGTCAGTGGAGTTCGATCGGGGCGCGTCGATCTCATCTGCACTCGGTCAGGATGAGCGCGTGCGTCGCGCTCGGAAGGTGCGTCTCCTTCCGTCCACCCCGTCGCTCCCGCCCGCCCTAAAGCCACCTCATCTATTTTTCGCGCGAACCCGGGCGACCTTTCTAAAAGCGAAGGGAACCCTCGCTCCTCGTCGACCTTCGTCTCGCCCCGACTCACCGAACGTTCCCTTTTCCCCCGATGCGCAGGATACCGGCGGTGCATACACGCGGCGGCAACACGACTGCGTCGCGTCGATGCGTCTCCGGTGCTTACGTACGGTGGCGAGGCAGCCATCGGGCGTGGCGCCGCGCCCCTTCGTCCTTGCGATCGTCCTCTCGGGCGCGCGGTGGGTCGGACGCGCCGGGGGAGACGCGGCGGTTCACCCACGGATCGATCGACGACGATGACGAGCACATGGACGGCATGGACGACGACCCGTCGCGCGAGTTGGAGGACGAGGACGATGACGACGAATCAGACGACCGCGAGGCGTTCAAGAGGGAGCAGGATCTTCAATACTCGATGACTGCGATTCGGCAAAAGCCCCTCAGCATCCGCGCCTCGCCCGCGGTGAACAGGGAGGAAACTTTGGAACGGTGGGATCCCGACGCCGACAACACGTCGGGGTCATCCAACGACGGTGGGTTCCAGATGAACAGACGAAGGCGACTGAGCGGGCGAGCGGGAAGGGACCCGGCCTTTCTCCCCGCGCGAGACGGAACATCATCGGGAAAATCATCACTGCTCCGACCGGTGTTTGGCAAAGAGGAGTTCGACGAGGTCATCGCGCTCGCCATCCCGGCGCTCGGCTCACTCCTCGCGGATCCCTTGATGTCCCTGGTGGATACCGCGGTGGTGGGCAGGTACAGCAGCACGTCGCTCGCCGCGCTCGGGCCGTCCACGGCTGTTTTTCAAATTGTCTTTCAGGTGCGTTCATCTTTTATTTTCATACTGTATGGGCAATTAGAATGACTGACGTCGTGTTTTGTGTACAGCTCTTTTCGTTTCTCAGCATCACGACCACCGGGATGGTGGCGCGGGCGTGCGCCGGCGGGGACAACT
>JGI20151J14362_10002969_pt1 | contig 11770 bp, 6 predicted proteins | sample COG_01_FD_14362 | JGI IMG/M metagenome (IMG submission 14362) | reverse complement strand
GTGCNCCCGCCGCACCTGGTCATGAGCGACTTCAGGCTGTGCGAGTGGCCGGGCGGGTTGGACCCGAAGGACGAGAGCGTGGCGGAGGCTATGGACGCGGTCAACGACACTCGGCTGGGATGGAGCGACTTCACGGACCGACTGCGGTCGCCGGATCAGTCAGAGGCTGACGCGAACGCGCCGATCGTGTCGTTCTCGCATTTCCTCCCGCGGCTGGAGCTGTGCCCGGAGAAGCGCATGCTGTTCTACCCGAACCTTCCAAAGGCGGTGGGATCCGACTTTTGCCGCGTTCGAATACAAAACCTTCGAAGGGAGAAACCGACCGGCGGCGCCTCTCGCGACCGGACGCACGTGCACTGCTTCGGGCACACGCACTTCGGCTGGGACGCCACGATCGACGGCGTGCGGTACATCCAGGCGCCCGTGTCGTACCCGCACGAGTGGAAGCAGAGGCCCGGGTCCCTCACCGTCGGCCCCGACGCGAACGGGCGGGAGTTTGACTTTTCGGGGAGGTTCGAGAGGCAAGCCGCCGAGCCGTGCTGCATCTTCGACGCCGAGACGCACGGCGGGTTCGTGCCCAAGATGAGCGCGAGGTGGAGCGACCACTACGTTCATAACCCTAGGACACCGGAGGATACCGAGCTGGCGTGGTGGGTGCGGAAATCCACCATGATGAAAGGCAGCGCGGACTGATAGGACTGAGCTTAGTTTACGACGCATTTTTTTTACCATTTACATTCCACGAGAGCAAACTCACAGCGGCACCATATCGTCGGGCTTGGTGTTGAACGGGGTGCGGGGCGCGACGGGCTCCGGCTCGGACACCGGCTCCTCCACCGGGACGTAGCTCGGCGGGACGATGTTCGCCTTTTCCCTGAGCGCCGCCGCCGCCGCCGCGACCTCTTCCTCCGCGACGGCCGACCGGAAGAGCTTCCTGATCCCCCGGACAAACCCGGAGAGGTTATCCGTCCTGTTGCACTCCGCGAGCAGCACCTGCGCCTGGTCGCCCATGTCCGGGTCGCAGTCCATGAGCTCGTACCCGCCGCTGTCCACGACCCTGACCGCCACCATGAACTCCCGCTCGTGGTCCGCCGGGTCTACGCGTTTGTAGAAAAATCGGAGCTCCTCCGCGTCGCCGATCTCGAACCTGAGGCCGAGCCTGTCGCGGTAGAGGTCCACCGCGGAGAGGTGCGCCTGGAGCATCTGCGCCTTGACCATCTCCTCGCCCGTGATCTTGGTCTGCTCGCGCTCCAGATCGTCCTTCTCCGTGGTGACCTGCGCGCGGAGCGTCTGCAGCTGCTGCGGGAGATCCTCCCCGAGCTCCTTCGCCTGCGCGGCTTCCTCCTGGAGCGCGTCGAGCTCCGCCTGCTGGTACTCCTGGCGCCTGGCGAGCTCCTCGGCGGCGGTCGCGAGGTCCTTCTCGCGCTCGACGAGGGACACGTACTCCTCCTCGGCGACCGCCATGTTGGTCTTGTGGACGGCCACCTGCTCCTTCATGGAGAGCTCGCGCCGGGCCATCCACATCTCGACGTTGCTCCTCGCCTGGTCGAGCTCCTTGTTCAGGGCGTCGAGGTCGATGAGGTTGGATACATCGTCCAGGGGTTGTGCCTTGGGCATGGCGGCGGACATCGTGCGCGTTGTCGATACGACGCGCGCGCGCTTTTGAACGGGGGGAAGTGTTGTGATGAAGTGTTGGCACTCGACCGTTTGAAAAAAGTTAGTTTTGCCTCGAAATCGCAAGGTTACGGGCCACACGGGATTGAGCGAGGAAAGTAAACCGTCGTTTACGGTTCCCGCGTCATCATATTTTCACGAGAGCTTGCGAAGCAATAGTCCGCGTCCCGACACAGCGGCTCGCGCTGTCGGTGGGACCGAGCGTGAGCGCATAAGGGGTCGAGACACGCCCGGTGGACACCGCGTGATCGACTCGAGGTATCGGGAGACCGGGCCGTCGGCATCGACGCGGTTCGTGGGCACGCGCGTCCGTCGAGCGCCCGTGCACGTCCCCGGTCAAACCAACCTCCCGCATTCCCCTCGACATCGACAGGGTGCCCTCTCATCGTCGACGGGAGGGAGGGTCGGGTAGGACGACCGGGTCGGCTATCGGTGCACGATGAGCCAGTACGGCGGCCGCAGACCCCGTAGCAGGGTGGCGTGGGGCGACGGCGGCGACGACGCGCGCACCGAGTACAGCTACGGCGGCAGGTCACGCGGCGGCAACTCGCGAGTCCACCCCGAGTACCCCGAGGCCACCTACGGCGGATACGGCGCATCCTACGGCGGCTACAGCAACTACGGCGGCGACGGCGCGAGCACCTACCACGGCAACTACGGAGAGGACGACGGGTACTGGGAGGATGAGTACTGGGACGAGGGCACGTACTGGGACCCCGACGACCCCGACGGCGAGGACTACTACCGACCGCCGGTCATCGAACTCGCGGTGGAGCACGGCGAAGAGGCGAACCCGCAGCACAAGGTGAAGAGCGCGATGGGCCTCGCGCCGACGGACCTGAACACGTACGGCATCGGCGTCGTGCTGTACTTCACGTTCATGAAGTTCATCGCCTTTTCCTTCATGTGGCTCGCGGTGCTGTGCATCCCGGCCATGCTCATCAACATGGGGGGAGACGGGCTGGAGGAACAAAAAGATCCAACCGTGCAGTTCGTCGAGGCGTCGACGCTGGGTAACTTTGGCTTGATCTACGAGTGGGAACGGGGCGGGCTGGGGGATAACGAGACGCACACGGCGCCGTCCATCGGGCTGGCGCCGCCCGCGCCGGCCAGTTACGGCAACGATACCGCGTGGCCGTGGACGCACGGCGCTTCGAGGAATCACAACTTTTTCTCCCAGCCGAAAGACGAACTGATGGTGGGCATGTCCTACTTCAACATGGTGTTCCTCGCGATGTTCGCCGCGTGCGCGTTTCTTATTCCGGGTATCCAACGCAAGATCATCAAGGAGGTGGACGCCAACATGTGCACCATCGAGGACTACAGCGTCGTCATCACCGACTTGCCGGAGGATGTCAAGGATCAGGAGATTCACAAGTTTTTCGACAAAAANGTTGGCAAGGTTGAAAACGTGGTGGTGGCGACGAACAACGCGGAGCTGCTCACGCTGGCTTTCGAGCGGCAGAAGGCGAAGGAGCTGTTCCACATGCAGGTGGCCAAGTACAAGAAGGGACGCGAGGATCCGGACGTGAGCGATAGAAAGATCGAGTGGCTTCACGACGAGGCGGTGAAGGCGAAGAAAGCGCTGAGGGCGTGCGACGCCGCCATCAGGGCGCTCCAGAACGACCGCGGCGGCGACCACAGAGTGGCCATCTGCGCGTACGTCACGTTCCAGGAGGAGGCGGACTTCTTAAAGATGTTCGACATGTACCGACCCGGTCTGTTCGCGTGGCTCTGGCGCCCCACGGAACTGCGACTGCGCAAGAAGCACAGGCTCCGAGTCAAACAGGCGCCGCCCCCCGGGGATATCCGATGGGAGAACCTGCAGTACAACTATGCACAGCGCAGGTTCAGGCAGTTCAACATCTCCTTACTCACCGGCATCGTGCTCGGGCTGGCGTTCATCTCCATCGCGGCGGTGCAGATGATGGCGTCCAACTCGTCTACGCCGTACGACGAGGACGAGTGCCGACTCAACTGCCAATACGGAACCGACCCGGTGACGATGGATAACGAAAACCTTCGTGACATATATTCCCAGTGCTACGAAGCGGAGCAAGAGGGGGATCCGCAGCGGGATATCACGTTGATCGCGTCCCCGCCGCCGCCATCACGGCGTTTACTGGCGGAGGATCTGGCGGCGTCTCAGGCGAATTACGTCGCGAGTCACAACGGGACGTGCGGCGCGTTTGACTCGTTCTGCTACGCGTGCTTCTGCCTCGAGCACATCAGCGCGGGTTCCGTGCTGGACGAATCGGAGTACTGCCAGCCGTACATATTCGGGTACACGATGCAGGTGGTGGCGGGCGCGGTGGCGAGCGCCATCGTGGTGGTGTTGAACCTCGTGCTGAAGCCGCTTCTGGTGTGGCTGGTGCGGTTCGAGAAGCATCACAGCGCGAGCAGCGAGCAGATGAGCGTGATGATGAAGCTGTTCATGGCGCAGTTCTTCAACACCGCCATTTTGCTCGTGGTGCTGAACGGTTCGTTCCCGTGGCTCAAGGAGCAGCTCAAAGGGACGCCCGGGGAGGGCTTACTGTTCCAGGGCGAGATGGAGGATTTCGTGCCGGATTGGTATAAAAACGTGGGCTACGCGCTGGTCATCTCCATGGTGGCCACGCCTGTGTCGCAGCGGATTCAGACCATCGTTCGGTTGTTCAGGTTCAAACTCGGCAAGTTCTTCGCCTCGAGGAACGCCGTGACGCAGGACCAGCTCAACAAGGCGTTTGAAGGCGCCGAGTTCAACCTCGCCGTAAACTACGGGGAGATTCTGAACATCCTCTTCGTCACCCTCACCTTCTCCCCCGGTTTACCCATCCTGGTACCGCTGGCCTCCATCGCGTACATGGTACGCTACGGCTTCGACAAGTTTGAGTTTGCGCGGGTGAGCAAGATGCCGCCGTGGTACTCGACCATCCTCGGCATGGGCGTCGCTCACCTGATGGCGTACGCGTGCCTCGGGTACCTCGTACTCGCCATATGGGCAAATTCGTACTACACCATGCCGCCGGATCCGACGGTGGAGGCGCTCATCGGCGGTGCCCTCTACAGCTTCTGCGACGCGTGGGAGAGCCTTCCCGAGCCGTTCGGGAGCGTGTTTGGCACGATGAGTAACCCGAGCGAGATGGCCAGGCGGGCGCTGCAGAAGAACACCGCGATTTACACGCTGACGCTGTTTGTCGTCATCATGATTTTGTTTTTCCGCGGGCTCTTCGCGTTTGTCAAGGGCATCCTGGTGGAACTGTACCCGGCGTACTTCCAGACTGATAAGCGGGTGGCTGAGGGCAACCCAACCTTCGACCTCGCCATCGCGGGGTCGCAGCTGCTGGGCGCGAGGACCTACTCGATCCGCGACGCACCGCAGTATCAGGCGGCGTTTGAGAGAATCGTCTGGGAGCTGGACGACGGAAAACTGTAAGTGTTAGACTACGCTCGATGTAAAATAGAGAGCTAAATTAGTACCCAAACTTGGCGTTGAGGCTCGTCCGTCCGTCCCCTGTTTGCCCCTGCGGCGCGGACCAACCCGGTCCGCCCGTCAGGTCCGTCACATCGTCTTCGTCCTCCTCGCGCTCGTCGACAGCCTCGGACCCGAACCTTCCGCCGCCGAGCAGCCGCTGCAGGTCAGCCTGCACCTTAGCCTCAGCCTCGGCGACGAGCTCCTCTTGGGTCTTGACACCGTCCAAACCGCCCTCCGTCTTGGCACGCTTGCGCTCGGGCTCCCGCGCGGGACCCTTACCGGGCGGGGGCTTGCGAATCTCGAGCACGGATTTGCGCTTCTTGATCACCGCGTCCAAGCCGCCACCCTTGGAAGCAGCCGCCTTGAGCTGCTCGGCGGTCATGAACCCGTCGTCCTCGTCATCCTCTTCCTCCTCCATGGTGCCCTCGAGTCGCTCGGGCGCAGCCTCGGGTGGAGGGGCGGGTGCCTCGGCGACGGGCTGGGGCAATGGCTCCAGTTCCTCGATTTGCTTCACGAGTTTCTCCCCAGTCCTCGGGTCGACCTCGTCGCCGGCTTCGTCGACGATCATCGGCCTCATCTCCTCCTCCGGCACCGACAGCTTGACTCCCCCCGCCGGTTTCATACCGCCCTTCTTCCGGTCGTCCGCGGTGGATATACCCAGCGGAAGCTTCGCGTTCGCGGCAGCCTCGGCGCCGAGGCCGGAGGGTGCGACCGCCCCCGCGTCCGGCCCGGCGTCCGGTCCTGGTCCGCCGGTGAACTTTCCGCTTAGCCGAGAGGTTCCCTTGCTCCTCCCACGCGCGTAACCGCTCGCGCTCCTTCGCCTCCTGCGCAGCCGTTCGCGCCGCCTCAGCCTTGGCGGCAGCCCTGCGCCGGGCAGCCTCCTCGGCGGCGGCCACCTTCGCGCGCTCAGCCTCCGCGAGCTTGGCCACGGATTTGGCCAGCGCCGACCCGGGTTTGTACTCGCCGTGCGGATCCGCGATGCGCAGCAAACGCTCAAGCCTCTCCAGCTCCGACTTGCGCTCGCCGATCTGCACCTTGAGCCGGCGAACCTCCTCGGCGTCGCGCTTGGCGCCGATCTGGTCCATGAACGCGTCCAGGTCATCGTCGGCGGCGGCGTTCGCGGGTACACCTCCCGCGGCGTCTTTTTCACTTTCGCGCCGCTTCGCCGCCTCGGCTCGGCCCTCGAGCTCNNNNATCGCCGCCTCCGCAACCTGCCTCTTCTCCCACAGCGTCGCGGCCGTCTCCACAGTCTCCGGCTGCTTGGCACCGCCCGGGAGACCGCCGTTCGTGGTGGTCTCCCCGCGCTCGGCGGCGCGTTTGTCCGCCTTGGCCTTTTCTTTTTTTCGTCGGCGCTCCTTCGCCGCGTCGGTGCGATCGTAAAAGTCGTCGTCGTCGTCGTCCGAGTAGTCCGAGTCGGAGTAGGCACCCTTCTTCTTCTTTTTCTTCTTCCGTTTACCGCCCTCCCGGTTGATGCGCTTGGCACCCAAGGACTCTCGCAGTGAGTCGTTGAGGACCTCGTCCATGTCTTCGATTTCCTCCTCGAGTTTCTCCGCGGCGGTTTCGTTGCGGGTGATTTGGTTCTGCTGCCCCGCGGTGAGCGGGTTGTCCGACGTCTCCTTGGCCTTGATTCGCTCAATCTCCGCCTTCATGTTGGCGATCTTCTGCTCCCGCCGCTGGATCTTCTCCCGTTGGTCCTGCTGCTTCTCCGTGAACGTCCCTTGGTGCTCGCGCCAGTCGAAATGTTCCAAGAGATCCGCCTCGCGCTGCTGCTCCTCGAGCGTGTCGTCGTCCTCCAGCCCCCACGAGGCGCCCGCCGCCGTCGCCGCGGCAGCCTGGGCCCTGGCGCGCTGTTCCCGCTCGATCTCGACGACAGCTTCTTGCTCGGACATCTTCTCCAGCGCGCGCAGCTTGCGTCGTTCCTCGCGGCTCAAACCCTCCTCCGGCATGAGCGCTGCGGCTCCCGCGACGATGAACGCCCTGGACGATTGGCCGAATTTGATCTGGTCGCCGACAAAGACGGGCGCGTGGACGCCGGGTTTGAGCCTGCGCTTGTTCACGGTGGTGCCGTGGGTGCTGCCGCAGTCGTGTACGAAGATCTCCTCGCTGCCGTTCGCGAACTGCAGCACCGCGTGCAGTCGCGAGGAGGAGGGATGCTCGAGGACCACGTCGTTGTTCGGGGTTCGGCCGAATCGGAGGTGGTCGCGGCCCGCGCAGTCGATCGTCTCGATGATGGCGCCGTCCTTGAGAACCTCCAGGGAGAAGTCGACGGAGGGCACGCCGCCCCACTCGGGCTGCTCGTACCCGCCGGGGGGAGGAGCCGCCGCCTGAGGGGGAGGCGCCGCTTCCTCCTCGACGTGTTGGGGCTCCGGATCTGGGGGTGCCGCCGACATCGCCGGAGCGCCGTCGAACGTGGGAGGCGGGGGAGGCATGGACTTGGAAACCTCGGCCGCACCGCCCGCGGACCCGTCGAACCGGGGAGGAGGCGGGGGCATCCCCATCGCGTCAAAAAAACCCAACCTCCGACTACCGTGTCGCCCGGCCAGCGCGGCTACGTGTGGCGGGGCGGAGAGTTTGGCAGGAGCTCAGCTCGCAGCTCGATGAGACTCGCCCGGCAACCAAAAACGGGCATCTCCCGGGACTCACGCGCGCGCGGTCCACACTTCACGGGCACCGCCGGCTCGCGCGTGTGCCTTCGATACACTCGGAGTGGTGCCTGTACCGGGTATCGCTCTCACCTTCCCGCGCGCGCGTCGGCGACATCCCACCGGCGCGCCCGGAACGATATCGAGAGAAACCAGACCGTTGGAATAAGATCTCCGAAACGACGATGGCTGTCGCCGAGTCCTTCGCTGAGCTGCGCGAGATGTCCGCCTCCAAGGGCGGCATGGAGAAGACGGTGGTTTTCAAGTACGACGAGCACGTCTCCGTCGTGATGGCGGCGTTCAGGGAACGGTCGCAGGGACCCCATCCGTCGATGCCGCTGGTCCGTCGCGTGGACATCTTGGACGAGAGGCCCGAGAAGCCGACGTCCGATGGCACCGACACCGAGGCGTGGGCGATGCGATACCGCCGGTTCTTCGCCGCGAACGACGCCCCGGAATGGGTCAAGAAGATCTCCGGCGGCGAGTACCTCACGGGCACGGAGAGAATCGAGTGGTCCGAGCCCGCGGGCAAGATGGTGATGTACACCGTCAACGAATCGCACTCGCAGCTCGTCACCGCCGAGGAGATTTGCGTCATCGAGGCGGATCCCGAGCGGCCGCACGCGGGGACCATCAAGACCCTCACCGTCCGCGCCAGGCTCCGGCTGCGCGGCTGGTGGACCCTCGGCATCTCCGCCATCGCCGAGCGCTTCCTCCTCGGCAGGTACACCAAGCTCGTCAACCAGGGTAGACTGATCGAGCTCGAGGAGATTGCAAAGTGGCGCGCCGCAGGCAAGGCTGAGTCTCTCCTGCGCGACGCGGTGACGCGCTCTCGCACGCCGAGCTCCGAGCGGGCGCTCGAACGGGTCCTCGCGAGCGCTCAAAAGCCAGCCGCAGTCAGGCCGGAGTCGAACGATGAGCGCGGCACGGTCTCGCCGACGTCCACGCTGGCCCGGCTGAAAAGCAACCCGAGCGTCGACGGCCTCGAGGTGGAATCCTTGGAGGAGTTCGAACGATCCATGATGGATTTCCCATCCACCGACCCGTTGGAGACCACGGACGACATCGTGCACGCGGGGCTGAGCGAGGACCAGTGGCTCATGCTGAGGTACGCGAAACGACAGGATGAACTCCTGAACGCGTCTTCCACCGACTCGGACGAATACGCCTACGCCTACGAGTCCACCCCTCGGCCCGAGTCCCCCTTGCTCGGTTACACGTCCACCGACGAGGACGAGTACCAGTACGAGTACGAATCGACGCCGCGGCCGGAGTCCCCACTTTACGTGCCCCTCACCGACGACGACGAGGAGGAGGATGGGGAGGAGGATGGGGACGAGGATGGGGAGGAGGAAACGCCCGCGGCGGATGCCGTCATCGACGACGAATTTCGCAGTAGCGGGTCGCCCGGCGCGGCGTCGCCGATCGACGCGTGGTCCCCGGGTGGCGAACGTACCGTGCTGGACGTCAGCGTGAACGAGGCTGAGATCGCGAAGAGCTTCGCGAAGGACTGGGAGGAGATCGAGCGGTTGGAGCAGGAGGCGATTCGTGTTAAGCTCGGCCTCGATCCGGAGGATGAAACGGGCGGCGCTTTCGGCGGTTTGAGGAAATGGTTGGTGCGGCTCGCGCTCGTCGGCGCGGGCGCGGCGATTCTGCGGGAGCGGAAGGATCAGCTGCTGCCCCTCGCGGCTCGTGCGAAGAGGAAGTGGACGCATGGGAAACGCATTGGAGCGAAGTCGTCGGTGATTGAGTCGAAGGCGGTGGATGAGAACGTCGAGGACGCCGTCGACGAGTTCGAGGAGGAGGGTGACGAGGTCGAGGACGCGGGGACCTCGGAGGTTGACGCCGCGGATTCCGAGTGAAGTTCGCGACGATTGTTTGACATGATCTATGTGTCTCGATGTGTATTGAACAAGCCTGTATCTTACACCTGCTGCGCCATCTCTGGCGCGAGCTGTCTTTTCTCCTCGGGCGATCCCTCCTTCGGCGAAGCCTTCCTCGACCCCTCGGGCGATCCCTCCTTCGGCGAAGCCTTCCTCGACCCCAGCGCGATTCGAGACGCCTGCGCGAGAGTATGCGTCGTAGTCTCTGGCGACCCCTTAGTTTGAGCCTCTGGCGACCCTTTGCCGACTGGCGAGTTCACGCGGGACGCCGCCTCCAAGTCGCGCACGAGCGGCACCATCTCGTCAACCTTGCCCATGACGTACTTCACGTCCCCCTTGACCCCCTTAAACTCACCCTCTAGCCGTTCAATCTGCGACTCGACGTCCGCGCCGGGTGACACGTACGTTGAGCCGTACCCCTTAACGGAAGGGTTAGTTCCAAACTTGGGCCCCCGCGGGCTGTTCTCCCCGTACACCACGTCGCCCATCGCGACCCAATCCACCAGCTCCCACAGCCACCCCCGGAGCGCGTGGTAGAAAATCACGAACGCCAGGAGCATGATCGCGATGTTGTTCCAGAAGATTCCGGTGACGGCGGCGCCGCACGCACCCTCCCTCGCGGCTCTCAGATTCGCTCCAATCGGGTCGCAGGAACCGAGCGAATTCACCACCGCCGTCTTCGCCGACACGCCGGTCGCCTCGCACGTCTCCACGCGCTTCAACGCCGCCGTCGTGACGTCGTGCCCCGCGGACGACAGCGATGGGTCCAGCGCGAGTACCGCCTCGATCGACGCGCGGAACTCGACACCCGCGGCGTCGACGGCGGCGACGGTGGGAGAAACCGTCGCCGTCGGTATAACATCCGCCGACGCCGACGCGTCCACTTCACAGAAGAAGTAGAACCGACCGCCGGCGGGGACCCTCTCCGTCACCGTGGGAACCCAGTCGTGGCAGGTCTCGGCGAGGGTCACAGTCGCCGGGGATGAAGCCGCGAGGAAGAGCCACGCGGCGACGAGAGCGAGAAAAGGCGCGGCGATTGTGAACTTCTCGGCGGCGGCTGTCCCGGCGGCGACGTCAGCGCTGAACGCTGCTCTAGCGGCGACGGGCGCGATGGCCGCGAGGATGAGAAGGGTGTACGTCGTCGCGGACAGCGCCGTGAACCAGGTGTCGATACGCGACCACCGCTCGTCGTAGCCGCGCATGTCGCCGAGATCCTTCCACGCCATCCCGCCGACGCCCTCCGCGGCGGCGCCGAAGTGCTCGGCCGCCTGCCTGGCGCGCTGGACCTTGAGCGCGGGCGCCATGTGGTCTTTGAAGTGCGTGTCCACCACCGCGAGCGCCGCGGAGCACTCCGCCGCGGCGCTCTTCGCCTGCGCCGCGTGCCCCATCGCTCCCGTCGCGAGTGCGTCGAGGGCGCGGAGCGCGTCGTCGACGTCCCCGGAGCCCTCGTTGTACCTGGTGTACGCCGACGGCACCAGGCTGCACGCGATGTACGCCATCACGAGAAACATGATCATCGCGGGCTTCATCCCCAACAGCCCCGGTCGACGAGGGACTCGGAGGCGCCCGCACATGCAGCCTCTGTGGAACTGCCCCCAAGCCACGACGGTGACGAGCGCGAGCGCGAGCCACGGCGTGGAGTACGTGAACGCGACGAGCGCCACGCTCCGGCCGTAGGCACTGGGGTCGAAGCTGTGGAAGGGGAGGCCATGGATCCAATCCACGTTGGTGTCGTCCCTCATGGCCGACACCGACGGCTCCTCCGATGGATGATGCGCCTTTCGTTGTAACCTCCCACCGTTCAACACCCAAAATATGTCGAGGGCAACAATTCGTATGGCTGAAGGTTAGAAATCGTTGTCCAATTTGCGTTGAGAAGGCCTAATTGACGTGGTTTCCTCGAGAAACGTATGTGAACTAGTAAGAATCCATATTTTCGTTATTCAGGCGCTCCAAGACAAGCTGCCAGTTGTCGCTCGAGGACAAATCGGAGGGAGCGAACGTTGGAGGATGTCTCCCAACGGGAACGGGTTCGTCCGGGTGGAGTCGGCGGACTCCATGGAGGAACCCTTACTGAGCCCGGGGTTCACGTCCACGGTCGAGCGACCGGTGGAGGA
>JGI20151J14362_10002964_pt1 | contig 11779 bp, 9 predicted proteins | sample COG_01_FD_14362 | JGI IMG/M metagenome (IMG submission 14362) | reverse complement strand
GTTGTAATCGCCGCTGTTAGCGTCGTCTTACCATGGTCAACGTGCCCAATTGTTCCAACATTCACGTGCGGTTTTGTCCGCTCAAACTTTCCCTTTGCCATAACTAACCCCTAATTAAACTGGTACAACTTAAAATTTAAATACAAATCGCGCCTAAAACTACATGGTGCCCATGGCGCGGATTGAACGCGCGACCTCTCCCTTACCAAGGGAGTGCTCTACCACTGAGCTACATGGGCACGCGGTTAAAGCTATTTTGGAGCGGGTGAAGGGAATCGAACCCTCGTCATAAGCTTGGAAGGCTTCAGCTCTACCATTGAGCTACACCCGCAGGCGCAACAGCTACTCGTCGACCAAAACTACAACTAAATCGGCGAGCAACCTAAAATTCTTAGTGCTAATCTAAACGCCCCAAAAAAATTCACTACAAAAACAACAGCATAACATTTGTTGGTGGAGGGAGAAGGATTCGAACCTTCGAAGGCTGAGCCAACAGATTTACAGTCTGCCCCCTTTGACCGCTCGGGAACCCCTCCGAACGAAGCCGAGCATTATCAGGTTTTCAGATTTTGTTGTCAATCATTGGGTTAGCGTCCCTTGTAACTAAAATCGGAGGAAACATGTTATGCGGAGCTAATACAAGGTACAAATATGATCAAATCAACATGCTGGCTCTTAGCCAAGATACCTAACTCGTTTGCTACACTGCCAACATGAAAAAAAGTAATCAACGAGACATTCAAACAATTTACAAATCATTTTTAGTGAGGAGCGACTATCTTGGAGCAACAAAACGAAGAGGCAGAAACCAAAAGTTGGACTTTAAGAAATCCTTTTTTAACCAGCGTCTTTCTCATCTTACTAGGCATCATTGCGCTCTGGATTATCTCCAATCTTCGCTCCCCAACGTCATTTAACGATGTGTTCACGTTTCTTATCGTAATTCCAATACTCCTTTTGCTACCGGGAGTGGCGCTCGCAGCCTCTTTTTTGTGTGTAAGTTTATTGAAAATAAGTCTCGTGAGACCTGTTAATTGGCCGGCCACAATTACAAGCACTCTCGCGCTACTATTGAACGTATTGGCAATCATCTTTTTCATTAAAACTATACCTGTATTGTTTTAGTTCTAAAATGTCGTTAATGAGTTAAGCGCATATAGTCCTATTTGAAATCAACTGAATATACTGAATTTTTTACGATATCAATGCAAATTAAATTAAATTATGGTCGCGGCAGTATCCCGTTAAACGTTCACGAGAGCTGGAATCCAGAAATCATTCGTAAACCATTAATGCCATTTGAAAAAAATCCAAAATCAGCAATAACTAAGGCCCTAAACAACCCGGTTAACGCGTTACCACTATCAGAAATAGCTAAACATAAAAAGAATGCATGCATTCTCATCTGTGACATAACAAGACCAGTGCCAAATCATCTGCTGCTTCCTGAGATAGTAGCTGTTCTCGTGGAAAATGGCATTCCAACAAAAAACATTGAGATACTTATAGCCACTGGGCTGCATCGACCCAACGAGGGGAAGGAACTCGAACAGCTCATTGGCAACAAGTGGATTTTAAATAATATTAAGATCTCCAATCATTTCGCGAAAAATGAAGAAGATCATGTATTTATGGGAGTCACGACCAAAGGCACAACAGTCAAACTCGATAAACGATTTGTAAATGCCGACCTAAAAATTGTGACTGGACTCGTCGAACCACATTTTATGGCGGGTTATTCCGGAGGAAGGAAGGTAATATCACCTGGGGTTGCCCATCAAGATACCATTACCACCTTCCACAACCATAAGTTCATGTCTAACCCACAAGCGGACAGCTGTATTTTAAAAGGAAACCCCTTACACGAAGAACAACTCGAGATTGTCGCCATGATTGGAGAGGTGCTCAGTGTGAATACGGTTTTAGACGAACACAGAAACTTATCTTGGTTAACTATGGTGAAATTATTGCTAGTCATTTAGAGGCAGTAGACTTTGCAAAAGATTACCTCTCAGTACCTGTTAAGCGTAAATTCAACACTATCGTCACAAGTGCAGCAGGGTATCCATTGGACGCCACGTATTATCAAACGGTCAAAGGAATGGTTGTCCCGTATCAGATTCTTGAGCCCGGAGGAGATTTAATAATCGCGTCAGAATGCGCCGAAGGTCTTGGCTCTAATGAATTTAAGAAAGCACAAAAAATGCTTGTCGGGACGGGAGCAGAGGACTTTTGCGCTAAGATTTCAGCGAAGTCCTACGCCGCAGTAGACGAATGGCAAACACAAATGCAAACTAAAATCATGAATGTTGGTAATGTACATTTATACGCGCCCGGTCTGCAACGCTCGGATCAGAAATTGACCGGAGTAAACATTATTAGGGATTTAAACGAATTTGTAGAATCTCGAGTGATTAAAAACCTAGACTTATTCGGGGAATCTAGCTTAGCGATCATCCCAGAAGGGCCTTACGTCGTTCCAACGCTGAACTGATTAAATTTACTCGGGCCAGACCAGTAAAAAAACCTTAAAGGAATCAAATGATTCACAAAAAAATAGACGTTCCAATTGCTGGAGGGCTAAATTTCCCATTACAGAGTATGGTTAGAGTGGAGCAAAAATTCAGCGCACCCAGATTGGCGACATCAAAGCAACCATCAAAAATGAATTCGCCAAAGAAGCCATCAGAAACAAAATCAAGCGAGGTCAAAAAATTGCTGTTGGTTGCGGTAGCCGAGGAATCGCCAATATTGCAATCATTACCAAGTCAGTTATTCATGAATTAATCAGCCTCGGAGCTGAACCTTTCATTTTTCCATGCATGGGCAGCCATGGGGCGGCTTCGGCTGAGGGGCAAAAAGAGGTTCTAGCGGGATATGGCATTTCAGAAGAAACAATGTCTGTGCCAGTGCACGCAACAATGGCGACAGAAATCGTTGGTCACCTAGAAGATGGAACACCGGTGCATGTGGATAAAAATGCTTCGCATGCTGACGGCATTGTCGTGATAAATAGAATAAAACCACATACAGCATTTCGCGGCGCTACTGAGAGTGGACTAACTAAGATGCTTGCAATTGGCATCGGAAAAATCAACGGGGCGGCGACATATCATAGACATGGCATGGATATGTTCCCATCGTTACTCCCGAAGATTCGAGACGTGAACATAAAGCAACGCAACGTATTGTTTGGTGTAGGTATTGTAGAGAACGCATTTGACCAAACAGCCGTGATCGAAATCATTCCTGCCGATCAGATCGCCGATAAAGAGCCGGATCTGCAAAGGCTCGCAAAGGAAAACATGCCCAAACTCAACTTCTCACGTATAGATGTTCTGATTATTGATGAAATGGGTAAAAACATCAGCGGCGCCGGTTTCGATCCAAACATTACAGGCCGTAATCGACGTGCGGTAGCATGGAGCCATGCGCTAGATGTTAAAAAAATTGTAGTTTTACGACTCACCCCCGAGAGTCATGGGAATGCGACAGGCATTGGTGGAGCAGACGTGATCACAATGCAACTCTATCGAGACATGGATGTGGGCGCGACATACGCTAATGTCGCCACATCAATGAATCTTGATGGCGCAGCAATTCCGATCATTATGAATTCAGATCGAGACGCGATCGCGCTAGCAATTAAAACTGTGGTTCGAACCACCCCCGAGAACTGCCGTGTTGTGAGAATAAAAAACACGTTATCACTCGGTGAGATTTATGTTTCGCAAAATATGGTAGAAGAAATTAAGAATAATCCTGATCAATTTACCATCATGTCAAACGCAAAAAACTTGCAGTTTGATTCCGAGAATAAGATTCAACCGTTCGACTAATTAGTGCGTCGCAATAAGATATGTACATAAGATTCTTTGTAACTTGTTTGAGTCCCACTTCTAATGGTCATATTGATGCATGTACGTTAATAGGGAGAAATAAAACGCGCATTTTTGGTGCAGGTTCAAAGTTTCATCTCAAATCGATACGTCGTCTATCCACAAAAACTGTGGATAACATCATTTAGTTACTGAACTCGATAATTAAAAGTTGTTTGCGCTTAATAGTTTTGTTTGTGCTGATTAAAAATTAATCAGCACAAGAAATCTTGTTATAACAAATTTTATTAATATTAGAAATTTTTATTACTTATGAGAATAATAGACATACGTACAATTCCTTTAGAAGTGGTGCTGCATGAAACCGTCTTTGACGCCAACTATACGATGAAAAATAAACCTGCTCTTTTAGTTGAAGTGATAACTGATGAAGGATTAGTTGGCATAGGCGAGGCGGCGCATTTTGGGGGACCGATGAGTTCGACTGCACATGTCATTGAGCAGGAGCTTAAACCTTATTTAGTGGGTGAGGACCCCGTCAATACAGAACTTATTTGGGACCTAATGCACAAACGCGCATACAAGCATGGTCGCGGTGGAATAGTGATCGCCGCTATCAGTGGAATTGATATTGCGCTTTGGGATATCAAAGGAAAAATTGCTGGCTTACCTTGCTGGCGTTTGATGGGTGGATATCGAAAGCGAGTACCTGCTTACGCTACGGGAGGCTTTTACTCGAGCAGTAAAAACAATGACGCTCTTGTCGATGAAATGCGCAAATACATTGACGCAGGATTTCGAGCTGTCAAAATGAAAGTTGGCCGCAACAGCACTATGGAACTGTCTCCGTTACGCACTTCAGAGGAATGTGGCATTGCGGAAGTTTCCCTCCAAGAAGACATCGAACGTGTCGAGCTAGTAAGACAAACGATTGGACCCGATATCAAGCTCTGCGTTGATGCAAATGGTGCGTGGGATGTTGCAACCGCTGTCAAAATGGGCCGCCGATTGGAGCACTACGATATATATTGGCTCGAGGAACCGGTTTGGCCGGACGACATACTCGGCAGCAGAGAAGTAGCTAAAAAACTATCCATTCCAATTGCTGGATACGAAACCTGCAGCTATGGCATTGTGGACTTTCAAAAATACATTAGCCACCGAGCGGTTCATTTTGTGCAACCTGACGTTGCGTGGTCAGGCGGATTAACCGAGTGTTTAAAAATCGCCCACCTTGCTCAGGCAGCTAATTTACCTCTGGCTCCGCATATTCATGGCTCAGCGGTAGCGGTTGCCGCGGGCCTTCATCTTCTAGGCGCAATAAGAAACGGAAGTATGGCTGAGACCGTATTCCCAGCGCATCCATTAATGACACAACTGGTGAAGGAGCCGCTCACCATTAATGGAGATACAGGTGACATTACACTGTCCGAAAAACCCGGATTAGGTATCGATCTCAACTTGGATGTTTTAGAGCAATACAGAACAGATAGGGCTTAACAATGATCAGTTAGCGCGCCAAGCTCTCGTTTTTTGTTGCGCGCGCTTTAAGTCTTCAGGCGAAAGTTGAGAACCGATATAGTTTCTCAACTCCTCCAATTCTTTTCTTTCTGAACCTTTAGAAGCGGTTGCCGATAAATTGCTCCAAACATAGGCTTCGATCAAATCTTGTTCGGTACCAAGACCCTCAAAATACATCCACGCCAGTTGGCTTTGCGCTTTGAGTTCACCCTGATTTGCCGCAAGCTGGAACCATTTCATTGCCTCCATTAAATTCTTCATGTTCGCGGACTCTTCTGAATAGATGTGTCCCATCAAATATTGCGCGTAGGCATTACCGGATTTTGCTGGCTCTTCGTACCACTTGGCTGCCTGTACATAATCCACTGGAATACCGTCCTCACCAAAAAAATATAATTCTCCGAGAATTTCATGAGCGGGAGTGTGCCCTGAATCGGCAGCAGATTCTAACCAACGGGCCCCCTCTGTAGGGTCCTTCGGCACCCCAAGTCCCTTAAGAAGCGAGTATCCCATCAGAAATTTTGACTCGACATCACCATTTTCAGCCGCCTTAGAAAACCATTTAAAGGCCTCTGTAGCACTCTTACTGACCCCATTCCCATCGTAATATGCCCAGGCTAAAGGCTTAAAGACCGAACTCTCACCAGCTAACGCAGCTTTTTGAAAATACTCGAAGGCTACTGCAGGGTCCTTTTCGCGTCCCTCTCCGTTAGAGTACATAAACCCTATCGCAGCACTCGCTCCAATATGTCCTTGTCTTGCAGCCGCCTCATAAAAATCAGCTGATTTATTCAAATCCTTTGTGACCCCATTACCATTTTGATAAATCCAACCTAGGGCATATTGCGGATATACACGGTTCCCGAGCGCGGCCTTCTCATACCAAATCAACGCTTGGGAGAAATCTGGTTCACCCAGAAGACCGGTAAAATATATATATCCCACGATTTCTTGCGCATCAACGTTACCGGCCTCCGCGGCTAGTCGGTATATATCCAGGGCTTTAGGAATATTTTTCTCGATCTCTTTCCCCTCAAAGTACAGACCACCAGCGATTAAAGCCGCATCCATATTTCCCTGTTTAGCAGCCCGGCTGAACCACATAGCTCCTAATTCAACATCTCGCGGAACAAATTTACCAGACAGATAAAGGTTGCCAAGACGTTCTTGCGCCTGAACAAATTGTTGCTCAGCACTTGCGGTATACCACTCAACAGCTAGTGAAAAATCTTGAGGAACGCCTCGTCCGTTAAAATAGCACTCAGCAAGAAAAAATTGTCCTTTTGCATCACCGTCTTGTGCAGCCTCTTTAAATAAACTAAAAGCGGACAGATAGTCTTCCACCTCGTATGCACGCTGACCTTCGTCCACGTTGGCTTGAGCCGAAAAAGCGATAATGAGAGTAAAAACTGCTAGAACGCGCAAAAAAATCATTAGAACTCCGAAAACTTTTTAATCGCTGAGGTTTATTAAAACAATAGCCATAATACTGCTGATTAAGCCGAAAAGTCGGATTAACATATCGTCAACAACACCGAAAGGCAAGCGCTCGCTTAGCTTGACAGTCGTTTCCAAGCAAAAGAGGAGCGGCGAACAAAAATATCCAGCAAAAATGAAATCAACGCCAAGGTCATCAAGACGGGCCACAACGCAAAACGCTTTTGGGCTGTATCCCCACTTGGAGTAAAGATTTCTTCAGCACGAGCACCAAGCTCACCACCGGTAGATGAGGCAACAACCGACAAAAGCTCCAAGTTTGGCTCAGAAAAACGATATTCAGCAGGAAAACCAGGGAATATAGCCCTGGATCCAGCCATATCTACAACTTCACTGGAAATATCCTCCCCTGCTTCCAATGTTGCAGAAATTGCCTCTTGACCAATAAATGGCACAACAAGCCGGTACTGACCTGGCGAAATTTGCGACATATCAACCGACGACTCCTCCTGCCCAACAGTCACGCGCAACTTGGGAGATAGGCTATTCCTATAGCTCCCTCCCTCGGTAAGAAGCGTGAGATTAAAAACTGCCGCCTCATTTTCTCTATCACCAGAGAAAAATACTGTCGTTGAGCCCAATTGTTTCGTAACACTGCGCGTTAACTGCGACCAAAACTTACCATACCCCTCCCACTGAACCCAATCAGCAGACCACCGATTTTTAACATCCGAAGTGAAAAATACAGTCTTACCTAGCCCATATTGCCAACGCGTGAGAAGCGGAGCTCCTTGTTGCGTTACTAATATTGTTTCCGCAGTATCTTTAGCCTTTACAGCGATATGGCCTTTAAGTGGAGGAGCAGACTGCAAATCAATACCAGCCAAAGATCCAGTCGGTTGTTTCATCACAGTAAGAATTGGCTCTTCTACTAGACTAGTTCCGACAACTTTCTTAGTTTCCTCAGTAAAAATTTGTGGAATCGAATCTGCTGACAGTGCCAAGTAATTTCTACCCTCCCCCCAATCTGATAGTTGTCGCATCAAACCGGGGTTACCACCTTCCCCGATCGTAACCGTAGAGACCACAATATTACTGTCCCTCATTCGTTTTAGTAGACGTTCGTATTCAGCTGGGGCCGTGTCTCCGTCTGAAAGCAAAATAACGTGCTTTGTAGGAACTTCTAAATCTCTAAGAAGCCGATAAACAATTCCAAGAGCTGGATAAATATTAGTCTGTCCGCTGGCCTGAATTCGGCTAATCAAGGCCTCTGCCTTTCGTTTAGACTTAACGGGCTCGACGGGAACAGGCACGTAAGGCTGGGAGTCAAACGCCACTACGCCAAAGTAGTGTTGTTCTTCAAGTAAATCAAGAGAGGCTCTTGCAGCCTCTTTCGCATACTCAATCTTGCGACCTTTCATACTGTAGGAACGATCAATTGCGATAACGAGAGCAATGTCTTTGCGTTTTTCTTGAGCCTCGAAATCAGCTGGTAATAAATCTTCAAGAATCGAATTGGAGTACCCATCATCGCCAAAAGTATTTTCTCCCCCGGCAAAGATTAGCCCTCCCCCATAGTCCTGAACATACCTTTTAATATCCTTCATCGAATTAGAAGATATCGTATTGGCTAAAACATCGGAAAGTACCACCGCGTCATACAACTTCAAGTCATCGTACTTAGGAATACGGTCGTTCACAATTACTTCGAAACCAGCCTCAGATAATGCCTCATTAAGATATGAAGACGCATCCGAAACCCCTTCTAAATAGAGAATCTTGGCTTTATCTTCGACCCATGCGCTGATCTGCGCGCGATTATTTTCTATATAAGGATCATTTTCAACAGTCATTAAGACGTCCAGTGGTACAGATCCCGCCTCAGGCAGCCTTAGATTAATCTGAAGGTCATTAAAACCTTGCTTGACAACATACGATTGCGTTGTAATCAAACCACCATCAGCTGAAATAGAAATTTCTACTGATGCTGCCGAAGGGCTGAATACACTGACCAAAGAAGTCATCGGCTCCATGGCTCTCACCCTCTCCGGAAGCCTTACATTACTGATCCAAGCATCCTCAACTTGAGCAGAATCAGCCACCATGGGATATATGCGTACACCAGAACTCTGTGCAGACTGTACTAAATCCAATAACGAGCCATCAGTTTGATTTCCGTCAGAGAACAATACAATTCTCTTAACGTGGTCTGCCCCCAGTAAAGCCAACGATTCATCGATTGCGGCCTCTAAATTTGTACCTGATTGCTCTACGTGCGAGGAATCACTTGATAACGCGTCCTTTCCGAAATCAGCAATCGTTATCGACTTTGCTTCCTCGGTAGAGGACACTACCGTACGATTTTGTCCGAAAATAATAATCCTCGAATGAGCGGGATTATGTCTCTCCTCGACCTCATCTATCCACTTGAGTGATTTATCGATAAAGTCCGCGGCCACACTCCTGGAGACATCCAGCGCGTATATGACTGAGATATCTTGATTCCCATATCGAATGATAGGTTGCGCCAAACCCAAGATAACAGCCAGCAAAGATACGGCACGAAAGGTAGTTAATAAACGAAGGTGCTTACGACCCAAAGTCGTTTTGGTGTTGGACGAAAGCCACCAAAGCAAAGGAAGCAGAAGGATTAACCAAAGTGCGTGAGAATTTTCGATGGTGAATATAGAAGTCATGTTTTTACTGAGTAACACGCCGATGATAGAGATACCAATCCACCATCAGCAAGATCAGTGTTAAAGCACCAACAAGAAAAGAAAACGAGTACCCGTTTAAACCGGGGGCAACAAAGTTTTTTGAGGATTCAAAAATCGGTAAATTGGACCTATTAATGTCACTAAACCTTCTGTCAAGTTGGCTAACAGAAACTCTAAGCGGACCATTTGAGGAAAATCCGGTAAACAAACCCGTCTCACGGGTATGAAAGTAAGAATTNCCATCTGCANACCATAAAGGAACATCAACGCCATCAATTCGATAGACCTTTGTAATGTCGCTCGGTAGTTTTATAGTCCCTGGGGTGGCATTGAGAATTGGAGGCTCGTCAACCAACCATGTAATTGAATTCGACAAAAAGATNGGAAAATCCGCTAAAAAAGCAAGATTTGACTTATCAAGATCAAATCCGAGCAAGACACTCTTAACAGCACCTGGAACAGCAATGGCTAATATAGCTTCGTCCTCAGATGTCAACAATGCTTCAACGCCAACCATAGGCGCAAATAAAACGCCTGATTCGATCAAGAGATCCGTCATTGAAATATTACGAAGAATCGGATGAGCAGTATTTCTCTCGACTGAAAGTTGCGAGCTTCTAATTGATGAAACAGAAGCCCCTAACCAATTAGCTGAATNAACACCAAAAAATATCGATGGAATAACCGGCTTGCGGTCTACGGAGACTCGGTCAAAAACTAAGATATCGAATTGCAGCTCCTCAGATTCAAGACCTTGATAGTCGGTATTAGTCAATGAAGTGAGAACAACACGCGGCATTAAATCCAGCAAAGTTAACATCTTTGAATCTACATCGTCTGAAACGAAACCAACACGAACCTGTCTTTTAGCAGTGATATAGCCAAAAGCCACATCGTCTGCCTTAAAACGATCCACAGTCGATACGACAGATGCTTTTACTGGCCCGCTTTCAAAAGCAGTAGCATCAAAGATCTGCGTCAGTTTCTCGTAGGGTGCGAGTTCAACTTGACGAGTAATCAATCGCGACTCAGTTTGAGTCAGTGCTATCTCGACAACTGTAGGTTCACCCCCCCCATTGACAATTTCAATAAAAGCCTGTCGTTGCTGCGTATTGCCGGGCACTGCCGCAAAGGATAATCGCGTAATACCCACGTTAGGAACAGGCTGGAATGCGGACACAGAGGTGAAGTCTTCGGGTACACCACCAATCATGACGCCATCGGTGTAAATAAATTTTCTTGACGCATCGATAGTCGCTACTTGAGCTGGCACGAGAGGATCCAGGCTACTGCCTACGCTTAGACTGTCGAGAATTTCTAAAGCTTGCGAAATCGACCCAAAAGAAGGCGTTGTGACTTGCCTTTGAGTATCGACCAACATAACTTGCATGTCTTTAGATAGAGAATTCAAATGACGTGTCACGGAATCTTTCGCGACATTAAACCGACTCATTCCATCTCGAGTTAACGCTCCCATTGAAGGGGCATTATCAAAAATAATCAGCGATCGATCGTTCATTTGGCCGTTGTCCATAGGACGGAAAGCAGCTAAAAGGAGACAAATCGCAATTAACGTAGCCAACAGGAGGGATAACCACCATCGCCAGCGCTCATTAATCGCTCGTGACGAACCAAGAACCCGCCTCCATATCAAATTCGATGACATCAAGCGATTCAGCACGGGAGGCCGCAACAAATAAAGCAGAACCACCGATCCCAATCAGCCCAGCTAACAAAAGGAAAAATACAGGACTCGAAAGCGCGACCGAGGTCATCGAAATATACCCTCTTTCTTCAAAGAAGTAAGGACCGAATTTTCGAAATCGTCATTGGTTCTTAATGAAACATATCCCCAGCCAGAGCGATTAAAAAAGGCTTCTGTATTCTCTCGATGTTTATCAAATTCTGAACGATAAGCCGCCAACGTACCTTCAGTTACGTGAGCACTGAGCGCCTCACGTGTCTCAGAGTCAACTAAAACTACATGCCCATCAATATTTGGACTCTCCTCCTCCTCATCAATAACATGAGTTGCGAAAACCTCATGTCCATATTGTACAATCGGTCGAAAACTTTCCTCTATCGGTTGCTCAAACAAAAAATCAGAGATGATGAAAACCAAACCTCGCGTGCGGCCGGCACCGAAATATTTACGAAAAGTATTACCTAAGTGAGTTTCACCTTCATTTTTCAAAGATTCCAGAAAATGCATAGCACGCCACATTTGATTTTTACCTCGGCGACCCGGCATCTCTTTAACCATCC
>JGI20151J14362_10002963_pt1 | contig 11781 bp, 7 predicted proteins | sample COG_01_FD_14362 | JGI IMG/M metagenome (IMG submission 14362) | reverse complement strand
GTTGTTGTTGTTGTTGTTGTTGCTGCTGTTGCCGATACGTACGTTTGCAACACTTTGCAACACCATTTTTAGGGGAATTTCCCCCCACAAATCACTCCTTTTGAAGAGTTTTGACACGTGCAATGATGATGATGATGACTTCGAAGTCGCGGTTGGGCCGCCGAAAATGCTGGTCTTCGTGTGCTGCTACTGATTTACGAGCGAGGATGTGGAGTTTTACGCAAACCTCCTCCTTTTCCTCCTCGAACACCTCGAACAACATTAGCGCAAATTTAGGGAAATCACCACCGTTATCCTCTCTGATTGTTGATAAACGCGGGAAGATGTTTACCTCCCTCGAACGCAATCACAGCCAAAAACTCATCCTAGACCACATTCACGCGCGAGACGTGTCTTTATTAGAACACGTGGCGGATAAGTTCACCGGCGTTTCCGCGACCATGGTACAGAGAGAAAAGTTTTCGATTTTGAGGACGAACAGGTTTAGCGCGGTTATAGGGGAGGACTGCTTACACTTGTTCGAGAAGGATTCGGCGAGCTCAAGAGCGGTCGCGCAGAAAGTGTCCTCGCTGATGAAGACGATTTTACAGGAAGAGCAACAACAACAGCAGCAGAATCAGCAGCGTTCGTATTATTATTCGTTCCCGCAACTCGCCGCGGAAGCGTGTTTGGATGAAGCGTCGACGCAGTTGGAGCTGAAGCTGCGAAGGTTAGGTTTGCTCGTCGACGCGGTGACGAAACCGCTGAAGAACAGTAGCGAGAATAACGGCGAACGCGCGGATTTTGAGTTATCAGTGGGGCAGTTTCAGAGGTTGTTGCCGTTGAAGCAAGCGTTGGATGAGATCGATACGGACATCAGGGAGCATCATCAAATGTTGGACGAGGCGTTGAGGAAGGAGTTTTCGTTTGATTTAGAACAACAACAAAGAGGAGGAGGAGGAGCTACGGACGAGGTGGAAATCGCTTCATCGTCGACACCCGACGACGAGAATACGAACAACGTGTTGCAGCTGCTAACGTCGCACGCGGGGAGATCTCGAGCGATGGGTGGTCGCGTGTTGGAGCTAAAAAACGCTTTGCGCGCGACGCGAGAGGTGTGGGAATTACAACTGGATGTCGACCGAAATAGAGTTGTTCGCTTAAACCTTCGCGCGACGATTTTAGGCATGAGCTGCGCGGCGGCGAGTTTACCCGCAGCCGCTATGGGGATGAACGTTCCTCACGGTTTGGAAGAAAGCGCGGTTGGTCTCACCGGCGCTTTTTCTGTCATCTCGTTCGCTATGGGTGCCATCGGTGTCGGTCTTTGGGGCGCTTTTACTCGTCAGAGCAAATCCACGTTCATCCCGTCGCTCTTCGGCGGAGGCAAACACGAAAAACACGTGCGTGAGTTGAGAGCGTTGCGATACGTCCTCGTCAACTTGGACAACTTGGACGACGTTTTACGCGACGATATTAATACCGTCGTCGTCAGAAAAAGCGATTCTCAAGAACAACCCACGACGACAAATCGAGAACGCGTGCGGAAAGAAATCCAATCCGTCGGCGACGGCGCCGCAGACGCCGAATCCGTCGATTTAGTCTTCGAGGTGTTCGATAAAAATCGAGACGGGGAAATTTCAACCGGAGAATGGGTCGGCGAAAGATGATGAAGAGTACGTAAGTCAGCTTTCGGAGTAGTAATAGTAGTAGTAATAATAGTAGTAAAACCAATAGCGCGGCTCGATGTCATCACAGTAAATAAAAGTAACAGTGTAAAGAGCGAGCGTTCAACTTTCACTCAATCTATGATCAGCATCACTACACAGGCGATGTATAGCCGAAGAAGTTCATCATCTAAATGTTTCGTAGTTTCGTCCGTATTTTACAATCCATCGTTGCGGGTAAAAAATACGACACAAAATCATGGTTGTTCCAAAGTTCTCGGCGATCGCGAAGAAGATTCGCCCGGCGACGAGGCAACAGACGACGACGGTGAAGAACACGCGTCGGGGAAGGAAAAGAAAAAAGCAAGGCAAAGACGAGGACGATGAAGAAGAGGAAGAGGGCAAAGAAACGGTGAGTGAAAGCGAGTCCTCCCCTCGGGGTAAAGCGAAAGGCGCAGACGGAGAAGAAGAAGAAGAACAACAACAACAAAGAGGAGGAGAGGAAAAGAAGACGCCGAGGAAAGAAGACGAAGGAGGAATGACGACGTTGGCGGCGAATGCAGAGCAAACAAAGGACAACGCGATCGATATACAGTTAAAACCGAACATGGATCCCAGATTGAAAAGCGAGATTGAAAACGCGTTCGAAACGGTCACGAGGTTGATCCATCGCATGGACGCGCACAACGCGCAAACGCTGGAACATTTAGATATGGTGAGGAAAGCGACGGAGGAGAGGAATCGAGCGGCTAAGGAGAAGTTATTGGATATCATGACGGAGTCGTTTAGGAAATTGGCGGATAAGGCGAACGAGTCGGCGATGTTAGAGGAGAAGATTGAGGCGATGAAAGATATGATTGCCAATCTGCGACAATCGATTGGCGCGTAAAAATACTTCAGTCTGTCACACATATACTCTTATCTAGTTGCACATAAACTACAAAACTCATTCATCGTCGTCGTCCTCTTCGCGCGCGGCTGCGGCTAACGCCGCCGATTCCGCCGCCGCCGAGCGTTTCAAAGCTTCGAATAAGGAAACCATGGTCGTACCCCACAACGAAACGCTCGCCATTCGAGGCAAAACGCCACGGAAATACCCTCGAATGCCGTGTTTTCGATACAAGTCCTTCGCCACCGAGGCGATTGTCATCCTTTTATAATTGCTGCTAGTGTGACTATTATTATTTCCGCCGCCGCCGTCGCTAGTATTTTTGCTAGTGTTAATGTTTTGCTGTTGCCCGGATAAAACTTGAAACCGCGTTTTCACCGCATCCAAAGGCGTCGTGATGAATCCCGAACTCATCCCAGCGCACAGCCCACTCAACGCGGTAACACCTAACGCAATGTTATCGTCGATATCGTCGATATTGAATTCTTCGCCATCACCGATGCTATTGTTGTTGTTGTCGTTCAATTTCTCATCGTCGCCACCGTACATTTTCGTGTACTGGTTCCAAAACACCCTCGAGTACGTCCCGTAAAATCCCCACCAAATGGCGCTGGATGGGACCAACGTAGCGACGGAGGCCACGTACCCGCGATACAAACCTCTCGCGCCTTCGTTTCTCAATATTTCCTTGAACGCGTGAAACCCATTCCTATACCCGCGAAATACCGTATTACTCGCCTCGACGCTACTCCCGCTACTCCTCGCCGCCGACGACGAAGGGCTCAACGTCCCGTCCTTGGTAAAATTCGCGTGTCTCAGCCCACTCACTTGTTGCCTCTGACTGATAATATCTATCGGTGTTCCTAACGTCTGACTCACGAACGATGCCGTCGCTCCACCAGCCGCGTCCGCGATCCCGTAATACATCTCATCCACCTCGTACTTCTCGCACAGCGCTCGCGCGTTCCCTTTCGTATATTCCAACGTCGATAAATACACCATCCGCAAAGGTATCGCCCCGAACACGACCGTCCCAAATCCCGCGTATAAACCTTTAAACCCTCGGTCTTTTATCACGTTCTTCACCACGTCTTTAAACGGCGTTTGAATTTTCGTCCCTTCCAGCATTTGTCTCGTTTTCACCACCGAGAGTGGGTACAACGCCAGCGTCGCCAAAGAGAAGGCGCCTATCCCGTTGAGGAAGAATTTCGATTTATCCAAATGTTCCCAATCGATTTCTTTCGGCAAACGACCACTTTTATCACTGTTACCACTCTGAGTACTTCTCGTTTTCATCTCGTCGCTTAAAACTCTCTCTTTGTCTTCGTCTTTGTCTTCTTTCGAGGTAAAAAGCTTACTTTTCATCGTCTCATCCAATCACACAACACCACCAATCCGCTGTACACGCGGGGAAAGGAAATCTTTCATCAAAGCGATGTGTAGTAGCATACCTTTGTTATTGAAGCAGCGCGATGATAACGATTCGACGCAGAGAATCACTTTAATACGTTTGATCGTCGTTTTAATAACACCGTTACTGTTTGTTGCGTACTTTTATTCTTTGTTGTCGTATTCGCGTGTTCTCGGTTTAAATATATGTGAGGAAAGAACAACTCAACAGAGATGCAAAGGACAAACGAGTGGTTTAAAAATACGCGAGCGCTACGAGAGTACAAAACGATCACACATACACGCGACTACAAAAGTATGACTACTCAATGGGAAGAGGAAATGGAACTCTTTTCTTTTAACTATCTAAGGTTTTCTCCTCCTCCGGACGAGCGAGATCCCGAGCGATCTCAAATCTCCGTCTATCGCTACGTGCGGCTTCTCGACGCTCACTTTCACCTCGTCCACCGAAGCGAACTGGCGTAAAATCTGCCATGCAATGTCCTCCCCGACGGTTTCGATTAAATCTCTTTGCGGGCCGGAAACGACGATAGATTTGATGAGGGTGAACGCTTTGGCGTAATCCACCGTGTGTTCGATTCGGTCGTGCGCTTTTAATACCTCTTCCGTTGCTTCTGATGGTGTTGGTGTTTCAGTATCGAAAGCGGATAAAGTATTCCTCCTCTTCTTCTTCATCTCGACGTTGATTAAGAACTTCTGCCCGAGCGATTTCTCGCTCGGAAGGACGCCGTGGTAGGCGTGGAATTGTAAGTCGTTGAGATGGATTTTATCCGGAGGAAGATGATCTTCTTCTTCTCCCGCCCATGATGAATACGAGGACGAGGATGCATCCAATTCGGAATTTTCCCGACGCGTGGAGAATGTGTGAGAGGACGGAAACACGGAGAGAAGATATCCTCGAAGCGGCGGAAACGATGCTCTTTTTGCCAACCACCAACAACAAGAGACTGACATTGAGGATCTGAGCGGCATTGTTGCTTTTATACCTAATGGAGAGAGAGAGAGTTTTTGTTCGCTCGCGCGTGTTCAACTTGTAACGATTTGAGAGGAGGCTTTTAGGGGAATTGACATATAAGAGAGGATACGCGAGAGTTTACGCTTCAGCCGATCAGCATACAAACGAGAGATTTAGAGAGGAAAAGAAAGAAAATGAAACGAAGATGATGATGATGAATATAAATACGCGACGACGACGCGCAATCTTTGCTTTAAAAGTACTCCTATTACGTATTCTTCTTTCGCTTCGACATGAGTTCCACCGCCTTGCCGACGGAGGAGTTCGACGGATCCAACTGAAACGCCAATTCGCTTCCTTTGACGCGATACTTCGTCAAAATCGTGTTCCACCGTTCGTCTTTTCTCAAGTTTTCGAAATCTAAATCTTGCTCCAGAAGTTCGTAATCTCGAGCGGCCCTTCCTAATCCGTACAACCTCCCGTTCGCGTACCCGCTTTGGAACGTCAACTCCAAACTCGCAAACGCCAAATCCCAGTTTTCCATTTTCGCGTGGCACGCGGTTAAGTTATAATACGCGGATTGTTTCTCACCCATCGTTAACTCCGCGGGTTTCGTTCGGTCCCGTTTCGTCCCGGCGCCTTCCGCGGTTAACGCTTTCTCGAAGAACGTAATCGCGGATTGGTAATCACTCGCTTGGAATTTCGCACATCCCGCCTCGATGAAATCTTCGCAATCGGACGTGTTTACCCACGTATCCCCGACCAATTTTCCACCCATTCGTAACGGGTTTGGCATGATCAGTGTTTCTCGCTTTTTCCTCCTCCCGAAGGAGGCGAGGGTGCACCGCAACGGTGGTTTTAAAGCCGCTGCAAAAGATGCCATTTTGTGTCTGTTGAAGTGAAGAACTTTTCCCTTTAAGTCAACGAATTACAATTCGCCAGAATTACTTTGCGCTCGAATATAGGTCTTGAAATGCACTCGGCGTCGTAAAAGTGACACGAAGCGACTGTTTTCTGTTGGAATACTAACGATACGAACAACAATGAACGGTGGCGATGGAAGAACGATCGTTTTGAACCCTCATTCCGAGACGGGAAAAACGGTCGTGCTCCTCTCGTTTGGATTCATCGCACAAGCGATGCTTTTAACGCTCACCTTCCTCTTCGCCTATACCTTGGCGAAAACGCGAACGAAAAGAAAACTCGTCGGTTTAAAAGACGTCTTGAGACAAATCGCGGACGAAAACCACCCAAATACGATTTTAAACCCGGAGAGTTTACGGAAAATCATCGGGACGTTACCGAAATGGGTGGACTTTTCGGACTACCATCGAGTGCCTTGGCTGAATAAAGCGGTGAAAACGATGTGGCCGTTTCTGGATAAAGCGATCGCTTCGTCGGTTATTTGGGCGTTATCGGACGTGGTGAACGATTTAGCGAAGATGAGTAAACTGAAGATTGGGTTTCGGACGTGGACGTTAGGGGACGAGCCGCCGATTTTAACCGCGGCGAAAGTGTTGGACGACGTGGAAGGCGAGGTCACGTTGGATTTGGAGTTTAAGTGGGTGGCGGTGAAACCAGAGGTGGTTTTGGACGTGAAAGCGGCTGGGATTAATTTACCGATTAAGTTAGAACACATAGAGGCGTTCGGGGTGGTGAGGTTGGTGTTCACGCCGTTAGTGCCGTGGTGGCCGTCGTTCGACGGGATGAAAATTGCCTTCGTGGACAAGCCGACGATTGATTTTAGTTTGAAACTGATTGGTGGAGATATCAATACCATTCCGTTCGTGGCGAGCTCGTTGAGGCATTTAATTACAAACTCGTTGGTGGACTTGATGGTGTGGCCGCAAAAGATTTGGGTGCCTATGGGAGAAACGTGGGAGAGAGAGAACACGAATATTAGCGGGTTGTTGAAAATCGGGATCCAAAGCGCCGAGGAGTTGGTCAGCGGGATGAACGTTTTAGAAAGAGGCGTGAGCGCGATGACGAGTTTGAAGTCGTTCGTCGCGGTGGAGTTGAATCAAAAGAACGCGCGAAGGAAATACACGGAAGTGAAAGGTGGGCGGTCGCCGGTGTACGAGGAACAGATTAGTTTGCGCGTGGACGATATTCGGTACTCGAAAATCAAGTTTACCGTGTATAACTCCAGCGTGGTTGGACGGATGTTAAAAGGTGGATTCGATAACGGGAACAAACAGCGAGACAACGACGAGGAGCAAACGGAAATATTGAACACGGAAATCGGGTTCGCGCTGTGCGATTTGAGCGGATTTCAAATGAAGGATTCGAACAAGACGTTGAGTTTGACTTTGGACATCGAGAAGCCGGAAATTCACGGCGTCGCGTCGAGGTCGACGCAAGTCGCCAAAGCGGTTATTTATTCCCCGTTCACGATTTTATCGGTCGGTGCGAGAGGCGTCGCCGCGGTTGGACGGAAAGCCATGAATGTAGATAAAGTGGAAAAGAAGAGAGAAACGAACGGGAGGTTGCGCGTGACTTTGCAATATTTACCGTTTGAGGATAGAAATAATAATAATAATGCAAACACGGAGACAACGTCGAGTGAGAGTAGTAATATTAATAATAATGCTTCAGCGGTGAGGACAGAGTCGATGATGGTTTCCAATTACGTTGGAACCGACGCGGCTATTCGTAAAGGGAAAGAGTACACCGGCGTCCTGTACGCGCGCATTATTCGAGCGGATGCGCTTCGCGCAGCTCGAGGTATTAACCCCGACCCGTACGTGAAAATTAAGTTCGGGAAACAAAAACGCAAGACGAAAACGAAAGTTGACACTCGGCGACCGACGTGGGAGGAAGAGTTTGAGTTTATAGTCGATACGGCGGAATCGAGTCGAAGCGCGATTGAAATTTCGGTTTGGGATCGCGCGCCGTTGGGTAGAAAACAAAGTCTCGGGACGCTCAGATTACACTCCGGCGATATCTTGTCGCAATGTTTGTCCGTGTTTAAAGATACCGGCGCAGAATTTATGGAGAAGAAATTTGAGTTGGCGAACGTGCCGTGCGGGACGCTGTTGATTCAGTTCGAGTTTATATCCGTCTCGCAAGCGCCGGCGTTGGAGACAGACATCGAAGAGGCGAAGGAGGCGTTGATTCAAACCGAAATGAAACGGTTGACGACAAAGAAGGAGAAAAAAGCGTCGTCGAAAATTTTATCTTCCGCCGAGGTAGCGGCAGGATCAGCAGTGACAGCCATTCCGGAGAAGTTTGAGTGGCGTCAAAGTAGTCCAGGGAAGGTTGTCGATTCCGCGCCGACGGAGCCGACGATACCAAAGAAGAAGAAACCTCTCGGGAGACGAATCGCGAGCGTATTTCGAAGCAAACAGGAGAAGGAGCGCAAAAAGATGGCAAAGATGGAAGCGTCGTACGAGGAGAGTGAAAGCGATGACGATGACGACATCGACGAAACCTTGGAAACGAATAGAAAGCTCTCTGCCGTTCCGGAGGAGACGGGGGATGCCGAGAAAGACCGCCGGGCGAAGAACAACAGACGAAAATCCTTACACATAAACATCGAGGATCTGAACAAAGTCAAAATGGGGTCGCCCGTATCCGAACACGAATCCGTCATCCAAAAGAGGAAAGCGTATTACCGCGCGTCCTCTAAGTTCGGTGACTCGAACGAAACGCTGAAATTCAAATCCGCGTTGGATGAAGTTTTAGAGAAGGAAGAGGCGAAGAAACAGCAACAACTACAAAATATGCTCGCGAGTCCCAAAGGAAAGATGAATGCGAAAAGTAAACCGATACCTGGAGCCGTCGTTTCCGATTCTAGCGAAGAGGAGCTCGAACACGACGAACGTGAGCGACGACGGATACAACGCCTTTCGATTGGTGCCGAAACTTATTCGAGCAACGCGGAGACGTCCTCGGAGTCTTCCTTCGAGTCCGGCGACAGTATCTCGGAATTCTCCTCCGAATCTGAAATCGACGATGATAAATACGACTCCACGACTCGAGAGAAACGTTCGACGCTTCGCAAAGCCTTGCGACGAATGAAGCGCGAATTAGCCGGCAGAACACCCAAACACGACAGAATTCGCGATCGAGAGTTTTACGACAAGAAGAAAGCGGAGAGAGACGCCGAGAGAAAGATGGAACAAGCCGTTCCGGGATACGAGTGGCGAAGTAAGAACCAACAGTGGAAACAAAAAGACGTGACCGAGTCGTACGTGGAAATGAGAGGCGCGAAAAAAGCGAGACGAATAGAAGATTTACGAAAGCCTAGCGTCGCGAAGATTGAGAGTAAGAAGCAGCGACAAAACGGCGCCGCCGACGACACTGGCTGGACGAAAGTCAAGTAGTTATAGTAGTATGTTTATGTAGTAAAACTCAACTCGCCACGGCCAACTTTGCTAAATGCTGCATAAATACGCTCAAGGATATATCGTCCGTGAAGATGATCTCGCCGCCTCCGAAATTTTGTTGTTGCTCCCAACCGCTTTGATGTTGCGTCTGGTGCGTGTTGGACGGATTCAATTTCGCCAACAAAAAGCGAGCCTGCGAGCCGCCTTGGTCGCACTCGACCAACCTAGGCGTTGGGCATCGCGACTCGGCTAATTGATGCGCGTCGCCAACTGGCTGCGCGAGAAGTTGTTTGAAGTGCGCGTAATCGGGCAAATCTTGGTAGTTTGCTTTTCGCCACTGCGCGATAGTCGTCCCCGAGTGCACGACGACGAAGAAGTATCCGTCTAAAAGCAAAATCGTATCTGGAGTGATCGAAGTGACGTCTAACATCGTCGGCTGCGGAGGTCCGTTCATGGAATACATCGTCAATGTTGGTTGAATCATGAGCAAACAATTCAAAACCGATTCGCGTCCGAGCGCTAATCGATAAAACGCGGTTTCATCCGGCGAGTTGTTCGCGGTTTGTAAGAACGGCGACCGTCTCAAGTTGAACATGAACTGCGGGTATATGGCGACATTTGGTGGTAACCGAAACGTTTCCGGTTCGTCTTTTCTATATTCGCCGAATTTCGTTCCGGCTCGAATCAATGTTCGATCTAACCATCGCAACAAATCAAACGCCTCTTCGTTTTCGGTTCGAAACGTGGCCACTCGCGCCATCAACACCGCGCACGCTTCTTGATCGAATCCACCTATAATTTCCGGCGCCGCGCTCGATTCTACCCACCGTCTCGCCACGGTCGTACATCTCAGACGAATCTCCCCGGTGCTCAACTTGTACCGACAACAAAACTGTAAATAAAACGGTTGCCCGTGCGGCAACGGGTTCGAATGTTGATTGACAATCTCGTAATACACCGCGATGCTCGTCGACGGCGTGAACGCGCACATGCGCCAACTCGTCGTTTGTCCTAATCCAACTTCGTTTTCGCTAATTGATTTTGATTTTACGGCTAAGGCGGAAACAGGCCCTATGCAGCCTTGTACCATCACGTGCGGCGTACAAAACGCGCTAAATGTACCGTTGAAAAGCATTTCCAAGGTTCCATCTTCCCTTCTGGCGAACATTTTCCGCAACGATTTCCGGAAGTTCTCCGCGCCAAACTGTTCAGCTAAGATGACTTGACCACCAGTTTGGTCCACAGCTAATTTCATTTCCGCTAAACCGACTTGATCTAAAGAACACGCGAACACGTCCAACGCGTGCGAACTCGTCGCCAGACGAATGCCCATGGAATTGTAAAACTTCGTCGCGTCTTTAAAATGTTTCGCGCTGTTTTTATCCAGGTCTCGGTGCGACCGCAAATCTTCCTCCGCNTCTCTCCCAACGATGGTCCCGGGACCAACAGTACATGGCCCGGTGGTGAACACCATCACCCTCGCGCCTTGCGCCGAATGCGCTTCGGCCAACACCCCAGACGCGACCGCAATAGCCGCCCCAGTCGCTCGATACGGTCTCTGACCTTTCTCTCTCGGAAAACAATCCGGTTGTAGATCCTCGAGAATATTGCTCAAAACAAACTCGCATTCGCTCACGGGTAACAAAAACCGACTCTTCGCGCTCAACTCGTTCGCCACTTGACTCCCGGTATTTTTATCGTACGTCGCGTATTCCTGAGCGGTCAATTCCAAACCTAACAACTTCTTCACTTTCTCTTGCGTCACATCTTTCGTCCCTCTCAGCACGTAACTCCTCGGCAGTGGGCTCGTTCCGCTCAACTCGTGCACCGTCACCGTCGCTCCGAACGTAATCAACCCGACGTAACACTCCTCCGGCAACAGCGCCAACAGCTGTCCGATAGAATCCTTCGCGTCTTGCAACTCCTCCCTCGGACACGCGGTATCCAAAACGATCATAAAACACGGCGCTTTTACGTTTTTATTCGTCATCGTGTACTCCACCGTCGTGTACGTCGGGAACAACTCCGCGGGTAAGTTTTGCGGGTTGATTTCGTGGTAGTTTCTCGGCAAGTTGTTCATGCAATCGCACAAGCAACACCTCCACGATTTCCGTGCGTAATCCACCATGCAGTGTGGATTTAAAACGCCTTGGCACCCTTCGCACACCACCGGTTCGTACGGTAACACCGGCATTTCCGGAATCGATTTACCTGGCGTCACGAGCGCGCCGGTCGGTAAGACGATTCGCGTCGCTTCGATTCGCGAACACGGCCAGGCGTTGAAGGACATCCGGACGCCTTCCCGGTTCTCGTACGCCGCGAAATCCATCTCGATATCTTTTACTTTTACTCCTACGTCTTTGTCCCGTCGTCGGTGTTTTATTTATGCCTTTTTGTAACCTCGCGTTCCTCTCTCGCGCCGATCTCTCCCTCGAAAGGTTCGCGTGATGAATTTCAAGCGCGCGGGGGGATCCGTTCACAATCCAATTCGAATTCTCTTTCCAAAAGAGGAACTCCTTCTCGTTTACGTTCTCTCTCGAAGTGCGAGTCGTCCAA
>JGI20151J14362_10002962_pt1 | contig 11783 bp, 12 predicted proteins | sample COG_01_FD_14362 | JGI IMG/M metagenome (IMG submission 14362) | reverse complement strand
GCTCATCGCCCCTTCGCCCCCCAGCAAGCCGGATGCTGCGCCCGTGCTGTGCGGTGAGTTCGAAGGCCATCGCATTTTGTTGTTCAGCGAGGCAAAAGAGGAATTCCGAAGTGGTTGGATTCCCCTCGAGCCCGAGGTTTACGGAAATTGGCTCCGATTGTTCGAACCGCAGACGGTGTGGTCAGATCTCAACCCCATAACCGAAGAAGTGGAGGGATGTCCCCCGACCAACGAAACAAACTTCGAGGCACAACTCACGCTAAATGAGGTCAGGCGATTGCGCACCAATGGAACTGAGCCTTTCATTGAAATCGCTAACTCGTCCGATCAATGGGGGGTGACAACGGGGTGGAAATGGTCAACAAAAACTCCCGCATTTCCCGATGATTGGAGTCCTCTCGCTTCAGAAGTGCATTGGTACATTCCCCCCTATCGTGCTGTGGCGTGGGCCCGTTGTCCAAACCGAATCAAGGCCTCTGTTGCTCCTATTCCTGCTGAGCTTCCCAGCTTGTGGTCTTCTTTTTCGTTGCAATTAGCCCACAACGGGGAATACATGGACCTCGTATCGATTGAGCCAGAGGCCGAGGCGCCTTGGCACAGCTTGGACCATAGCCTTGAGCGAACGTCCATCGCTCAAGGTTCTGGAAGCTCCGCGAGCTGGAAGTCTTCGAGCCACGCGTCGGGACACACGGCTGGCGAATGGAACAGCTGGCAGCTGCACGATCCAATTTCTTCCATTCAGCCGATTGTTGCGCTTCAAGACACCTGGCATGTGGATGAAACTGGAGCCATTCAGCCCATTCGGCTTCAGATTAAATCTCCAGGGGAAGGCGCTTGGGAAGTACAGCTCAAGGTTGTGGATGGAAACGGGACGGATCTTCGTTCTTTCCACAATGAATCATGGGCCATTCAGGGAGAGACTGCCCAAATCGTTCACTGGGATGGGTTGGCTGTTACCGGAGTGTTTACACCCGGGACGTATTGGGTTCTTGCTCAATTTCAATCGTTGAATACCTCCGATATTTACAGATACACCCTACCAATTCATCTCTCAAGTCATTAACGTTGCGGAATGTGAATTGATTTTTGAATCTTCGTGGCATGTTTGAAGGTCAGCCTCTTCCCGTCTCTGCCATTGAAGTCCTCGCGACGCCTCTCTTTCTGGCAATGATCGGGCTTGTTACGACTGCCCTGTTGCGGCTTCGATTCCAACGAGAATGGACGCTAACGGTCTGGACAGCTTATCAAATTAAACGCGTATGGCAGCGCTTGGCAGATGAATCTGCCCGAACCGGAGGGACGATAACCAGTCATGCACTTGGGCTGATTTGCTGGGCACTCTTGGGAAGCTTTTGGGAGTTTCAGACCTTGAGCGAACCCTCCCCTCACTGGGGATGGACGGGTGCCGGATGGGGTATACTCTTGGGCTGCTGCACCTTACTTACCCGGCATATAGGAGGTTGGATTGGAGCTTGGGTCACCTTGGAAGAGGAAGCGGTCCAGCGCGGTTTTGAAGTCGACCGCCACATGCGAAATTGGTTGCTGTGGTTGCTCATCGCATGGCTCGTTTGGGAAGCAGGTCAAAATATAGGCTTCAATGAACGAGAGGTCATCTGGAGCCATCTGCTGTGGCTTTGGTTCTTCTGGCTGGCACTAAAGTGGATACGGCAAATTCAATCCATCGCACAGAAGCGGCTTCATTTTAGTTGGGGAATTGCGTACATTTGCACCCTCGAAATTGGGCCCTCCTATCTCCTTTACTGTGAACTAGGATAATCCAAATGGGAGCAATGAACCACGAATATGGCGAAGAAGCTTAAGACCATTCTGATTTCCCAGCCGAAGCCTGCTACGGAGAAGTCACCGTACTTCGATTTAGCAGATCGACAAAAATTAACCATGGACTTTCGTCCTTTCATTCATGTGGAAGGCGTCGAGGGCCAAGAGTTCCGCCAGCAGCGAATTGACCTAGCTGAGCATACGGCTGTCATCATGACCAGCCGCAATGCCGTAGATCACTTCTTTCGCCTTGCAGAAGAATTGAGGTATGAAGTGCCTGATTCCCTGAAATATTTTTGCATCAGCGAAGCCACGGCTTTTTACTTACAGAAATACGTGGTCTACAGAAACGGAAGATTTTTTTCGGAAAATTCCGATTCCAAGACCTGATGGATTCCATCAAAAAGCACAAAGGAGAGAAATTTCTGTTGCCGTGCAGTGATTTGATGAAGCCCTCCATTCCGAAAATTCTCGAAGAGGCCAACATCAATTTTACACGGGCGATGATGTACCGAACGGTTTGTTCGGACCTGAGTGATTTGGTCGATGTGAAGTATGACTTACTCGTCTTTTACAGTCCCAGTGGGATTGAGAGCTTATTTAAAAACTTCCCGGATTTTAGTCAAGGGGAAACTCGAATCGCAACGTTTGGACCGACGACCGTGAAGGCTGCGGAAAAAGCCAATCTGCGTGTAGATATTTCGGCGCCTACCCCTAAGGCTCCTTCGATGACTATGGCTATTGAGCATTACATTCAGGGCAAATAAGTGCCCTTTGTCCGAGTCATCTAACTTTTCGTTTCCTCGAGCCGAACACCTAAAATCCAAAAAGCTCATAGAGCAGCTTTTTGAAGGCGGATCGAAGTTTAAAGCCCGACCACTCGTCGTGCGCTACCTCGAAGTTGCCTTGCCAGAGGCTGTCCCATGCCAAGCCATGGTCTCCGTCAGCAAGCGAGCTTTCAAGCGAGCTGTAGACCGCAACCGAATCAAGCGTCTGATGCGGGAGAGTTGGCGGTTGCAAAAGCAACCTGTTCTTCACGCGCTCGAAGCACAACAAAAACAAGCAGCCGTCGTTTTCATTTTTGTCGGAAAAGAAATGCCTACTTTCGAAGAGATGCAAAAAAGCATGGTTACCGTCGTTGAACAGTTGACAAACGCACCTTCATGAACCCGCAGTTCCCGACCTCTTCGAACAGCCGCAGGCGCTGGCTTTGGACGGTGCCGTTCCTGGCATTATTGATTGCAGCAACACCTCTTCGAGAGAACTACTTTGAATTGTCGAAGCAACTCGAAATCATGACGGCCATGTTTCGGGAGCTCAACATCTACTATGTAGACGAAATCCAGCCAGGGGAATTGATGGAGGCTGGGATCGATGCCATGGTCAACAGCCTGGACCCCTACACCGTCTACTACCCGGAATCGCGCATTGAAGATTTGCGGTTTATGACGACCGGGGAATATGGTGGCATAGGCGCCAGCATCCAGTTCATGAACGACCGGCATTTATTCATCGATGTACTGCCCGATTTTCCCGCGGCCAAAGCCGGATTGAAAATCGGTGATGAATTGATCCGTGTCGATGGCCAAGCCCTTGGCGATGTGAATCCTGAATTGGTTTCAGAACTGCTCCAAGGAGCAAGCGGAACAGAGGTCATCTTGGAATACATTCCCAATGGTTCTTCAGAAGTCAATGAATTGCGCATTGAGCGTGAAAAAATAAAATTACCCGCTGTCCCATTCCGCACCGCGGTAGCGGATAGCACAGGGTACGTTATTCTCCGTGCCTTTACACGCGGTTCATCCTTCGAATTGCGTCAGGCCATCCGATACCTGCAGGACAGTACCGACGTGAACCAATTGGTTTTGGACTTGAGAGGGAATGGAGGAGGACTGCTCCAAGAATCCATTAGCATCGTTAATCTCTTCGTTCCAAAAGGAGAAGAAGTCGTAAGTACCCGTGGGAAAAAGGAAGAGTGGTTGAAGAGCTATACAACAATGGCTGATCCGCTCGTGCCGGACTGGCCGTTAGCCGTTCTCATTGATGAGCAATCTGCATCCGCATCTGAAATTGTCGCCGGTACGCTGCAGGATTTAGACCGGGCAATCATTCTTGGCCAAGAAAGTTTTGGCAAGGGCCTCGTGCAGCAGACAAAGCCTCTTGCATACGGCACCAAGCTCAAAGTCACCGTCGCGAAATATTACACGGCAAGCGGCCGCTGCATTCAACGCCTGGATTATGGCGGAAAACGCTCCGCTCAAGGAGAGGCACAAGCATTTGCTGACTCCACCCTTCAGGCCTTCAAAACACGCAATGGACGCCCGGTAATTGATGGCAAGGGGGTTCAGCCAGACGTTCCGATCGAACTGCCTTACATGGGGTATGTCCTTGAAGGGCTTTACATGAATGGCATCCTGTTTGACTTTGCCAATGCTTGGAGTGCACAGCACGATAGCATCGGTCCGGCCAAAGAATTTCAACTCAGCGATGAGGATTGGCAGGCGTTTGTCCAATTCGCCCAAGACAACGATTCAACCACGTTCGAATCAAGAACGCATGCGGCTTGGAATGACTTGACTTCACTGGCCCGAGAAGAGCAGCTTTACAGCCTAGACTCTGCGGCTTTCGAAGCGTTTTCCGCCGTACTTGAACCCTCCATTGAGCGCGATTTGAATCGATTCAAAGAAGAAATTACCTGGGCATTGGAGGAGGAATTAGTCATGCGCTATCACTTGCAAACGGGAGTCATTGAATGGTCGATTCCTCGAGATGACGCGCTCAATCAAGCCATCGAACTGATGTCCAAGGATCAGCACGTGGACATTCTCGCAGGTCCCGCGTCCTCCGAATAAGTCCAATGCAGAACGGTTCACATTCAACGGTGCAAAGGACCTACGATGCGGCCCTGATTCTCACGGCGATTGCCCTGCCATTCTCCAATTTTTTAATGAGTCAGGGAGCATTCCTTCTCGTCCTTGCATGGGCTGTAGACCGCTGGAAAAACGGGCCCCTCTTCCGAGGAAGAACGTGGTCATTTTGGCAATCTCAACTTGTGTTATGGGGAGTATTAGCGCTGTTTAGTTGGCATCTGCTAAGCCAGCTATGGTCCACCGATTGGGCCTATGGCTGGCGGGCGCTCAGGATCGAACTGCCCTTGCTGGCCTTTCCGCTCATCTTGATTTCGGGCAGATGGAATCAGCCTCGGGGATTAAACGTGGTACAGCATGCTTTAGCGGTGGCCGTAGTGGCGGCATGTGCGGCATGCCTGTGGATTGGATACCATCATGAAGGAGAGATGCAAGCGCGCGACTGGTCTCCGTTTATTTCCCACATTCGATTCAGCCTTTTGATTACGTTCATCTGGGGCTGGTGGCTGCACCGATGGATGCTGCACAAAGAAGCAGTAGCGGCGATCTTTCTGACCTTGATCGGAGTTCTTGGCGGGCTGTTCACTTGGAAGGTCGCTTCATTGACCGGTGCAATTTTATTTCCTGTCGTGGCGCTAATCGTCTTTTGGTTAGCCAATCGAGGGCGAAAACTCGTTGTTGCCATGGCGGGGGCGGGCATCGCAGCCGTTGCTTTTTTAGGCTGGAACTTGCGACCCGTCTATCCTGATGCTCAGGATATGCTTAAAAGCACAGCAAAAGGGGAACTGTATGAACACTACCCTGAACGCTGTCTCCGGGAAAACGGTCACCACGTTTGGACGCTAATCGCTCAGACGGAATTGGGCGAAGGGTGGGCAAAGCGCAGCGAGCTTTCAATAGAAGGGATCGACGGAAGGAACCAAGAACTTCGCATGACCCTCATGCGGTTTTTAACGTCGAAGGGCCTTGCGAAGGATCTGGACGGCGTGAGTCAGCTATCTGATCAAGAAATTCGCTGGATTGAATCTGGTATCCCCACCATATTGGAGCTTGAACATCATGGGCTGTTGCGACGGATGGAGGCCGTGCAATTTGAAGTTTGGAATACGTTGGATGGGGGGAATCCAGGAGGGCACTCAATCGTGCAGCGTTTTGCATTTCTTCGTGCAGCTTTTCACATCTATCAGAATTACCCGGTCTTCGGGGTAGGAATTGGAGATGTAAGACAATCGTTTGACTGGGCGTATGCTGAGCTTAAATCCCCACTCGCCCCGGAATTCAGGTTGCGCGCACACAATCAATTTGTTACGTTTCTGCTTGCCGGTGGTCCGCTGAATTTAATCTTATGGACAGCGATACTCGTGGCACTTGCATTCGGAGGGTATCGACCGAGGACCGTCCCATTCAGCAAATTGCCTTGCTTTTCGTCTGGGTTCTGGCCCTTTCATGTTTGACAGAAGACACGCTAGAAACCCAGGCAGGAGTGACCTTCGCTGGTTTTTTCATCGGTTTATTGGGCCGGCGTTCGCACTCCCAGCTGAGCTAAAGCTGAGGAGACCTCTATCACTTCTATCGCCAGATGCCCCGATTGGGTGCGATCAGAAGTGGCAATCCACGCTGCGCGATATCCCATCGGATGCCATCGCTCTGGCCAAGTTGGTGCATCTGTTCCATAAAGACCTACACATGCTCTACCGAGGGCAGAAGCCAAATGCAACGGTCCTGTGCTTGAGGCAACCAAGCCATCCACCTCTTGGATTAAGGACATCAATTCTTCCAATTTCAGAGCCCCCGTTGCATTTACTGCATCCACCTCTTGGCACCATGAAAGGGAGCTCAGGCCATGCAGCGGCTTCCTGCGCCGTTCCCGTCCAAATAACACGGTGTCCATCGTTGATCAAGGACCGCATCAACTCCGCATACTGGTGGATGGACCAATTGGTAGCGCTATTATTCGACCCCGGATGAAGAATGACATGGCTGCGACCGGGAATCAACCACGATGCCGCACCTTCCACACGCTTTTGCACTTCGCCCCAGGGTTCTGCTTGCAGCCCAGTCCACTTGGCCCAATCCGAGGGAGACGTGGACGGCACAGCACCCGGTTCTATCCATCCTGGTACCGGTTGCAGAACGTGTGCCAAATCCAGTCCATGCCACGCCTCGTGCTGGCCAGAATACTTCCGAGAAACCCCATGACGCAAATTGATGTAGCGACGGAACGGCCAACGGCGTCCCGTTCCCAAGCGCAGTGGAACCCCCGCCTCCTTCAATGCCTTGGCAACATCGACATCTGGAAAGGCCAAAATAGCCGCGTCGTACACGCTCAAATCCAGCGGTTCATGCCCATCCCACTCCAGCACCCTCTTCACAGATTGCGATGCCCGAGCCACAGGTGCAGCGTAGGCGCGCACCAAAACATCGACCTCAAAGTGGTCTGCCAACCGACCCGCGATAGGCAACGTGAGCACAACATCGCCAATGGCATCCGTCCGACACACGAGCAGCCGGTGAACCTCTTCCCGTCCAGATCGCTTCAGTGCCGCCTTTTTTCGGCGCCAAGCGGCCGCTTTCCGGTACTTTTCTGCGGTGGCATATGCACTCCATTTCGCAATCGTCCATCCCGCCCAACCATCCCGCCATCCGCCTCTGAGAAGGGCGTTTTTGACCCACTGAAAGGCGGATTTGAACGGCCGTATCAACCCCCACGTCATCCAGACGGGGCCGCGGTATTCAGTTGCTGCGATGTCGGTGAAAAACCGAATTTGTCGAATGTGGTCTCTATTTCGTGGTAGGAATAATGCAGTAAATCACCCTTGAGACGGTGAGGTGATCTTCCCGAATTTAATTCTAGCCGGTCGTGAGGATTCTCCCCCGCCCACTGCGCTTGACCTGCTCTCCAAAGCCTGCATTTGCGATCAGGGTACCATCCACCATGCCGCACCCAATGTCCGCAATAAGACGTCAACCGATTAAATTCATAACCATCACCATCCCGATCACCCTCTTTCCATTTCAACAATGAGGTGCGCAATTCTGGACCAATGGCTTCGTCTGCATCCAGCGAGATCAACCACGCACCCATTGCTTGACCGGCTGCCCAGTTTTTTTGTTCGATGTGGCCCTCAAACGAATGAAACAGCACGCGAGCACCCGCCGCTTCTGCCAGATCAACTGTGCGATCCGTCGACCCAGAGTCCACCACCAACACCTCATCGGCGATTCCATCCAGCGACGAGATGCAGCGGTCGATGTTGCCTTCTTCGTTGAACGCGATAATGACGGCGGACAAAACAGGTCGATTCATAAGCTTGGGATGCAAAAAGCAGATTTACACGCAAGTTACTGCGCGCAGACAGGAAGTTTCTAACGAATGCTTGTACCCCTCGCAAGACCCCTTATTTTTGTATTATGAATGTACTGTTGTTGGGAAGCGGCGGGCGAGAGCACGCCATCGCATGGAAGCTAAGTCAGTCTTCGATGTTGCGAAGTTTACATATAGCTCCAGGTAATGGGGGCATGGAGTCTTTGGGGACTGTTGCAGATTTGAATGTCATGGACTTCGCGGCCGTGGAACGCTATGTTCGCCGCCAAAAAATAGGCCTAATGATTGTCGGGGCGGAGGCGCCACTTGTCGCGGGCATTGCCGATTACTTCGAAGCATCGACCAAAACCAACATCTTGGTCGTTGGCCCCAAGAAGGCCGGTGCCATGCTGGAGGGCAGCAAGGAATTTGCCAAGGCCTTCATGCAACGCCATAACATTCCCACAGCTCGCTACGTCAGCTTTGATCATTCCCAACTCAATGAAGCAATCGCTGCATTGGATACGTTTCAGCCTCCCTACGTAATCAAGGCAGATGGCCTCGCAGCCGGCAAAGGCGTGATCATTACAAAATCCAAAGCTGAAGCGACCAAAACACTCCGTGATATGCTCAGCGGATTGGCATTTCAAGAGGCTGGAAAGAAGGTGGTCATCGAGGAGTTTCTCTCGGGAAGAGAACTCAGCATGTTCGCTGTCACCGACGGAAGTAGCTACCACTTATTGCCCTCTGCCAAGGATTACAAGCAAATTGGTGAGGGAGATACCGGAGCCAATACCGGTGGCATGGGAGCCATCTCACCCGTTCCTTTCTTAACAGAAGAATTCCAAGAAAAAGCACTGAATCAGGTGATCATACCGACCATCAAAGGCTTGAGCAAGGATGGTATTCCATTCTCTGGGGTTCTCTTTTTTGGACTCATCCGCGTCGGAAGCGATCCATATGTTATCGAATACAATTGCCGGTTGGGTGATCCCGAGACGGAAGTTATTCTTCCCAGAATCAAGAGCGATTTGCTCCATCTGTTTGAGAGCCTGTGCTCAGGATTGCTCTCCGAATACGATCTGGTCACGGACGAGCGAGCGGCTGCCACGGTCATCTTGGCCAGTGACGGCTACCCTGATTCGTATGAGAAAGGAAAAGAAATCAAGGGGCTGAACGACGTAGGGGGCATCGACGGCCATGTATTTCATGCTGGAACAAAGCAGAGCCGCAAAAAACTTTACACCAACGGGGGGAGAGTTCTTGCTCTAACGGGACGCGGTGCAGACGTGGAAGAAGCCGTGAAGAACAGCTACCGACTTGCAGAAAAAGTCGGATTCGAAGGGGCATACTGCCGCAAAGACATCGGAGCAGACGTGCTCGATTTGGCGTGATGCGAAGGAATTGGAATCAAGCGATTCTGCCCTCCTCTTCTGCCTTGTCGTTGTATTTCTTCTGCAAGCGCAGCCAGAAAAACAACCCTATAAAACCCAGCGCAATGACGCTCATGTTAAAAGGTGAACTGATCGGCACCAAGATGGTCTCGAAGGTCCACTCAATAAATTTCGCGACAGGGGTAATGATTTCTTGCGTGTTCATGGGTGCTAAATTCGGAACAAAAATAAGCAACCGTTGATTTCAATCCTCCGATCCAACCAACCAATTGCATGGTTCATTGTGCCAATGACCTTAGTCGTTGGTTTACTCTTGCGTGGATCGCTTGTTGAAGTGGCCTGGCAGTCCCTGTTGATTCAGGGTTTAGGGCTCCTTTCGGTGGCCTTGTTTTGCCATCATATTTATGTCAAAGGGCAATTTGTCGAGCGCGGCGACCCCGCGCTGAGCTGGTGCGTAATCGCTTGGGGTCTTCTCTTTTGGGAAGCATCAGGCCCTTGGATGGATCAACTTTTATCCTGGTTAAGTCTGCTCACAGCATGCGCCAGTTTATCGCTGACCTTGCAGATGCACCGACAACCCACCACCAGCGCGATTCAATTTCGAGCGGGCGCACTTGCTGCCGTGGCGATCTGCTTAAACCCCCAACATTGGGGAATTGCGCTCGGATTGATTCTCATTCAAATCAACACCCGTCCTTCCATCCTTCGCGAATGGCTCATGCTTGCCTTGGGGGGCGCTTGGGGAGGAGCGGTTACCCTTTTTCTGGAGAACCTCCTGAATTCGACTCCGGGGAGCATGACCATGGCATACCCCTCTATTTTTAGCGATTCACTTCAGTTGGGGGGGAGTATGGTGTGGGGAGCGCTTGGCTTACTTATGCTCTACAGGGAGCAATCGAACAAAAACCTCCGAATGCAGAATAGTCGCATGAATACCGTCGTGTTTACCGGTTCACTTGTGGCCGGCTCATGCATTCAAATAGGGTTTCCGATTCCGTGGGAAGGTGCACTGCATCCGATACAGGCATCTCCTGCACTTGCCTTGCCCCTGGCGTTTTTGACCGTGAACTTGATTCCACAATGGGAATACCACAAGCGCAACTCCAACCGCTGGACGAATGCGCTCTTCTGGTTCTTTGTTGGTACGCTGTTGGTACTTTTTGCACAGCAAATTATTCGCTAAATTCATCATTATGTCGACCTTCGCGCTATGAAATTTGGAGTGGTCACTTTCCCCGGCTCAAACTGCGACATGGACATGGTGCATGCCTTGGAGCACGATTTGGATTTTTCGGTGGTTCAACTTTGGCACAAGGACCGCGATCTCCAAGGGGTGGACGTGGTCGTTTTACCAGGTGGCTTTAGCTACGGAGATTACCTCCGAAGCGGCGCAATTGCCCGGTTCTCTCCCATCATGGAATCGGTCATTGCGCATGCGCAGCGGGGTGGCCGAGTTTTTGGTGTGTGCAACGGCTTTCAAATCTTGTGTGAAACCGGCTTGCTCCCGGGAGCGCTGCTGCACAATGAAAGCCGCAAATTCATTTGTAAAAACGTCCATTTAAAACCCGTTTCGCGGGTGGCACCCCTATCCAGTTCCTCCGAAACAGACCAACCACTCGTGATACCTATCGCCCACGGGGAAGGGAACTACTTCATCCATGAAGACGGATTGAAAGCGCTTCACGACAATGATCAGGTGCTGTTTCAATACTGCGATGAAGCCGGCAAAGTGAACAACTGGTCGAACCCTAACGGAGCAACCGATTGCATTGCTGGCGTGGCCAACAAGGAAATGAATGTTTTTGGAATGATGCCCCATCCAGAACGCGCCTCAAGCTCTGATTTAGGGAACACAGATGGCGCGGCGATTTTGCGTGGTCTCGCTTCCTTGGTGGAAGCCTGATATTGTTCTGCGCGAAAATCGAGCTTGAGTGTTGGCAAAAGTTGCCGGGAACATCGAGCAATTTGAACATGGATGCACTTATTTTTGTTGGAACTCGACAAGCGCAGTCAGACCCCTTGCCATGAACCATTACCCCGCCGGACCTCATTTGTCACGAATCCTTGAACCCAAGGATATGCGTGAACAGTTCAGTGTGGAGGATTTGCCGGCTATTTGCGACGAACTCCGCCAATTCATCGTGGACGTCGTGTCTGAAAAAGGAGGACACTTTGGGGCAAGTTTGGGGGTTGTAGAGCTCACCGTTGCACTGCACTACACGTTTAATACCCCTGAAGACCAACTGGTCTGGGATGTTGGACATCAAGCTTATGGACATAAAATTTTAACCGGAAGACGGGACCGCTTTCACACCAACCGGGCGTATGGAGGACTCAGTGGATTTCCCAAACGCAGTGAAAGTAAGTTCGATACGTTCGGAGTGGGGCACAGTTCCACTTCGATTTCTGCAGCTTTGGGAATGGCCGTTGCCAGCAAGC
>JGI20151J14362_10002957_pt1 | contig 11798 bp, 5 predicted proteins | sample COG_01_FD_14362 | JGI IMG/M metagenome (IMG submission 14362) | reverse complement strand
CCTCGTCGTGTTGCGGGGTCCAAGCCCACCCGGTGAACGCGGGTCCGTAGTACGCGAGGTGCACGCGCAGGTTCGTCCGTCGCTTGCGCTGGCCTTTTGTGTACATCGGGAGCGTCTCGATGCGCGTGCCGTCCTGGTTGACGCCCCGGCCCGGGCACACGCCCGCGGGTTCGAGGTCATCGTCGCGTCCGAGCGATGAGACGCATGCTTCGCCGCGGACAACCCGGGCGGCGAAGGACTCGACCGCGGTCCACGCGCGGTCGTCGAAGTACTTGGCGCAAGGGACCGGCGGCCACCTGTGCAGGTTGAAGTCCTCGCCCGCGCACAGGCGTTCGCCGTCGGGGGTGACCAGACGGAGGGAGACGCTCGGGTGGTTGGCGCCGGAGCGGTAGTCGATGCCGCCGTGCTCGTCCTCACCCATGGGTGCTCGGCCTTCGTATTTGCCGTAGGGACGCGCGGTACCGGCGACGGCGGTGACTTGACGGACGGGTGTGTGACGACGTGCGCGCGCGGCGGTGAAACTGCGCGCGTGACTCAGCCCTCGAGCGCACGCCAGCGCCTGCTGCGCCATCACAGTGAAGGAAAGCCAAAAAACTGAAGAAGGTACTTTTTGCCAAAGAGCTGATTAGAGCGAAGGCGACGGCGGAAGGACCCTCGGGATACGAGTCGACGCGTGATGAGTCGGTGTTTTAACTACTGTATCTTGATGTATGATAGTGCTATAGCGTTTAATACTGCCGCGCGCGCGGTCTTCCTCTCTGCCCTGCTCGCCCTTCTCTTTCTCTCTCTCTGCTCCGTCGGAAGTCGTCGTTTACAGACCCTCGATGGGAACCTGGAGGAACTTCGCGAGGTCCGCAGCCTGCTTCTCAACCTCCGCCAGGGTCATGGGCTGGCCGATGCGGGTGAGGGGAATGTCGCTCTTGTTCTTGCACCTCACGTACACCACGCGCCGTGGGTTGACGCCGTCCGCGATCTCCACCCTGATGGCCTGGATGTCCGAGAGCTGGGTCACGAGGTTGATCCGGCGGTTCTTGCCGGGGAAGCCGTAGCGGAAGATGCGCATGATGCCCTCGTCCTTGTTGAACTCGTTGTAACCCGCGCCGACTTCCCAGTTGATGGTGAGCCAGAGGTAGGTGGCGAGGAGGGAGCCCGCGACGCCGTAGAAGCTCATCACCAGACCCTGGGGGAAGAACTTGATCTCGGAAGCGTCGAGGAAGAAGAGCAGGTTGTGCTCAAAGTAGGAGGAGGCGCCGGTGATGAGGAAGCCGGTGGCGCCGATGGAGACGACGCCCGCCCAGAAGTAGTTGCTGAAGCGCTTGGCGCCGACGACGGGGTCGATGATCAGGTTGTCGGTGTTGGTCTTCACGGAGACGTCGCGCGTGGCGCCGTCGACCGCCTTGGTCACGACGGCGCGGCGGGACACGGACACGCCGGCGGTTTTGTTCAGGCGGACCGGGAGCGTCGCCCTGAGGCCGGCGGGGGGCTTGGCGACGACGGACGCGCGCGCGGTGTTGCGCGCGGTGGCACGAACGGGGGCCGCGCGGACCGTGAAGGCCGCGGAGGCGAGAGCGGAGCTCATCGTTGGCGTCTCGATGAGGGCGCGACGAAGTAGTGAGATCCGATTAGCTTCAGATAGATCGAGATCTCGCGCTTCGTGATCTTAACCTGAAATTTGGCCCAATTTCGCAAATTTGTCGCTCCCGCCGAAATACACAACCACTTTCGCCCAACAAACCTCTCGACACGTACACACAAGACTTGCGCGCTCGCGGCGAAGCGTGGAAGGATGGCGATGACGGCGTCGGTGGGAGTCGCCCAGGCGACCGCATGGGCTCGACCCGGCGCTCGCGGCGAGCTCGGATCGAAACACCGCATCGGGGGAGCATCTCACGGACCGACCGCCAATCGTCGGATCTCTTCGTCGAGGAAAAGGATGACCGCCGTCACCGAGGCCGCCGTCGACGGCTCGGCGCCGACGCAGGACGAGCTCCCGGAGTTCGCCAAGACCCGACGACCGTTGCCGAACGTCAAGGATATCGTCAAGAACCCGATCAAGTTCGCGACGGACCTCACGGACGCCATACCCAAGGGTGCGGATCGCGTCATTCAGCAGAAAGTGAAGCAGGTGGTGGTCCCCGCGAACAGGCTCGAGGACGCCATGCGCGCTTTATCCGGGCCGGAGCTCGCCGCCAAGACGGACGAGTTCCGTGGGCGCCTGAAGAAGGGCGAGACGTTGGACGATCTGCTCGTCGAGGCGTTCGCGGTGGTCCGCGAGTGCGCGAGACGCGAGCTCAACATGAGGCACTTTGACGTGCAACTCGTGGGCGGCGCCTTACTCCACGACGGGTGCATCTGCGAGATGGCCACCGGCGAGGGCAAGACCCTGACCGCGACGTTACCCGCGTACCTCAACGCGCTCACCGGGAAGGGCGTGCACGTCGTCACCGTGAACGATTACCTCGCGAGGCGAGACGGTGAATGGATGGGCCGCGTGCACAAGGCGCTGGGTCTCACCGTGGGAACCAATCCAGACCGACATGGAGGCGGAGCAAAGGCGGGAGGCGTACGAGGCGGACATAACCTACGTCACGAACACCGAGGTCGGCTTCGACTACCTGCGGGATAACATGGCCACCGAGGCGCACGAGCTGGTCATGCGCAGGGGGTTCAACTTCGCAATCGTCGACGAGGTGGACTCGGTTCTCATCGACGAGGGACGCAACCCGCTGCTCATCACCGGTCCGGCGGAGGAGGGCGACGAGGAGATGAACAAGTACACCATCGCGTCGCAGGTGGCGGCGCAGATGAAGGAGAACGCGGACTACACCGTGGACCGCAAGCAGAAGACGGCTGACCTGACGGAACGCGGCATGATGGTCGCCGAGCAGCTCCTGGGCGTATCCGACATCTGGGACACGTACGACCCGTGGGGCCGGTACCTGCTACTCGCGGTCAAGGCGCAGTCCCTCTACCTCCGCGACGTGCACTACATCGTCCGGGAGGGTCAGGTGATGATCGTCGACGAGGGCACCGGACGGGTGCAACCCAACCGCAGGTGGAACGATAACATCCACCAGGCGGTGGAGGCGAAGGAGGGTGTCGAGATCAAACGCGAGAACACCACCGTCGCGTCCATCTCGTACCAGTGCCTCTTCAAGCTCTACGACAATCTCTCAGGCATGACCGGCACCGCGTCCACGGAGGCTGAGGAGCTGTACACCACGTACAGGCTCTCCGTGGTGACCGTCCCGACGCACCGGGAAAATAAACGAACGGACAAGCCCCACGCCATGTTCCGAACCGCGTCCGCTCGATGGAACGCGGTCGCGGACCTCATCGTGTCGTGCCACTGGGAAGGACGGCCCGTGCTGGTGGGTACCACGTCCGTGGAGCACAGCGAGTACCTCTCACAGCTCCTGTCCGAGTACAGGTGGCAGTCCCAGGACGGCGGCCTGGTGGAGGGCGTGCCCCACAAGCTCCTCAACGCGCGGCCCCAGCTCGCGGCGAAAGAGGCGGAGATCGTCGCTCAGGCTGGCCGCGCCAACGCGGTCACCATCGCGACGAACATGGCGGGACGCGGGACCGACATCGTCCTCGGCGGTAACCCCCCGGGTCTCGCCAGGCTTTTCCTCGAGCGAAAGCTCTTTCCCAAGCTCAGCGCGGGTACCCCCGAGGCTGAGGACGCGTCGCAGCCGAACCCCATGTCCACGGTCAAGATGTCCCCGAAGACGGAGGCGGCGGTGCAGGCTGCCGTGGGCCTCGCGCACGTCACCGCCAAGGCTGACGGCGCCATCCCGGTGTCACCCGACAGCGTCGTGGCGCTCGTCACGGAAGCCGTGGAACACGCCGAGCAAATTTTGAGGGGCGGCGCGGTGAAGGAGGCTGCGGAGAAGGAGGCTGCCGAGAAGGAGAAGGAGGTGGGCGGGCCCAACCCGGTGGTGAACGCGCTCAGGCACGCCGCCGTGTGCCTCCTCGACGACTGCACGACGCAGTGCCAGCGCGAGGCGACGCTCGTCCGCGACCTCGGCGGGTTGCAGGTCATCGGCACCGCGCTTCACGACAGCCGCCGGGTGGATAACCAGCTCAGGGGACGGGCGGGGCGGCAGGGGGACCCGGGGAGTACCATATTCTGCCTGTCCATGGAGGATGAGCTCATGGCGGTGTACTGCCCGGGGTGGGCGAGTTCGTCGGTGTGGGACTGGTCGGGCATGGACGACGACACCCCGCTCTTCTCCGCCGTGGTGGACAAGCAACTCGCGGGGATCCAGGCGTCCATCGAGGACTTCCACGCCACGCACAGGACGTCGACGTACGAGACGGACCGCATCATCGACGGGCAGAGGGACGCCATATACAACGTCCGGCGAAAGGTGTTGGAGGATGGCCAGACGCCGCTGAGGGCGCGGCTTATTCGGTACATCGAGTGGATCGTGGACGACGCGTGCGACCGGGCCAAGGTGGACGGTCTACGGCCCATCGACGACTGGGACATCGAGGGCCTTCTCGGTGACCTGCGCACGGTGTTCGCGGGCAGGCGGGACCAGTGGCTGAACGAGTCTGGGCAGGAGATGGGCGAATTTCCGCACTTTCTCCCGGGCGTCGACGGAGAAGGGATCCGCGCCGCGCTCAAGAGCAAGGGTGCCATGCCGCTCCAGACGGAGCTTCCCAACCTGGAGGCTGCGCCCGAGGTTGTCGCGGCGGCGCTCAGGGGCGTGGACATCGTGGACATGAACCCACCACCCGCACCGGCGCGCGTGGTGGACACCGAACCCGAAGCCGCCGAGGAATACATCGCGGCTCGGGTTGAGAAACGCATGGAAATTTCCAAGGGCATGAAGTCCCTGGAGGACTACGGCAGGCGGGGGATGAACGCGGGGGAGGGACGGATGCTCCGGACCTACCTGTCCGAGAGCGCCATCGCGCTCTACCTCGACAGGTTCGCGCGGTTGAACCAGCGGTACGATCGCACCGACCTGGAGGCTGTCGAGCGCGTGTGGGCGCTGCGGGCCATCGACGAGCGGTGGCAACGTCACCTGGTGGAGATGCAGGTCCTTCGGAGCAGCGTTAACGTCCGCGCGTTCGGGCAGCTGGACCCGATGGAGGAGTACCGCATCGACGGCGCGAGGGCGTTCGTCGACATGGTCCGCGACATGAGAAGGAAGACGGTGGCTAACGTGTTCTTCTTCGTGGGAAGCGCCGTGGAGCCCGTGCTGGACTTTGAGGAGGTCGCCGCGGAGGAGGCTGCGGCTGTCGCCAACCCCGCGGCGGCGGAGCGCGAGGCTGAGATCGCCAAGGTGATGCAGGCGACCGGCATGACCTCCATGGCGGACTTCATCTCCGCGGATGAGGACGCCGAGGCTGAGACGGTTCTGGTTGAGGCACAGAGACGGGCGGCGAGCGCGGGGAAGAAGATGCAGGCGATGGACGACGGCGAGGAAAAGAAGATGATGGAGGAGGCTGAGCGGGTGTTGGCCAAGCAGCGGGCGCTGATCGAGGAGGAGGAGGACCTGGACGGCGACGAGAACGACGGATCGGTGACGTACAAGTTTTAATAAAACAAAAGCCGGAATAAACTCCATTCACCCGAACGCGGTGACGCCCATGCGGCGCAGGATGTTCTGTCCCTTCAACGCGTGCACGCCCACGGCGCCCACGTGAAGCGGGACGAACATCTCGTAGTACCAGCCCAGCTGTTTGTGCAGCTTGAAAGCCCGTCCCGCGAGTTTACCGTCTCGTTTCGAAGCTCCCGGGATGGTGACGCCGAAGAACGGGAGTCCTTTTCCACCATAATATCCCATGATGAACCCCGACACGGGCATCGCCGTCATGAACCCGTACATGACGAGGTGCCCGACCTTCGCGGCGACCTGCTCGATCTGGCTGCCGGGCACCGCGGCGGGGATCTTCGTCGTGAGACGCAGCGCCAGCCGAGGGACGGAGAGCGCCAGCACGGTGAGGCCCAGACTTTTGTGCAGCATCATGAACCGGCCTTTATCCTCAGCCTGCTCCTTCGGGAGGTTCATGGCGAGCTGGACGAACGCGAAGGTTCCCACGGTGCCGCCCGCGATGAGCCAGTGGAGCGCCTGGAGCGGACGCGCGTACTGCTGCTCCAGCGCGGACGCAGCCTCGGAAATCGTCCCGGCGGAGGCGGCGAAGCCTCGCGAGTTGGCGGGAAGCGATGCCTTAGCGACCGAGGCGACGGAGGCTACCGCCGTGCGAGCGGTAGGGGCAGCCGCGGCGGCCGCGGCGGTGTACACGGAGGACGCCATGGAGGGCACGGCGCGGCGCGAGGTCGCGGCGCCGACCTGTGGGATGGAGAGGAGGAGGGGACGGTGGGCTCAGAACGTCGGTGCCCACGTCATGACAATCGCGTTTTTGGGTCGACAAAAGCGGCCGGGACCTCTGTGTCTCTTGTAGAGAAGTCACGCGATGGACGCACCTGTGTCAGCGCGGCTCGAGCCACACGGCGAAGTGTTGCCTGCTGCATCGTGGAGACGTGTGGGCGGTGCGCGTCGAGTCTGGAAGGCGGACCCACTCGTGCACCGATCAAGAAGCGGATTGACAACTGGCACGTCAAACTTTCGGTCAAAATCGCACGCTTCGAAAAGTGCCCACCTGATGACCTAGGGTTACCAGAAGGGCGAACGCGCGGCGGGCGACGGCGACTGGGGGCGGGGCGTCACCTCCCAGTAGGTCGCCATGGACTCCGACTCGGAGGATTTCGTGTACGTCGGCACCCCCCTGGAGCAGGAAGAGGAGCAGCGCGGGTACCGCAAGAAGGTGACGGACCTCGCGGTCACGAAGGCTCTCCCGGTGCACAAGCAGGAGGCCACCGACGCGGAGGGCAGGCGGCGCTTCCACGGCGCCTTCACCGGCGGATTCTCCGCCGGGTACTTCAACACCGTCGGCAGCAAGGAGGGATGGACCCCGCAGCAGTTCACGTCCACGCGCGCCAACCGCGGCAAGGTGGCACAGACTGCCGAGGATTTCATGGACGACGACGAGCGCGAGGAGATGCGGGCGACCGCGCTCGAGGCTCGGGACGATTACGACACGTTCGGAACCGCCGCGGAGCTGAGGGCGCAGCGCGCGATGGCCGCGAGCGAGGCGACGGGGGACGGAGGCCGACGCAAAGTGATCGGCCCGGCGATAATCCCCGGGCCGGTGCCCTCGGATCTGGTCGTGCCAACCTCAGATCCCGTCGGCGCGAGGCTCCTGCGGCTGATGGGCTGGAGGCGGGGCAAGGGCATCGGGCGCAAGGGTGCACGCGACGATAGCGGCGCGGGTGGCGACGACGACAACGATGAATGCAACGACGAGAACGGCGGACAAGGACGTCGCAAGAGCCGATGGGGCGCGTCAACCGCGGCTCTCGTAGACGACACCCCTCGATACGTCCTCCACCCGAAGACCAACCTGCACGGCGTCGGGTACGACCCGTTCGAAGGTGCCGAGGAGTTCCGTAAAGTGGCTCATGCTCGGGCCAAACGCGCGAACGAGGACCCGCGGGGGTTGGGGTCCACGCGGCCGGAGCGAGGGGAGGCTTTCGGGGTTGGCGTCTTTGAAGGGGACGACCCGGACGAGGACGTGTATCGCACGCGGACGTTGGGAGGCGATTTGATTGGCCACACGTACGAGATCATGTCCGAGGAGGAGGAGGAGAGCGACGGGGAAGATGCGCGGCGGCGCGCGAGGGACGCCGCCGGTAAGAAACGTTCGGGCGGAGGAAACGAAGGGGTTGCAACCGCGGTACGGGGTTTTTTACTCTCGGCCGACTCGCTGGCTCCCGCCAAGTGGTACCAACCCCCGACCGTCCCGAAGTCGTTCCGCGCGTTTCACGTGTTCCCACCGGGCACGGAACCACCGCCGATCGGTGGGGACGCGTCCAAGACGCTCGCGTCGAACGTGCCGAGGGCGCCGCCGCCGCCGCCGCCGGTGCCCCCACCGACGGATGCCGAGCGCGCCAAATTTATCGACACGACGGCCATGTTCGTGGCCAAAAACGGACCCGCGTTCGAGCAAATGGCGCGGGAGAGGCAGCGCGGGGACCCGAAGTTCAGCTTCCTCCACGGCGGCCCCGACGAGGGGTACTACAGGTACAAGCTGGGCGAGTGCAGGCGGGAGTTGGGCGCGGGTACCGGGGCGGTGAGCGTTTGGGCGAACATGGCGCTCGGCGAGGCCCGGCCCAGGCCGCTCGACGCGGACGATCGCGCGAGGATGCTCGGGGAGACGCCGTTGCCGGCGACGATGAAAGGCGGGGGCGCGGCCAGGCCGCTGTCCGCGGCGCCTCCCCCCGGGACCAAGGTACCGGAGAAGCAGCCGGAGGTGATCAACGTCAAGGGAATCGCCGCGGGCGACCGGAGCAGGATCCAGGCCAACCTCGGGAGCATGTTCACGTCGGGGAGCACGCTCGAGACGCAGGACATGGGCCACGGGTCACGCGCGCTCAAGCCGGGGCTCACCATGGCGTCGTCCTTTGTATCCGCCGGCGCGGTTGAGGACCCGAAGGAGGCGAAGGAGCGGGCGGAACGCGCAAAGTTGGCCCCGATTCTGAACTCCCGCGTGAGCGGTGACTGGGCCCCGGAGAGCCTCCTGTGCAAGAGGTTCGACGTGAGGGACCCGTTCGAGGGGCGGTCCAAGCCCGGGCCGGTGAAGAGCTTCAAGTCGGACAGCATCGTGCTCACGGAGACTGTCGCGGCGGCGAGCGCGGCGGCGCCCAAGTTTCTGGGTACCCAGACGCGTACCAGACTGACGCGGGGCGAGCAAAACACCCAGGAGGTCCAAAACACCCAGGAGGTCCCGCCCCCGCCTCCCCCGCCCGTCGCCGCCACGTCGCAGGCTTCGGCGATGCCGCCGCCGCCGCCGCGGACGCAGCAGTCTGTGCCCACTCAGCAGTCCGTGCCCCCTCCGCCGAGGCGGGACCAGGGCGGAAATGACCTGCGGCGGTACAGCACCGGCGCGTGGGGTTCGTGGCCCGTCGCCCCGCCCCACTCGAACGACGCACCCGGCCCGACGCCCGCGCGTGGTCCCACCGCCCCAACGCCCGAGCCCAGCGTCAAGGAGGAGGCTGAGAGCTTTCTGGATGGCCTCGGGATCGTTCCGGAGCGACCGATGGAATTTTTCAAAGCCATCTTCGACGACAGCGACGACGAGGACGACCCGCCGCCGCCCAGACGGACGCGAAGGTCCCCGTCGCCGCCCAGACGGACGCGAAGGTCCCCGTCGCCGCAGAGGAACAGGCCCTCGGCGATGGACAACGGGGTGGAGGGTAGGCGGCCGGTGGAGGTTCATATGACGGTCTCGGGCCCGGCGCCTCCTCCCGGGGGTCTGCCGGCGGCGGCCGGTGACAAGCGCTCGGCTGCTCGCGACGAGGATGACGAGATTCGGAGGTTCTCCAAGAAGGCGAAGAAGGAGTCCAAGAAGGAGTCCAAGAAGAAGAGCAAGAAGAGTAAGAAGGAGAAGAAGTCCAAGAAGAGCAAGAGGTCGAGGAGGGACCGGTCGGACAGCTCCTCGGACAGCGACTCGTGATAGCCCCATAGGTAACTAGAGTGACAGCAACATTAGTTTGTCACATCCGACGAGAGCGAGGAGGAAAACAACACTCTACAGGGGCGCATTCCCCACGCCACCATGGAGGACTCCAACCCCACCATGACCCCGCGCGAGCACTGGCAGCGCGCGGTGTCGAAGGTTGCCGCGGAGCGCATCGTCGACGACGGAATCCAGGATGGGTCCGCGTTCGCGCGCGTGGTCAAGCAGCGCACATTCATCAAAATGGTAAACTCCGAGCGTGCCTTCCAAGCCGCGTTCGGCGCCAGGAGTTTGAGGAACAGCCTCTCGCTGTCGTCGAAGAAGCTCGTCGCGAAGGAGGATGGGGATGATAACTTTGAGGGTATCGGCGCGTCATCGTCCTCGGCCATTCGCCCGAGAGCACGTGGCCAATCGTCAATCGTCCCGGAAGCGGAAGATTCGCATGCGAAAGCGGATTTGGACAAGGCTGAGCGCGTCGCCAAGTACGTCCGGGTGGAGGCATCCGAAGAGGAAGGCTGCTTGAGGGTGGCGTCTGCGTACAGTCGCCGGTTTTACCTGACCCCGAACTCTAAGTTCAACTACTCGCAGTTCTTTCGCTCGTTCCTGTACGAGATGCTGACCTTCCCAACGTTGCAGTGGATGGCGGTGATGGTCGTGGAGACTTTGGTGTTTGGTCACACGGTTCAGGAGGCCATGCATTGCGCCGGTGCGCGCGAATTCGCTCCGATTCCCATCATCGGCGAACGCATGCGGAAAGGGATGAGGCAATGTGACGCCAACGCCAACGCCACATTCGTGTTGGCACCCATCCTGTTCATCGTCCCGCTGGTTGCGGTATTTGCCGATCTCGGGAACACGCGCACCTACATCGAGCCAATGGAGCTGCTGCCACTGTTCCTGATGTTGGTCGTGCAGCGCAGCGTTATCGCGTGCAAGTACGGTATCTTGCCCGCATCGTACACCTCAGACGACTTCGGCAAGATATACCAATCGATGACACCCAAGGAGCGAGACCGGACTCTCATATTGGGAGCCTGGATTGACCCCAAAAACGAAGGGCATTTCGACCTGCTGAAGATGGAGCTTGAGAACGCGTGTCTTGAGGCTGATGTGGAATTGAACCAAACTGAGATCAACGTGGGGAGCGCGCAAGCGGCGCGCGCGATCAGGATGCGGTCCCGAGGTATCGGCGAGCGGTCGGAGCAAAGGACGAATGAGACCCCGGAGGTTGTGTCCGGCAAGGAACTCATGGCTGCTCTCGTCGACGTTCACATCGGCAGGCAGATGCCCTCCGCGATTATGGCAGGTATCATGCTCATCAGTATACTATTCGGGCTCACCGGGCCGGTCATGCGCGGGTGGTGCGGCGTGCCCATGTTCGGCGGGACGCACATGAGCAAGTTCGCGGCAGCCGGCCTATTCATCGGCAACGTCATGATGTTCTTGGGAAATTTCGCGTATGTGGCGACGTGCGCTTGGCACTACAGGAGACAGTACGAAGTCATGGAGGCGCTCAGCCAGATGGTCAGGTTCCCGGGCGAGCCGCTCATAAATTTCCTGCCGCCCAAACCCAAGCCCAAGTCCAAGACTAAAGTGGATGCCGACAAAGAAGAGGAGAGCGCGGAGCTTCGGGAGCTTCGGCGCGCGGCGGAGACGGCCGAGTTCGACGTGGTGATCGACCTGAAGGACCCCGCGAGCTGCCTGTGTTGGTCGCTGGTCAGGCGGTCCATGCGACACATGGGATCCTCCTGGGGGCGGAGGATGGAACTCTATTCGGCCATCTTCCTCTTCGCCGCGTTCTTCTCGGCAGGTATGATCCTCGGTCTGTACTTTGGCGCGAACCGCATGACGCACCGCCTGGCGACGGCCGCGACCTGGTACTTCCTCGCCATCATGGTCTCCTCCCTGGTGTCCATCACCATCTACGAAGCCGCCGCGATAAATGAGATTGTGCCGAGGGTTCGGTCGTGGCTCAAGCGCGAGAGCGTCGCCATCGCCGCGCAGATGGCGTACCTGCGCAACGGGTGGATGCCGTCGGGAGGGAGCGACGGGGATAAACAGGAGAGCGAGGAGCTCCGGGGCGCGTTCAGGCTCATAGAGACGGTGGAGCAGTACATTCGCCTCGAGGAGGAGGAGAGTCACCCGGTTGAGGTGTTCGCCAGTAAGATCAAAGCCACACCCGCGGCGGTGACGTTCGTGGTGTCTTCGCTGCTGTCCATGCTCCTGATCGCCATGCAGCGGGGGTTCACGATGATGGAGAGCGAGGG
>JGI20151J14362_10002956_pt1 | contig 11798 bp, 8 predicted proteins | sample COG_01_FD_14362 | JGI IMG/M metagenome (IMG submission 14362) | reverse complement strand
AAGCCGTCAATCACAGTCCGCAGCTCATGGGGATCAAACCCAGGAAAGGTTCGAAAAAGAAAACGAAAGGGAACGAAAAGAAATCGAAGTAGTTCTCGTAAAAGAGAGAGAAAATCCACCCCAAACACACACCAGTTGTACATTAAAAATAATTAAGTGAAGCTGTTCTCGTCACAAATAATCTCTCACATCATGCGCGCGTCTTTTCTTCTTTCGACTCTCTCTCCTGCGAGTCGTTACCGAACGAGCAGCAGCAGTCGTTGTTGTTCTCCGGTGCTCTGTCGCGCGAAACCTTCTCTTTCTCCCATCAAAGACGATAAGGAGAAGAAGAAGAAGAAGAAATTGAAGAATTCTTCCCCGGCGGCGGCTAAAAAGGTGATGGAATCGAAGTCGTCTTCGTCCTCTTCAGAAAACGACGTGGAGGCACCATCGTCGTCATCTTCGAAAGCAGCAACGACAAATTGGTTTGAAGGTTTAGAAGCCGCGGCGGATAAAAAGTCGGAAACCATGCGCACTCGCGCGCAGTTTTACGCGGAAGAGAGCAACAACAACAGTTTCAAACAGTACTTCGAGTGGGACGAAACGAGAGAAGAGGAAGAGAAGGAGATGAAGAACGGAGGGAGAATGGTAAAGTTTGGAGAGGAAATCGAGGACGAGGAGGATGGGTCGACGAACGCCTCTTCTTCTTGGGGCGAATTCGTAAGCTCTGATGATGTTGAGGAAGAGAGCTTTGATGAAGACGACGCGATTGAATACGACGATTCAGACGACGAGGACGACATCAACGTGTTCACGCCGGGCGGGAAAATGTACCAGTTAGGCGCGGAATTCGAAGACGATTACGATTACGAGAAGGAGAAAATGAAAAAATTGGAACGAGGGAAAGGAATGCCGTCGGAGATGCGGTATTTCGATACGGCGAAGATTTACGTGAAATCCGGGAACGGCGGGAACGGGGTGATTGCGTTTAGGAGAGAAAAGTTTGTACCGAATGGTGGTCCAAGTGGTGGGAACGGCGGGATTGGTGGGGACGTGTCGTTTACCGCGGATGAGAACATGCACTCGTTGCAAATGTTTCGGAAGAAAGTGCACCATCGAGCGAAGAATGGGAAACACGGTGGAGGGTCGAAATGTAACGGCGCAAACGGCTATCACTTGGAGATTAAAGTACCAGCCGGGACGATCGTGAGAGATTCGCAAACGAGAGAGGTGCTGTGCGAATTGTTGGAACACGAAGAAACGAAGACGATAATCGCTGGTGGTCGAGGCGGGAGAGGTAACGCGTCGTTTAAAACGAGTAAAAACAAAGTGCCAATGTTAGCGGAACTCGGCGAGGAAGGCTTGGAGAAATGGATCGAGCTCGAGCTGAAATTAGTCGCGGACGTGGGTGTTATCGGTGCGCCAAATGCAGGAAAATCTTCGCTGTTAGCCGCCGTTTCCGCCGCACGACCAAAGATTGCTGATTATCCGTTCACGACCATCGTCCCGAACTTAGGCTTGGTCGAAAGAGATTACACGCGAATGGTCTTCGCGGACGTGCCGGGTTTATTAGAAGGCGCGAGCGAAGGTTTAGGTTTAGGTTTTGAGTTTTTGAGGCACGCAGAAAGAACGCGGTTGTTGCTACACGTGGTGGATTGTTCCGAGGAGGACTGTTTGCATGCGCACGATGCCATCGTGAGCGAACTGATGCTCTTCGATGAGACGATGTTAGACAAACCTCGATTAGTCGCTTTGAATAAAATCGACGTGAGCGACCAAGCGAGAACGAACGCGAGGAAATTAAAAGAGACGTTAAAACTCGAAGGCGTGGAGTGCTTTGAAATCAGCGCGGTTTCGAAAGAAGGCGTGGACGAGCTGATGTCCAAAGTCGCCGAGACACACAAAATGTTAGGTCCGAGACGGTTAGAGAGCGAAGAGTCGCTCGAGATTGAACAATCGAGAGCGAAAAGAGCGGCAGACGGTGCGCGCATTGAAGATTTTACCGTCGAAGATACCCCGTACGCGTTCGTCGTCAGAGGCACCGCGGTTGAACGATTCTGTCAAATGACCAACTGGGATTACTTTGAAAGCTATAAACGTTTCGCGAGAGTATTGAAAATGAGTGGCATTGAAAAGGCGCTGAAGGAAGCCGGCGCCAGCGAGGGTGATCGCATTTTGGTCGGGAAATTCGAGTTTGCCTGGTCCAACGACCATCGCGAGAAGACTTTGTACACCACTTGGAAAGAAAGAAGAGATGAAAAACCAGGAACGCAGCAAGGGTCAGACATTGGCCTCATGCGATGTAAATTGTACTTACCTAATTTTTTGTTGGGTGCATTTTTGTAAATATTTTCACCACACGAGTTGTTGTTAACGCATCATGGTACCAACTGGTACCTCATCACAAGACTACACACGCTACTACGAAAACTAATAGTTTTAAACTCTTCTTCCTACTGCTAGTGCTCGTCGTCGACGAGCTCGTTGTGAACACGATTGGAGCGCCATTTTCGTTTGCGTAATTCCATTGGGGAGGCGGCGAAGGGGAAGGTGGTGGAGGCGAAGGCGGTGGAGAAGGCGGCGTTGGTGGAGGGCACTCGTTCGGACAATCTGCTACTCGACTTTCGATTAAATTTGGAGGACACGCGGCGCCGTTGCCACGTTGGGGAGTCGTGATGATTCGAGAGCGAACCTGCGTGTGCGTGGAGGCGTAGCAAGGATCTGCGCATATCGAAGGCTTGTACGCCGTCCAATCGCTCACGACGCAGTCCACGTCCGTGTACTCCGATTGCGCTAACTTTCTCGTGTACCGTTTCTTGCGGATGTCTGTTTCTCGCGTCAGTTCGTGTGATAACACGATATCTTCTTCTAAAGCGAACAATTTCTTGGACACGACATCGAGCATTTCAATAAGCATCTTCTCTTGTCCTTTTGAGGACGGCTTGATATTCGGAGACGCGTTGACTTCAATCAACCACGGAAAATAGTTGTCATCGATGACAAAATCAAATCGTAACAAACTAAAAGCGGTTGTTGTGAACGCGTTGGACAAATACGGCCGAGCTGCTTTAAACGCATCTTCTATGCGTCGATCGATGGTTTCGAAAAGCGCTTTCGATTTTTCCTCGCCCAAGTACCTCGCGAACGCCATCTTGGCCTGAAAGTCTTTACCCGGCGAAGACGCGTTCACTAAACTCGGCATACTCCACGCGTTCGTATACGTTGATTCTACAAACTGGCCATTCGTCGCAAACCGAAGCATGACGTCATTCCATACCTCGTACGTCAATTTCGCCTGTTTCGTTTCGCCATCTAAATAATGCGTTTCCGAAAGAAACACGTATGCGCCATAATCGAACGGCATTCCATCTATATGCAACGCGTTATCGATATATCTCTGGTATATGGATTCACTCTTCTTCAAAGTATCGCCACTCAACATCACTTCGACACCGCCGTGCGTCGGCTTCTTCCGTATTACCGGAACGCCGCCGTCGTCTCTCCTTTCCGGCACAAAATCTAACCCAAGCTCCATTAACTCTTTCTTCGACGTCAACACATCTGTCCCTTGAATGTGATTCACTCTCACGTCCTCGCTCAGTCTCACAATTTCATCTCTCAATCGGTACTCGACGTCGCCGCGCTGAAACGCAAAAAGCGCAGAACAATACTTGATTCCCCCAATCGCATCTTTCTCGGACTGGAATATCTTCACTTCGTGTCCGCTCTTCTCGGACTGGTCTATTAACAACCGCAAGTGCTCGACGTTGCCTTTCTCGTCCCCGATGACGCATAAGGTGGTCTGTCTCGTCTTCTCCGTGCTTATCCCCGTGATACTACGAGCAGCAAGTTCTTCTTGTTTATCCAACTTTAGGGGTTGACGTCGTCGGTCGTCGACGGGGCCAAATGTGACCCCGGCGGCGAGTGAAGAAGACAGACGCGCGAGTAGTGTGAGGATGACATAAAGCGAAAAGAAAATCATCGTTATAATTGGTCTTTTTCAGTGAGACAACGTGGTCGTTTCATTTTACGACGCAAACGCGAGCGGGTTCTTCTTTATTTTGACGAATTCTGTAAAGGAGGATTGTTTTTCACATTTTCCTTTCATTTTCCTATAATCTACGCTCTCACATCGCCCTCTCTCTCTCTCTTCCTTCTCTAACTCTCTCTCTCTCTCTCTCTCTCTCGAGAATTTGCATCGAATTTCATCGTGGCGTTAAAGTAGTACTAAAACCCGTCTCGCCCGTCGCCGTCCTCTTTCTCCAACTTGATCATATCGTCGATTCGTAAAATCGTAATAGCGGCTTCGGCGGCAAACTTGAACGATTTGCACTTACTCATCGTCGGTTCGAGGACGCCGGCGGCGAGGTTGTCTCTCAACTCGCCTTTGTGTAAGTCTAAACCGTAACCGGCGTAGTGTTTGTCCTCTTCCTTGCCGGATTGAGAGGCGAAGTGGTAGGCTCGTAGTTTTGCGACTAAATCGGTGGAATCCTTGGCCGCGTTGACGGCTAAAGTTTTCGGGATGCACAACAACGCCTCGGCGAATTCGGCGACGGCGAGTTGTTCGCGAGAACCCAACGAGACGGATTTTTGTTCGAGATGAACAGATAACGCGGATTCGACGGCTCCTCCTCCCGGAACGACCGAACCGGATTCTAAGCAACGTTTGACGACGCACAAGGCGTCGTGTAAAGACCGATCGATTTCGTCCAGGAAGTAATCGTTGGCGCCTCTCAAGAGCATGGTACACGCTTGCGAGGATTTGCAGCCTTTAATTAAAATCATCTCGTCATCGCTCACTCTCGTTTCGAACACTTCTTTCGCTTCCCCTAAATGCGTTGGGTCGAAGGATTCGTTCCCGTCCATATCAGATAATGAGCTCAAAACCTGCGCGCCCGTCGCCCGCGCGACTCTCTTCAAATCTTCTTTCGGCACGCGTCGACACGCAATCGCCCCAGCTTCTACGAAATACTTTAACGCCATATCATCGATACCTTTGGTACACAAAATAACATTCGCACCCGCTTCCAACACCATCTGAATCCTTCTCGAGGTAATCGCCGACTCTTCTTCTCTAATTCTTTCCAACTCTTTCGGATCGTTGACTAAAACTTGAATCCCAAACAACATTTTCGTCTTTTGCAAGTTGAAATCCAAGCACGCGATTTTCGCGTTCGACACGTGCGTCGGCATACCTTGCGCCGACCGGCCTAAATTCAGCGCGTACCCATCTAAAACTTCGCTCTCTTTCGCCGATTTCCCGTGCGCCTTCAAAATGTTCACTCGATTTATCGGATACTTCACGTCGCCCATATCGTCGTACGTCTTCACTTTCTCGCACGCGTTCACGACTAAACCGGCGAAGAAATCTGAATCCATCCCAACAATTTTCGAGCTCATGCTCGTCTTTGCCACGTTCTTAATCGTTTCCATTCCTAAATCTTCCACCTTTCGCGCCATGTGTTTCTCGCAATACTTCACGCACTCCTTCGCCGCCAATCGATACCCGGCAATCACCGACGTCGGATGAATCTTTTGTCTCACTAAATCGTTCGCTCTTCTTAGCAACTCCGCGGCTAACACGACCACGGACGTGGTCCCATCGCCAACTTCGCGGTCTTGTAATTCCGCCAGTTCGACCAAAATCTTCGCCGCCGGATGTTCCACCTCTAAAAGTTTCAAAATCGTCGCGCCGTCGTTGGTTATCGTCACGTCGCCGATATCGTCCACGAGCATCTAATGTTTTTAGAAAAGAAAAGAAGAAGTTAGTTTTATGCAAAGGTATAAAACTTCCGCCAAACGTCGAGCGCGACGAAGCGCTTTCAGCAGAGAGAGAGAGAGAGAGAGAAAAAAACGATCCATCGCGATGCCAACGTTGACTTTTTCCCGGTTCGAAAACAGAATTTTAACTATAATACCTTGTCCAACCCAACGGGTCCTAAACTGCTCTTCACGATGTTCGCCACCGCTTGAACTGCGGTCACGTTCGATTGCCTCACGTCTTGCCCGCTCTCGCGTTCGCCGAAGAACACGTCCGATTGTCGCGCGCCTTGCATTTTGATTTTGATGATGATTTGATCGATTGATTTTCTTTTGTTGTTGTTGTTCTTCCGTTGTGTTTGTTGGTGTGTTGTCGTTGTCGTGTGGAGAAGCAAGCGCTCTTTGTTTCTTTTGGAATGAAGAAGAAGAAGAAGAAAAGAAGAACCAAAAAAAAAATGATGAGAAACAAACAAAAAGAGAGAGAAGCCAAAAAAAATTTTCGGAACTGATGAACCAACTTCATTATACTCACAAATGTGAACATCTCATCTTCAAACGAGAAGAACATTCAATTTATTATTCGAGAAACTCAAATATCTTTTTTTTGCTCGATTATTCTTGCGCAAATATTCCCATATCGTGAGACGACCTCTGTCTCAAATGCCACATCGTGTGATGTGCGCGTAAATACTCTCGAGCGAAAATCAACAGTTCAATCGTGTGAACAAAAAATGTGTCGTCAAAAATGAGAAAAATCAGATCCTGTTTTTCTTGTGTGCAACAAAACAACAAAAACACAAAAAAAGAGAAGAAGAAAGCAAACAAACAAAAACAAAAAAAAATTGCAAAAAAGACAGACGCGAAACAACAACACTTGACACAAAAACATTAGAGAGAAAAAAAAGACACACATCTTCTACTGATACGCGTCATGGTGAATACTACTACTACTCAAAAAGTGCTCCTCGTCGCTTTTTCGGTTGGGTTTGTTTTGTGCGAGTATCGTTGGTATCACGCGAAGGAGAAGAAAAGAGTCGAGGGGATTTTTCCTAAGGATGATGATGATGACGGCGTAAAAGTCATCAAAGCGAAGAAGACGACTCCTGCTGAGAAGAAGAAGAAACAGAAACGGGAACAAAAACAGAGCTTTTGGAAAGAAGAGACGGAGGAGAGCGAGAGTGATAACGACGACGACGATGATTCCGTGCGGATTTTTTACGCGAGCACGAGCGGCAACGCGAGATCTTTAGCGCAAAAGTTAGGCGCCGATTTAGACCGGACGGTTATCGATTTGAGCGAAGTGCTCGAACCGGAGAAGACGTTCGCGAACGAAGAAGAAGAAGAAGAAGGAATACTAAAAATGGAAAGAAAAAAGGTGCTGAAATGCGCAATTTTTGTCGTCTCGACGACGACTGGGGGCGAAATCGCGTCCGAGTGTAAACATTTCATGAAATGGTGCGAAGAGCAAGCGTACGACGAACGCGCCGGGTGGTCGTATTTGAAGGAGCTCAAATTTTGCGTCTTTGGCGTGGGCGATTCGCAATACGAGGAGAACTTTAATCGAGCGGCGAGAATGATCGATAAACACTTCGCGAGGATGGGCGCGGAAAGAATTTTGAGGAAATTCGACGGGGACGAAAGCAGCGAGGTGGAGATGAAAACGCAGTTTGAGAAGTGGACGGAGAAGTTGAAAGGGAGAGTGTTTCCGCCGACGACGGCGGAGAAGAGGAGACAGAAAAAGAAGAAGGAAGCTGATGAAGAGAATGTAAAAGAAGAAGATGAAGTAGAAAACGACGACGACAATGAGGAGGAGGAGGATGAAGTGGATCGATCGGACACGGAAAGTTACTTTTCTGGATCCGAGGACGATATGGACGTGGAAGATGTCGGGGGCGATGGAAGCGCGCGCGATCCAAACGCGCCGAAACCGGAAATGGTCACTCCGAAGCTTCGCAAAGCGTTGACAAAGCAAGGGTACAAGATTCTCGGGACGCACTCGGGTGTGAAGTTGTGCAGATGGACGAAAGCAATGTTGAGAGGTCGAGGCGGGTGTTATAAGCACGCGTTTTATGGGATCGAATCGCACCGGTGCATGGAAACTACGCCGTCGTTGGCGTGCGCAAATAAATGCGTGTTTTGTTGGCGACATCACACGAATCCAGTCGGAAAGGAATGGAAATGGGAGATGAATCCCGCAGAAGATATCGTGAACGATGCGTTAGGGCAGCATCGCAAAATGATCAACGAAATGCGCGGCGTGCCTGGCGTCACCGAGGCCAAGTTGCAAGAAGGCATGGATCCGAGACACTGCGCGTTGTCGCTCGTCGGGGAACCAATAATGTACCCGGAAATCGGCAAATTCGTTTCGTTACTCCACGAGAAGCGCATATCGACATTTTTAGTCACCAACGCGCAGTTTCCGAAAGCCATCGAAGATTTACCGCCAATCACGCAGCTGTACGTCTCCGTAGACGCGGCGACGCCGGAGACGTTGAAGGCGATCGATCGTCCGTTACATAGCGATTATTGGGATAGATTCGTAGGTTCTTTGAGTAGCCTAAAAACAAAACCGCAAAGAACGGTGTACAGATTAACTTTAGTCGCCGGTTGGAACTTAGCCGAAGCCGAAGAATACGCGAAACTGGTGAAACTCGGCGAACCGGATTTCATAGAGATTAAAGGCGTAACGTATTGCGGCTCGAGCGATAAGAGCGCGAGCGCGTTGACGATGAAGAACGTTCCGTATCACGAGGACGTGGTGAAATTCTCCCAAGAAATTTGTCGATTGACAAATATAGAGCAGGAAGAAAAAGGTGCTTCCTCGTACGAGCTCGCTTGCGAACACAGTCACTCGTGTTGCGTCTTGCTCGCGAGAACGAAAGATTATAAAATCGACGGAGAATGGCACACTTGGATTGATTACGAAAAATTCCAAGACCTGGTCGCCAAAGGCGAGCCTTTCGAAGCGAAGGATTACATATGTAAAACTCCCGAATGGAGCGTGTTTGGTGCGAAAGAAGGCGGCTTTGACCCGAACCAAACTCGCGTGAGAAAAATTAGAAACCATCCCGCGAAGAATACTACTACTACTACTTAAAAGTAGTTGAGAAGAAGTTTGGATACATGAATCGGTTGTTATAATGTTATAATTTTGCACTTAGTTAGGTATATACTACTATCTTTGACTCTCTTGAATCAAAGCGCGATGTTTTTCTACATTCAGTTCCAGCTGCGTCAATAAAGGCTCAACGGCGTTGGGCACGATTTCCTTCAACAGTCCGTACAAAGGCTTCACGGTTTCCTCGGCAAACTTAATCGCCTGCCTCGAAGACGTGATATCCGTTCGTAAAGCCCTGTCCACGTGCGCACCGGTTAATTTTTCGAATCCCAACGACTTCTCCACGTCGCCTTGTTTACAAAACTCTTCCGTGATCAACTCGGCCCATTTCTTGGCGACCGGCCAAGGCCGGCATCCGTTCAACACGTCCGCGCAGTGCAAAACGTACCCCAAGGCTACGTGCACGTCCTCTTTCTTCGCCCACTCTTTGATTGCTTTTTTACCTCTATTTCTCTCCAGCGCCTCTCGAAAATCCTCTATTAACGTCTCGTGTTTGTTCATATCGGTATACAATATCGCCGTCTTCAAAATCTCGTACACGGTTTCCTTCATTTCTTCGCTCCTATTCTTCTCGTCGCTTCTTCTATTACTACTCCTAACGTCGTCGTCGTCGTTACGAAACACCTCGCACTTCTCAAACGCCTCGATCGCGAATTCCACGTGCCCATTCTCGTTCACCGCTTCGTTGTTCCATCTCTTCGCCTTCTCGCTCTTCGTCTCGACTAAAAACAGATTCGACTTCCCCGGATGTCCGCAGTCGTGCGCCACCGCGGTGCATATCAACGCGAACACTTCCACGTCGTCCAACTCTTCTCGCAAACCGTTCCCTAACATGTACCCTATACTTTGCGTGACGTCCGTCGCGTGCGCTCTGTTGTGATAGTCGATCGAGTCTTGGTAACTCGACTCGATTTGAGATACCCATTGTTTTACTTTTCGAGCGAAGTTCGTCTTCGCATTCGCTTCTTTCGTTCTTCTTCTTCTCTTAACAAACAAATCTGGAAGGAACTTCTCGAACACGCGCATGGATATTTTTACCAGAGGGTTTTTCGAAACGCTCGTAAACTTGAATGCGTCGAAGAGATGCCCTCGAGACAAAAGCGCGCTCTCGTCGTCCTCGTCGTTTTCGTTGTTTTCCGACTTTGAAAGCGTGTTCTCGTTCTCCTCCTCTTCCGATGATGATGATGATGATGATGATGTTGGGGCTTCTTTCATTTCTCCCCAAATAAACGCTCTCGAACAAACAACGACGACAGAACAACAATCTCACTTCTTTTTTTACCTTTGCAAAAACTAGTACTGCCAGACGATCATGGTGTTACGTGTTATCTCCTCCTCTCGCGAGAGAGATTTATGCTTTCGTCGTTGTTGTTCTTCTTCTTCTTCTTCTTCTTCTTCGTGTTGTTATGTGTGTGATATCGTTGCAAATCCAATTAAAACCCCGAGAGGAGAACCCTAAACTCTAAAACCCTAAATAAGAGATCTTGTTTCGGGGAAGGATAAAATCGCTCCTCAGATATTAGAGCTATATAAAGCGCTTCGGACTGTCGCTGAGAGCTTTTTGACATCGCTTTATTATTATTAATTAGCGCAGAAGCACCAAGAAGCGTTACGTTTTTATATTAAGATGATGATGATGATGATGGCCGCGAACACGATGCACGCGTCGTCGTTTACTACGAATAAGATGAATAACGTGTTGGGGAGATCGTCACGAAGAGGAGCACCATCATCATCATCATCGCGTTTGAGTGTAAGAAGTTCTCGCAACAACAAGGTGAAAAAAAGTAGCACAATGATAAAAGCGGCGATGATTGAGGAGGAAGTCGCTCTGGACGAAGCCCCGTTGACGCTTTTGCGACCGGGCGGGGAAGGCGACGCGAACGAAATGCGCGCGAAATTCGAGAAGATGGTTCGACAGGCGCAGAACGATATTTGCAAAGCGGTGGAGGAATTAGACGGGGGGAAGTTTCACGAGGACGCGTGGGAAAGACCGGGCGGGGGTGGAGGCATCTCTCGAGTGTTGCAAGGCGGCAAGGTTTTTGAAAAAGCCGGGATTAACGTGTCCGTGGTGTACGGGCAAATGCCGCCGGAGGCGTACAGAGCGGCGACGGGAGGGCAAGGCGCCGGGACGGAGACGATTCCGTTTTTTGCAGCCGGGATTTCCTCGGTGATGCACCCAATCAACCCGATGGCACCGACCGTGCACTTTAACTATCGTTACTTTGAAACTGATTCGCCGAGAGACGACCCGGGGGCGCCGAGAGCTTGGTGGTTTGGCGGCGGCACGGATTTGACGCCGAGTTACATTTTTCACGAAGACGTCGCGCACTTTCACGGGACGTTGAAAGGCGCGTGCGATAAGCACGATCCGGAATATTACCCGAGATTCAAGCAATGGGCGGACGATTACTTCATGATCAAGCACAGAGGCGAACGCAGAGGCGTTGGTGGCGTCTTTTTCGACGACATGAACGACCGACCGAAGGAGGAGTTGTTGGCGTTTGCCACGGACATGGCGCAAGCCGTCGTCCCGGCGTACATCCCGTTGGTCGACAAACACAAAGATGATTCGTTCACGCAAGAAGAAAAAGAGTGGCAGCAAATGAGAAGAGGCCGATACGTCGAGTTCAACTTGGTGTACGACCGCGGGACCACCTTTGGCTTGAAAACCGGCGGCAGAATCGAGTCCATTTTGATGTCTTTGCCGCTCACCGCGAGATGGCAATACGACATGCACCCGAAGGAAGGGAGTAGAGAAGCGGACGCGTTAGATGCGTTCATGAACCCGAGAACGTGGTTGGCGTAAAAAATCATCAAGAGACGAAAAGAAGACGATAAAAAAGCACACCCCGCAAAAGCGATACATAAAAAACGAAGAAATAAATACGAGAGAAAAAAAGTGTTGGAGCGAGAAGAGGGCCTACCGAGTAATAAAAAG
>JGI20151J14362_10002952_pt1 | contig 11810 bp, 9 predicted proteins | sample COG_01_FD_14362 | JGI IMG/M metagenome (IMG submission 14362) | reverse complement strand
AGGCAAGCCTTACTATAGTGGCGGATTTAGCCTATCCGGTCGGGTTGTTGGGATCATTGCTTGGTTGGGTGATTATGCTTACAAACCTATCTGACCCACAGGCAGTAGGACCGGCATTAGCTATTTCTTTCCTGACAGTTCTTTATGCGGCTGTGATACATGGCCTCGCTTCAGGCCGATCTCGTGACTTGTCAGGAATAGGCAGCACATTGGTTAAGAGGTTGTTGGGTTCATTTATCTTTGTCGGGTTAGGTCTATGGGTAATGGATTCTGGTCCAGGAATAGGCGCGTTTATAGATCTAAGCGCTGTGGTCTTGTTTGTTCTTTCTGTGCTGTTTTTTGTGATTTTTGACCGTGTTTCAGGCGATACATCTAAAAATGGCTGGGGCGTTAGGTTCTTGGGCATTGGTCTGCTGGGATTTTTCATCGGAATTATAATGATGTTTGCAAATATCGACAATCCTAAAGCCATCGGTCCTGCAGTGGCCCTCGCATTCCTTAGCTTGATGTATGCTCTCTTTTTGCTGTGTATGGGGCGGATATGGTTCCCTAGCGAGACATTAGATTCGGAGCAAAATATCAAAACAGGATTCTTATCATTAGCTTTTCCAGTCTTGACTTGGTCAATGATTATTTTCGGAGTAATGATGATGTCGTTTATGTAATAAAGGTTTCGGCTTATTACCTCCAAGGTGGGGTAGATAGCGGCACTGACGGTGGTTTATGGATACTTCACAAAGGCTCTCTGCAGGATGCTAATACTGTAAAGAGAATCTGATTAGCTTTCAGCGAACTAAGGCAGCCCACAAATATGATAAATGCGTTTCTACTGTTCGGCCTGTTAATAGCAGCCAATGCATATTTCTTTATCAGGAGTAGACGAAAGTCTCATGAGCATCGTAAGTCTCAAGATGATACAGAGGCGTAGATTCCAATGATGAGACCCAACCTTCCATTACTGCTGTTCCTCTAGGTTTCCGTGTTGCCTGTGAAAGGCGCCGACTGCTCCACTGCTTTTGTTTGTGAGGTTGTGAATTATCAAAGAATGTATCTTGATGGTCGTTTGCAAGAGCTAGAATCAGAGCCTTTTGGTTTCAAGCTTGAGGGTAAGGAACTGGTTCCGCAACTATGAGGATCTCCTCTAGTTAATAGAACGTTGAACTATGAACTACACAAGTTTTGGTTGTGTGACGCTGACGGTAAATTGTCTACTAATGGCTTCAACGACAACTATCAGCTTGAAAGCAAGAACGGTCTGTATGCGTTTGAGTACGTAAACGGACATCTCCTTATCAGCACTCACAATTATGATTACTTTTATTTGGCTTCAGCAGGGTGCCGCGAGTTACGAAGTTGCTGCCTGACTCTCCACTAAAACTCACTATCTGGTTAGTGTTAGCCATTTTTCTTGCTGATGCCATTGGACTAGCCCAACAAGCTATAGCCATCGTTGCAGTCGTTTTCACGGGGTTCTACGATTGGTTAATCGCCCGCAAGCACAGGCTGACTCAATCTCAAGATCTTTCCTTGGGACAAAGACACCGTTGTACACCTCCGGGCTTCTTGGCTTTAGTGGCGAATCATTAACGTGGAGAGCTGTGTCTGGCGAGGCGAGCAGAGGCGCCTTAGAGTCCATCCCAGGCTATCTAACGGATGCTGACTCACAACTGACATGGATGGCGACGGTGAATCAAAGCCGCTCACAGACGGCCTATTGCTCATACCTTACTTGTTTGGATTCTCTGGCGACTCATTGATCTCAGGTGCTATTGGCACTGATGCTCCGCGTAATACAGCTGAAGCTGTCGAGGCGCATACCAAGGAGCGCATTCCAACTGAATAAGCAGCGTCAGGTGGTGTGCTCGTAGGATTAGCTGCTGCAATATTGACATCCTAAAACCGCGTCAAAATCTCCGACCACTTGTTGCATACGAGAGAAAGGGCTAGGGCCTCCTGCGCCAACTCCTTTACAGCTTTTAAATCCCCTCGACCTCTAGTCACACTTCCTGTGAGCAGCTGGCGCAGCGGGTTGAGGCTTTAAAAAGCCAACGGTAGTCATGACGGTAGACACCAAGATGCCTTTGACAGTGAACTGAGATTGATTAAACTTTTTAAATACAGGCTTTCAAGGCTTACGTGGTGCCTTAAGACGGCACAATTGAATCTTTCCGGCGCCATTTTCAACTGTTAAACCTGTTTACCTCCTTGAAAAGTCCAGGAATTCCCTAAGTCTGGACATTTGGAGTAGACACGAAGGTTTTAAGATTGCGGAAGGACTATTTTCTCCATCCAGCGGTAGAGCAATTCTAAAGGGTAACCATCGCCATATCCCTGTCCTACGCTTCTCAAACTCCATCCACCCAATTGATCAATCATATCAACAGGGGCTTCTACGGCTCTTAATCTGTCTCTGAAGCCATGCCTGAATCCGTGAATCACAGCTTGTGTTCCTGCTATTGTTTTGATCCATTTGTTGATCGCTGCACTGGCTGAGTTGCTGTTACAGTTATGAGTATCGCAATATCTTTCAAAACAAAACGACGAGTTTTGAGTTTGCTTTATTCGTTGCGCAACCCGGAGCGATGGTCCCACCAAAGGTATTACTCGTTCACTTGAACCGGTCTTCAAGCTCCGATGGGGATGAGCGATAAGGTTAACGTATGGCTGCTGAGCATCAATAACAAGATCATCTACAAGTAACCCAACAGCCTCTGAGAGTCGCATACCTGTATCGCTAATCAACGCAACCAACCAGCGGATGTCATCATCTAAACGAATACATTCCTTTTGCAGCTGTTTGAGTTTTGCTTCCTTTATTGGAAGTCGTTTTTTGTTAACTTCAGAGGGCAGATAAACGCCAGCAAAAGGGTTCTTACAATCTAAACATTGTTCCTTGATACTAAAATTAACAACAGCTTTTACAACGCCAAAGATTCTTTGTAACGATGTATTGCCCAACCCTTTATCAACTAACCACTGCCTGAATTCAGCTGCATCAGCTGTGCTATAACAATCCAAAGGACGTGAACCTAGGCTGGAAACAAGATATGAAATGTTTCTTTTTGCGTGGCTGAAGAAGAGCTTTCCTTTTGATTGACCTTTGACGGACAAGTACAACTCTAAAGCTTCATCGATTGTCGGGAGTGTTGACTCTAACTGCTCACGTGGAACGACTAGCAGATGAGCTGCAGGAACATCAACGCGTTGCAGACGTAACCCCAACCAGTAGTCTTCTAACCTTGATGACAGTGATCGTGATGCCGTCTTAGCGCGGCTGAGCGACTTGGTACGGAGCGATTTAACTATCCTAGGTCTAGCATAGAAATCAGCTAAATCTTGAGGAACAGCTTTAGAAAAATAATATACACCGCCTTTACGGTAGGTGTATGGAGGGTGCTTCAGTGTCTTCAATTTTGTCTACTCCCAATCAGAGATTTCGGAAACATCCGAAGCTGATCAAGGAGTTAGAAGCTTTTAAAAAAAGAAAATGGTGGCCAGAGGTGGAATCGAACCACCGACACGAGGATTTTCAGTCCTCTGCTCTACCGACTGAGCTATCTGGCCATTTTGAACTGTTATTTTGACGCGCCTATTTCCAGACCGCCTTTTACAGGCGCACATTAAACCCAAGGCCAGTCTTGTCGTCAAGCTGGATCTTTGGATAACAGCGAAACACAAAAGATGTCAGAGTTCGGCTAAATAGAACCCTATCCAGAAAAGGCCGCAACGACAGCCGGAGGATACTCGTTTTCTCAAACACCAGGGCCTCATTCAAATTTTTATAAAGACCGCGGGATATACGCCATCGAGAACGGCATTCGTCAACAGACAAAATCCAATGCTCCTCGGTCAAGCTATACTGGGCAACAACCACTGGCAATCACCGGCCTTATTGCCTTTAGCTGGCGCGAGTCGACGCTTTTTTGCTGTGCTCAGGCAAAAATCTCGCGATCGCGATACAGCCGCATCCTTTATTGATGCCGCTTATCCAAAGGAAGTTTTCTTTTAAGAAATCACGCCGTGAGCGCGCCAAGGATCGGACTCAGAACAGGCGGCTTTGGCATACGATCGATCTAACCGGTGTCACACCGACTCGAATCCAAGGCGTTGAGAACAACGCGAGAAAACCCATTTTTGCGGCTCAATCGATGCCCAAAAAAATTGATTTAATTCATAAATTTAGATTGACTGAGATACGGTCCTTATTTAACATTCTGGCGACCCTCACTATAAACGCGTTGATAAAAGCTGTTTAAAAGCAGAGGCGCGTTTGGCTGAGGCCATGATCAAATCAATGATTGACTCAAAATGTCTTCAAAGTAAAAGCAACACAGAATGAGTTTTAAAATAGGGGGTTATTATGACGTTGAGATTTATTAGCAAACTTTTGTTCGCCTTCGGCGCAGCAGGTCTTGCTTTAACAGCAATCGCCGACGACACCACGGGCCTGTTACGAGGCCGCATTGTTGGCACGCCGGCAGCCGACGTTGCCGTTGAAAATATTGACCGTGGACTGGTCTATCGCACTACCGCATCAGATGGCAGTTTCCGAATTGGAAATCTACCGCCCGGCGAATACACCGTCACACTCACCGAAGGTGGGAGCGTCATCGACCAGCAGATCGTCGAAGTTAAGCTGGGGAGCTCGACGTCGCTGACCATGGGTTCAGCGATGGAAGAACTCATCGTTCAGGGCGCACGCGTCGCAGCCGTTGATATTGCGATCGCGGAATCTGGACTGGTCATCAGCACAGAGGAACTCCAAGAACTGCCAGTTGGCCGTAGCTTGAGTTCTGTCACCTTGCTTGCACCGGGCGTCATCCGAGGCGACAACGCCTTTGGTAGCAACACGTCTTTTGCGGGGTCATCGGTTGCTGAGAACACTTCTTATATCAACGGTCTTAACACAACGAACTTCCGAAATGGTCTAGGGTTCTCAACGGTCCCCTTCGAGTTCTATGACACGATCCAGGTCAAGACAGGTGGCTACAGCGCGAAATATGGTCGTTCAACCGGCGGGGTTATCAACTCCATCACCAAGAGCGGTAGCAATGAGTTCAAGATGGGGGTCAACGCCTATCAGTCTGGACTCGCGACCACCGGTAAAGACACTTATGGCGCTTATAATGACAAAGATGTTAGCCGAGGTCAGACGTATGACTTTTGGGCCTCTGGTGCAATCTGGAAGGACAAAATATTTTTCTACGTACTCGGCTCTGAAGTTGCAAATGAGTTCGAAAGTTATGGCAAGTTAGGCGGCCTCGCCTACTTCAGTGACAATTCCTCAACGTTTTGGGGCGGGAAACTCGACGCCTACATCACCGACAATCACCACTTCGAATATACCGCTTTTAGTGATGAGGCGGATTACGAAGAAGATATTTACAACTATACCTATGAAGAAGATGAAGATGGCAGCAACATTCGCGATGCCGTCGGCGATTACTTTGGCACCACCATCTACTCCCGCGGCGGTGACAACTGGATTGCAACCTATACCGGTCGGTTCGGCGACAATGTCGAATTGTCTGTGAGCTATGGCGAGAACGAAGCCAACCGAACAACCCTGGGTTCAACGGATACCATCCCAACGGTTATCAATTGGTCTCCTGACGCCGGGTTTGAATACATTGGCGTTTCGCCATTTGCGCTCATTGAAATCGGACAGGACAAGCGCGAGATGCTGCGCGCAAACTTATCTTTTGACCTAGGCGATCACTTGATCGAATTGGGGATCGATAACGAGGTCACAACCGCGACCAATAACTCGCAGTTTCCAGGCGGCTTGTACATCTTGCGGGATCCAACCGGGATCTATAATTCAAACCGAGCGTGGTCCAGTGAGGATAATCCCGTACCGAACGCACGATATCGGGACTACAGAATCGGCGGCAGCTTTGATACCGAATCTGACTCATTTTACCTTCAGGACACTTGGTATGTTAATGACCGCCTCACCATTGAACTCGGTTTACGAAACGAGTCGTTCAATAACATGAACTCAGCTGGCGCACCCTTCATCAAAGTCGATGATCAATTGGCGCCTAGAATCTCTGCTGTTTTTGATCCAACCGGCGATAGCACCTCGAAAATCTTTGGGTCGTTTGGTCGGTATTATCTACCCGTCGCCGCGAACACAAACATTCGCCTTTCTGGAGGAGAAACCTATATCCACACCTACTATGCATGGGATGGGGTCAGTGCTGATGAGTACGATGTACCGACCAACCTGGGCGCTGTTCTAGAGACCCAAGTTTTTGCCGACGGTGACGTACCCGACACGCGCTCGGTAACAGATGCCAACATCGAACCCATGTATCAGGAAGAATATGTTCTTGGATACGATAAGTTAATGGATTCTGGTTGGAACATTGGCATCAAAGCCATGGTCCGAGACCTTAAAGTATCCATTGAAGACGTCGCCATCGATGCGGGTGTAATTCGATACTATAACGCCGCAGGTTCCTGGGATGAAGAAATGGCGGGCGGTACGGTTGAAGAGGTTTTCACCGGCTTTCATCAGTATGTTTTGACCAACCCTGGTAACGACATGCGGATTTTTATTCCCGAACAGGACGAGTTCATTGATTTGTCGTCGGGCGTGTTGCAATACCCAGGTGCTAAGCGAAAGTATCGAGCGCTTGAAATGACCGCAAGCAAGATGGGCGAGAACTGGTACCTCAGTACGTCTTATACGTTAGCGTCCAGCAAAGGTAACAACGAAGGGTACGTTCGATCAGACAATGGGCAGGATGATGCTGGCTTAACCACCAACTTCGACCAGCCGGGTCTCACCGATTACGGCTATGGCGATTTGCCGAACCATCGTAAGCATACGATCAAGGCATTTGGTTACTACCGGTTCGCCGATATTGGCAACGGCTCTTTGCAGCTGGGCGCCAATGCAAGTTGGATCTCAGGTCGTCCAAAAAATTGCTTCGGTGTGCATCCAACGGATGGTTTCGCTGCAGCCTATGGCGATGAGTCATTCTTTTGTGATGGCGAACCAACACCTCGTGGCAGCCTTGGCACGACATCAGATGTCTTCCGTTTAGACGTCAACACACAGTACACCTTTGAAATGGGTGACAGTGAACTAGACGTGTCTCTGGATATCTTCAACATTCTGAACATGCAGAAGCCCACTGAAATCAATGAAACTGAGCCTCGAGGTGGGATCAACCCCTACTCAGGTTTGACCACAGCCTATCAGTCGCCAAGACAGTACCGTGTATCACTCCGATTCACACTCTAAGATCTTGTAGTTAGCAAAGAAGAAGGCCCCTTACGGGGCCTTTTTTTGTCCGGAGTTTATCGTCTGAGTCAAACCAGACCACGGGTCCACAAGTCCACACAATTTGTTTTTGTGCGCGCGCTCTTCCCAGCGATGATGCCTGGAAAAAAGCCTGACTACTCCGAGCTCCAAACCGACAGGCGCCCTAACCTCGTCTTCAGCAGCCCCATCCAAAATACAGCCTCGCGGCTAGCTTCTGAACAAATGAGTGATTACACTCAAGAACGAGGAGGCTCTTTATGCCCAGAATTAAATTACTCGAAGATGCGGCCCTGCCACCGGAAACCCTGGCACAAGTCAAAGCCCTGGAAGCCGCCGGTCGCGACACCGCGCTCACACGCGGACTTGCCAATGCCCCGACCTTTTTCAAAAATTATTTTTCGTTCTACCTCCCAGCTCGGCAAGGCCATAGTCTTGATGAGGCCCTGATTGAACTGGTTCGCCTAAAGGTTGCTCGACTCAACGACTGCTTTACCTGACTCAACGCCAGGCTTCTGCAGGTTGCAGAAGGAGAAACCCCAAAGCTGACCGAGGCAAAAATCTCAGAGCTTGATGCCAGCAGTAATTCATTTAGCCATGAAGAGCGCTTGGCGCTGGAATACGCCGAACGATTGGCTAACGACCACCACAGTATGGATGATGCTTTTTTTGACCGAATGCGAACCGGGTTCACCGACGAGCAAATCCTCGAACTCGGCATGATGATTGGTCAATTCATCGGCTTTGGTCGCCTGCTTGCCGCACTCGATCTTGAACCCAAGGTTTGTGAGGTGCCCTGAGGGCTGTTTGAAACCCTACGAATCCATCCTGGAACCTGAATTAATGATTTTTCAACTGCGGCAATATGATATTCATCCTGGCAAGATGCTTGATTGGATTGAGGTCTTCGAAACCCATATCCGACCGCTGCACCAGCGCTTGGGCATGACGATCCACGGCGCCTGGCAAGCACTCGACACCAACACGTTTATTTGGATTAGGGGCTTTGAAACAGAAGCTGCAATCGATGTCCTGGAGGCGGCGTATTTCGACTCACCAGAACGAAAAGCCCTCGGCGATCTACCCCAGCAACTGATTGAGAAAATGACCATTACTCGGCTCACCGACTACGACCCCCCAAGCACGATATCCTGACCGAGCAGTTCTTAGCGCGATAAGGCCGGCCTTTATGGCGCCCCTCAGCCATTGAGCCGACACCAAACCCTTTTATCCCTTATTACCTCGGCGTCCCTTTGAGCAACCTTTGACGACTTGTTATCGTCACTCAGCAACCTGTTCAGTTTAAACAATATCTTGATACCTCGCTCGACGCTTACCCTACTTTCCCCCAACGCAAAATTAACGCGCCGTTTTTTTCACGCGACGGCATCTAGCACTATATGAAGCAAAAGTGTTAGATTCTCAGACCGTCAAAGCACCTCTATCTTACTGCCCTAAGCTTGTCGAAAAACAAGAGCTCAAATGACGGCCCGCAAGGATTGATATCGAAAACAGGAGGCCTGATGGCGATTTCTTTTCTACCCGTTTCTGATCACCGATTTAAAAAGTCACCGTTTTTTGCGTGCAACGATCGGCCCGAAACCCGCTATGGTATCTACAACGAGCGGCTGTATCCGATCAGTTCAAACTACGACGAGGTTGCGCACTACCAGCATTTGAAAACCTTCGCTTGTCTTTACGATGTCCCTGAAACGCCGCTTAGAATCACTGGCAAGGATGCCGCCGCATTTTTGCAGAAACTATTTACCCGCAATGTTAAAAAACTAAAAGTCGGCAGAGCCGTTTATGCACTCGCGTGCAACCATCAGGGCGGCGTTCTGATGGACGGCGTATTGATGCGCCCGAACGACCAGGAGTTCCTCTATGTCCAGGGCAACGGTGATTTTCTAAATTGGGCCAATGCAATCTGGGTGACTTAGACGCATCGATTAGCGACTTCAATTCTTGGGTATTACAAGTACAAGGCCCAACGGCNCTGGATTTAATGACGGCTGTAACGGGCATCGATCACAACGCGTTTTCCTACTACGCGGTGACTGAGGCGGAGATCAATGGTCTTGCCTGCTATATATCAAGGTCTGGCTGGACGGGCGAAAGAGGATTCGAGATTTATTCCAAGGACGATGATTTTAATGGCGAAGCCCTCTGGCAGTATCTGCTTTGCGAAGGCGCCCCGTTTCAATTAATGGCGTCCGATGTGACCTCAATGCACATTCGGCGACTGGAGGCCGGCATCCTAGACTACGGCACCGATATTGATCAAAGTTTTAACCCCTTCGAATTAGGCCTCGGACAGTTCGTCGACTTAAGCAAGGATGACTTCATTGGCCGAAGGGCTTTGCTTGAAACCGATCGACGAGCAACCAGGGTAATGGGACTTCGGTCGCACGACGTCAAACCCATCAGGGGCGACTGCCTGATGAACGAAGCCGGCGACTCGCTCGGCGCCATCACCGCCGGCGCTTGGTCTCCCAGTTTGGATTGTGGTATCGGTATCATCCGGCTAGACCGCCCAATAGATCCTGATGTCGCACTACGCTTGAGAACGGAAACCGGTGATTTTCAAGCTGAACTCTGCCTGCTCCCTTTTTACGACCCCCAAAAACGCATCCCGAGATTGTAATCATGTTTACTGAATCTGAATTCTTGTTTACCGCCGAGACAACGCCAAACCTTTCGACGGACCTTGCGCGATCCGCTGGCAAAATAGATCCGCTTGTGGGACTCGCTGACGCCATTAACATTACGGATTCGCCAAACTGTCAGACCAAGCTGTCGAGCTTGCTGGTCGCCGCAGAGGTCAAGCGAAAAGGCCTCGATGTCATCCTGCAATTGACCGGTCGAGATCGAAACCGGATTGCAATTGAATCAGAACTTTTGGGCGCCCTCTCAATTGATGTGAACAAAGTGCTGTGTTTAACGGGCGACCAGCCCGCGCCCGATGGACCAAAGGCGGTTAACGAATATAACGGCACAGGATTAATCCAACTCGCGACCCACCTTAGCCAAGGCACCATTTCTGATGGCAGCGCCATCGACACGCCTAAACCCTTGTATCCCGGTGCGGCAGACGACCTTTACCAACACCAAAAAAATCCTGAGGCCATCACCGCGCTCATGGCCAAAATAGCGCTTGGCGCACGCTTTGTCCAAACCCAGTATTGCTTCGATATCGACGTGATCCGAGGCTACTCCGATCTATTACTTCGTCATGAAAAACCAGACGATTTAAAAGTTCTCATCGGACTAGGCCCCTTAAAATCTGCGAAGCAGGCCGACTGGATGCGAAAAAACTTATGGGGCGTCAACATCTCTGATGCGATTGTCGAGCGATTGGAAAACAGCGCAAAACCCGCTCAAACCGGGATCGAAATCTGTCAGGAACTGATTACCCAAATCATGACGCTCCCCGGGATCGATGGCGTGCACTTAATGGGCCCAGAATGCGAGCGCGCCGCGGCGAAGATTATTTCAGCTTTTCGGTAATCCCTTGATCTCGCCCACATGCTTCAATCACAGAAGGTCACGACTGAGTTAAGCCGCATAAAATCCAGGCAGCCATGGCTTTGGGTAGAACAATCTTGCCGCATTCCCAGGTGGGCGCTGATCTGCTAATACTGCCTCAGCGGCAACCTTAAGGCCCGTGCCCAAACGAACTCCTTAACCTTTCAACCTTCAATTTGAAAACGCTGGGCCCGCCGCACAAGTGGATACGTCACTGGCGTGGTTAACAAATCGAGCAATATCGGATGCGCCAAGAGGCCACAAACAGACCCTTGATCACCATCGGGTAGATCTTGGAAAAAACGCCGACTGCGCTGGGCGAGCCACTCGGCATAAATCTGGATTGAGTGCTCAAAAACCCCATCATCAACTTGAACTGAAAACCGATCGAGCACCGGTTGGTCATTTTCTGAAAGCCGCTCAGCGATTGCTGCCACCCCCAGTTTTGCCACGGCCTGATTCCAGCCGCGGGCGCCCAATAAGAAATTCTCGGCATACGCATCGGCTAAATGCCGCAACAGGTTCAGCGCGGTCTCTGGAATCAGGTCATTAGGGGCTAAACAAATGTCGGTCGAGTAGAACTCCGGTGATTGAATCTCTGGCAGCAGCATCTGCTCGACCCAACGCATCGTTCGAGGCGCATGATTTTGCATCATCCGAAGCCCTGCCGGATCTCGTCCTAAGTGCGCATGAAGCGCCCCCATAATCGAATAATCCGCTTGGGTTGGCTGGCCGCCTAAAAAGTATGGGTGCCGCAAAAAATGTGCTTCAAGCAGCATCAGCAGAGCACGATATTCATCATCTAACGCCGCTCTGACCGACACAGTTGACGGCGGCAATCCGTAGCTAGTCATTCGACCCGAAATCAACGCGCCATATTTCAATAGATCAGCGTCCGAGCCTTGCGGCCGAAACGAACGCCCAAAATCTAACGTGATAAAGGGCTTGTTTTCTTCAAACAACCACCGATGCTGCCAGGCAAGCGACAAGAGCCCTTCGCTGGCTAAAAGCT
>JGI20151J14362_10002947_pt1 | contig 11829 bp, 4 predicted proteins | sample COG_01_FD_14362 | JGI IMG/M metagenome (IMG submission 14362) | reverse complement strand
ATGTTTGGCGTGTTTATGGGCGTCGCGCAATTTTTCGACGATTTGGAAACGACCGTGATCGATTGGCGATCAGCGGAAGGGTTTTACCCGCCCGCCGCGAATCCAATGACGTCGTTGGACGACGTGTTGCCGTGCTTCAGCGATCGCGTCGCTTTGGATACGATCACGGGCGCGAGAGAAACTATTTACGAAGGCATCAACAATTTGAACACAAAGTTGAACGTTAACAACGTGGACACTGACATCTATATCAACGCAGAATACAAGAAAACGACGGCGTTGGAAATGTGCGGAGTAAAGACTGGTAAGTTCAATGAAGTTGGCGTCTCCAGTGAAAACGTGGCGTACGACGAATACAAAGCGTTGGCGTGCAACTTGCACGAGAGAGGCTTGTTGCTCGACGGCGACGTAGCTTTCGATGCGACGAACGCGGCTGGCTACGATCAAGATTGGAGCGGCGTACCGAAATCACACACGAAGTCGTTGCAAGACGCGAGCGGGTTTTACTCGAGTAATTACGGCTACGTTTTGCCCATCTCCGAAGTGTCGGGGACCATCGACATGATTAATGCGTTGCCAAACATCGACTCTTTGGCCCGATGCAAATACGTGCAAAGCTTTGTCGCGAAAGTCGCCGCGGAGCAGCAAGATTACGTCGATCCGATCACCGGCGAGACGATTCAAGCCCCGGACGATTCACCGTTGAATAGATTGTTGATCCATTCCCAAACTTTAGCGGTGGCCTGGTTTTTGATTGGTTTGTCTTACATCATTTTGTACGTCGTCATGATGAAGTACATGTATTGGATGCAAGCCGAAGATAAGGAGAAGTTATCCGAGGAGGAGATGAAAGAAGTGTGGGGCTCGTACCACGAATAAGAATAAGAATGAGAGAAGACTTCTTCATTCCTGATTTTTATAATCAGAATCGATTTTACACGCGTACGCGCGCGACGATAAAAATCGTATCATTATTACGTATATTTATAAAAAGTTTTGTATTACGAAAAGACGAAAGGTTTGGTATACGACTTTATTACTATCCTGTACAGGTACAGTACCATGTGTGTACCCGTACTTTGCTATTTTTTATACACGTTTCATCGTATATTTTACTCAAAAGCGCGTGGTATGCTGCGTGAGCGGATGCTGGTCTTCTCCGGCATCATCTTCGTCATCGCTAAAGTTTGAAACACCTTGACCAACAGCAGAATCTATACCTTCGACGCTTCGCGAATGAACCATGCTTATACTTCCGGGTCCACTATTCGAGGTGCCGTCGTGCGATTTCCGAGAAGTTGGATTATCGCCGAGGCTTTTTCTTCGATCTTTCATTTTATCGAACGACGAGGACGGATGATCATCGCTGGTATTTTCTTCTTTACCCATGGTGATGTGCGCCGGCGGCGCTTCCCGTTCGCTGTCGTCTCCGTCTCCATCTCCGTCGCTCTTTTGCAACGCTTCACTCGCGGAATGCGCGAGGCCGGATAGACCTTGATCACCGTGTTGCGGAGGTTTCTTCGAGGAAGAGACCTCGCTAAAGAGGGCGTGCAGCGTGCTCGAACCCGATTTGAGTTTTTCCATCGTTCTCTGGTGCATAAACGCTTTGTTTTTGTTGTTGACGTTGTTGTTCGGAGAGCTTTTTGTTTCTTCGTCATCACCACTTTTGTTCATCTTGACCAACTTTCCACAACTGACGACGAAGAGCTTCACTTGCCCTAAAGGCGTCCATTTGCCCGTGAAGGCGTTGCCGCTAATGGGCGCATCTCTTCCGGATATACGTTCTCGACGAGATGCGTACTCGTCCACGCCGCCGCCATCTCTCACGCTACCCTCTTCGCCACCGCCGCCACTCATCGAGTTTGTTCTGGTGAGTTCCATGGACGCCGATCGAGAAGAAGCGGCGGTTAATCCGGAAAGCTGCGATTTCGGCGCGTCTGGAGTCGGTTCCAACGGCGTAGGCTGTTTCGAGCCTAAACCGAATATGTTCGCTAACGAGTTCTTTCTCGCACCCATACCGCCGGAAGAAGAAGCGACACCGGGCATCGAATGTCCCAATCTGTATTCCGAATTCGAGCCTCCTCCTCCTCCTCCTTCGGTACCAGAGCCGAAGTCCTGTTCCGCCGAGGATTTCCCGCACGTCCCTCCTCGAATACCTACGCATCTCGAATCTAGAATCGCTGGCGCGATAACAATACCTACGCCTTCGACGCGAGCCATCCCGCTGATTAAAACAATGATTTTCGAAGGATCGTCGCATCGAAATTCAGTCGTCGTCGACGAGGCGGCGCTCTCTTGCGAGCCGCCTACTTTTTCAAATTTTCCTCTCGCCGCGAATCTGTGCGGCGAAAACTTTCTCAAACCACCTTCAATCCAGGACGTTCGCGATACGACCGCGCTCACCGCGCGTCTCAACGACGATTCCGCGAGCAACGCTACCGCGGCTCTTCGGTACGAATCCAAACACTCGCGTTCTTTTTCGTCCGAAAAAATGGTTTCCGCCAACGCTCTCGGGACGATGAAGCCAAACATTTTCGCCTTGGCAATCGCTTGAATCCCCGAGCGGTGAATAAACGTCCCAGTTCGCGAATCTCGACACATTTCCTCGTAGGCGGTTATCGCCCACGCGGCTCGATGCGATTTACACCCAATCACTAACGGTTCGTCTCCTGGAACGTCGTTGATTGTCCTGATCTCTAAAACGCCGTTGCCTATGAGCAAAATACCTTCCTCTGGCAGCGGTTTCGAAGGGTCGACGACGACGTCGCCGATGGAGTATTCTATGACGTCAGCTTCTCGAGCGATGCGAGTGCGCAAGGTTCGAGACGTCACGCCTGATCTAACAGTTGGGTCCATAATTGGTGTGGCGGATAAAATGCGTCCGGGAGAGGTTTTCGATGGTCGCAACGGTTGGGAGAGCAATTTTCGCAACACTTGCGCGTGCTCGCTAGACAAAATAGCCGCCTCACCTTGTTTCAACAAACCCGTACGAGTCAATCGAGCAATCTCGTGCGAGACGACTTCCAACGTTTCTCTGGCTAAATCTTCCGATCGTAAAGCTCTCGCCACGTGATTGTGCGAATGTTGCATCTTCTTCAACAACTCCTTCGCCTTTTCACACTCTTCGTTGGATTCTTTGAGCACGATGCGTAAGTGTTCTTGAACGGCTGCGGAAGACGATCCGGTCGTTTCCGCTTCCAACTGTTGGACGGCGTCCACCCTGCGACGCGAAGGCCCTCGGTGCGTATTTGTTCCAGTAGCGGAAGCTTTGTTTGCGCCGCCGCCGACTTTCCTTTGGTCGCCGCCTTTGCGCCTGCCGGCGGGCGAGGTCAGCGAGTTAGACGTTAACTGATTCAACGAATGAATGGAGCTTTGCGTCAAGTAATGATCGGAATCGGGTTCGTCGCCTCCGCCGCTAACGTCTTTATGGTGCGCCCTCGTACCTTCGCCGCCATCCTCTTCTTCCTCATCTTTCTCTTTGGAATCCAACAAAAGCCGTTCAAATCGCGCGGACGTTCTCTCGTGTACCGCGCAAAACGCGTTTAACGCTTGCATTCGTCGTCTCACGACCATCCACGGTTCCTCGATGATGCCTAATTTGCGTAAACCTTGCAAGATTTTCTTTCCGATTTGGTTAGATTCCATAATCGCGCTCAATTTTTTCCTCCAAGCTTTCGGTTCCAACATTCTCAAGAGATGGTCTAAATCCGTCAAAGAGGTCCCAGGTGGTTCGTCTTCCGCGAATTCACCGGCTTCCATGATGTGACTGCACACGACCGCGTCGCACAAATCTTCCTCCAAAATTTTCCACGCTTCCGATCGGACGCCGTGGAGAAATCGACGACGAATTTCCTGGACCAACAAATTTTTATTCTGTTCGCGCATAAAAGCGTCTTGTTCGATAATTTTCACCGCCTCCATCTCTGTTTCGTCCATTTGCGGGTCGTCGACGACTCGCAACGCGGGAATGAGTTGTTTGACTGCGGTGAAATCCGGCGCGCCGACGTATTGCGCGCCGGTTTGACCGAGCGTTTGTTCGTAGTGTTCCATCGCGCGTTCGTGAATAGCTCTTCGCGCGGCAGTTAACGCAGACGCTTGCGATTTTTCCGCTTTCAATAGCCCGCTCAAACGCAACATCAACGCGCTCGTCGACGCGTTCAACAGCAACGTTCCGACGACCGCGGAGGAAACTAAAATTAAAACCAACCCTCGATCTCGAGCGGTGAACGCGACGTCTTCTTCCAAGACGACCAAACCTAGCGCTAAACCAATCGCGCCTCTCAAACCGCCCCAAACGCATATGAACCCTTCCGATCGACTCATTTGATACCCGGTTTTCCATTTCATGGGAATCCATAAGATGGAGATAGTCACGAATCGAATGAGATTTAAAAACACGTACAACAAAACGCCCCAGCCTGCGTCGGAGAATTTCAACTCCAACTCGTCGTTCATAACCTCCGACGCGATAATAAACCCGGTCAAAACGAACACCAACGTGTTTGCGCAATACGTCAACACTTCCCAAAAGTGGTGCATGGTATGTTCGATGTTCCCGACGAAAAAAACGCGACCTTTCGCGCTGATGTAAAATCCCATGCTCACGCACGCCAACACGCCCGAGACGTGAAAAACGCTCTCGGCAACCATAAACGTCAAGTAACACGCGAACAGCGTCAAAGTAATTTGTACCAAATGGTCTCTGAATATCGACTTGAGCCAAAAAATAACCAACTGTCCGGCGACGACGCCAACGAGCAAAGCGCCAAGCGGTTGCGTCAAGAACATCAAAAACACATCCAACGAAGTCTTGTGTTTGCCTTTACTAATCTCAAAAAACAACGTGAACACGACGATAGCGGTACCATCGTTCACCAGCGACTCGCCTTCAATCACGTGCCCTAAAATCTTCGACGCGCCTACCTCTTTCAAAATCGACACCACCGCCACCGGATCCGTCGCCGCTAAAATCGATCCAACCATCATCGAAAAGTTCCAATCCCAATCGAACGGAAACGCGTGCAAAACCGTCGCCGTAAGCGCCATGTTTATCAACACCCCCGGCCCTGCTAAGATCAAAATCTTCGTCAAAACTTTCGACAAGGTGTGCCACTCCATGGAAAAACTGGACTCGAATATCAGCGCCGGTAAGAAAACCGCCAGCAAAAGGTGCGGGTTTATGTGCACGAACGCGTCCAAGGAGTTGCCGACGCCGGACAAATCGAATTGGTCGTTCAATACGCCCATGCATATTCCTATGACCTGTTTTTTAAAACAAGAAAGAGGTGGAAAAAGAAAGCGAGAAGAGAAGCGTGTTAGTATTTCTGGTGGTGAGGAAAAGCGTCCTAAAAGTTAGACGTAAAGCCGAAATGATTCGCATCGTCGCTACGACGAGCGTAAATTTTCCTACTCACCAGCAAGGCAACGGTATAGGGAACCGGCGAATTGACGAAAGTGAACGCGCTCCGACAGGCGGTCCCGATCGCTAAGGCGATAAAAATGAACCACAAAATCGCCGTTGGATCATCACCCTCGTGGTGCTTTCCTCCTTCTCCGTCTGTGACGGAAGAACTCGCCGCTGCTGCTTCCGCGAGAAGGCGTCGCCGCCATATCGTTTCCCGAGAAAACAGAGACATTTTACACTAAAGAGACTCTTTCCTGCGCCTGCTCGTCACCATGAAGAAGACGACGAAGAAAAGACGACGACGACAAAGGAGTATCGACGACGATCTTTGGGACGAAGGGGAGTTCAGAGAGAGAAAGAAGCCGTTTAGATGATGATGGTGGTGTTGTAAAGTGAGGATTGGTTTTGGATAAATGTGTGAACTGTGGACTCTTTTCGTATACTAAGCAGGATAAATGACATATCCTACATATTAGAGAGCGAAGCCAATCTTTTGGAAACACCGAGCGACGCAACTTTGCACGTCCCCATCCAGCAACGACAACGTGGATTTCAGGACGTCTCCTGGACATTTTTGGGCGCACTGCGCCAAGGATTGACCGAAATATATTTCGATGTCCGGAACTTCGTCTCGCAAAACGTCTTCGTCGGCGCGCGCGCCTTTAACTTTCGCGGCGGAGAGTTGAGAGTAAGAGGCGGAGTAGCCGCCTTGTTGCTCGATTTTTTCGAGGAGTTCGTCCGCGAGGTCGATGTCGTCGGCGAGTTTCTCGGTGTTGTTGGAGGTGGTGGTGCCATTCGGTGCTAATGATTTCCCGTCTTGGTCGGTCGTGGAAACGTAGGCGTCTACGCACCTCGCCGACGCCGCGCACACGTCTCTCCAACACTGGGCGTTGGTGTTCAACAACTCCGTTTCGCACAAAAATCGCGCGCCAGCCACGGCGACGAGCTTTTTCTCCTCTTTGGCGGCAACTTTTTGACTTTCGACGGCGAAAATGTTCGAGAGAATCATCTCGTGAATCCCGGCTTGTACGGTCGCCATGCTCGATACCGCCGCCTCGGCGCCTCGCTTGGCGACCAACACGCTCAAAAATACGACAAAGCCTCGGCAAAATTTCGGCGTCTTGCCGCTTTGTAAGCGTTGGAACAAAACCTGCCAAATTGTTGGCAAATGTTCGCTCCAGACGGATAAATCTAAACTCTTCGCGAAGGCGTTCAAAATGTAAAAGCCTTGATGATCGTGCGCTTTGCTCGAGATGAGTTTTTGAAACACCCCTAAGACGCCGGTGAGGTACCCTAATTGGGCGATTTGTACCGGCGCGGCTTTGAGATATGCGTCTAACAATCGGACTAATGCGGGGATGTTGGCTTGTCTGTCCCACGTGTGCGGCGCGAGCAACGCTGGGAGGAGTTGTAAGTATTGTTCGGTTAAGGAGATCCCAACCGCGACTCCGCCGGTACCCGCCGCCGGTACCGCCGCGGATTCCAACATCAGCGCCAAGATTTGAAAGACGTACGGCGTGAATTCCGCGTTGTCTCTGGCGAGAATTCCCAAGAACGTCGGGAATAATGCACTTTCCACGCGCTGTTTCTCCTGCGAATTCGGCGAGAAATCAACGCACTGCACGCACGCCGTCGTTGCTTCGAACAAGAAGTGATTGTACGTCGGATTCCTAGGGTTGTTCGCGGCTTCGTCGAGACGCTTGCAAAGCTTTTCGCAACACGCAAAAATTACTTCGTTGGCGAGTAACTTGCCGCCGCCGCTGGCGTTTGAACCTCCTCCACCGATATATCGCAACGTTTTCGCGATTAATTTCGCGATGAACTCATTCTCGCTAGAATCTTGCAATTCAAATCCGTTGAAACAGTTTTGCAGAATATCATTCGCGAACGGCGCAAAGTCGTTCGGAGCAAACTTGACCGGCGCCGAAGCGGCTATGGTGCTATTTTGTTGTTGCAGTTGCTGCTGTTGCTGCTGCAACTGGCTATAATCGCGACAGGTCATCATCTTTTCTATGCAGTTTGCCGCGTACGAGTGAACGACGTTAGAGCTATCCAAGAGTAACTTAGCCAAATGCGGCAACATTTGCAATTCTGCGTCTCTCGGGACGAATCCTCTAAAAACGGTGAGGAGCTTCAAGCAGTCCGCGCGCACGACTGGGTGCGACGTCGTCGCGTTCTCGCACAGTAGTTCGCTCCTGATGTGCGCGTTGAAGAAGTCCGCCACGTCTACTAACTCGTTAATCTCCGTCGCGCCTCGCGCGTTGGTTTTCTTCTTCACCGCCAACGCCAACACCAAATAAATGGCGCAATCTTTCGCTTTCCAAAACATGGACGGATTTTGTACGTACTGCGCTAAGAGCTGTTGCACGTATCCGCCAACCGCGGCGGTGCAGCTTTGTGGAAACTTGGCGGCTAACGCTTTGATCAGTTCGCACGCCGCCCTCCGCCTCGTCTCTTGGTCGCCTCCTTCCATATCTCTTCGCAAATACTCCGCAAAGTTATCCGCGAAAATTTCCTCGTCCTCCGTCCGAAATTGCAAATTTGGAATGGCTATATTTTCGATGATATTTTGCAACGTTTCCGGCGCTTCGAAGAGCGTATGATGCACGCCGGAAGCGACGACGGTCAAAAATGCCATCCCCGAGGACGCGACGCGTTCGCGGTATCGCTCGACTTCATCCTCGTCTTCCTCGTGGTTGTTTTGATATTGACTATTATTATCGCTACTTTTCTCCTTGGAATAATTGCCTAACAGCGTCCACACGTCTCTGACGAAAGTTTCCAAGTATGGCTTAAATTCCTCTTCGTTCTTCTCCGCGTACAGATTTAAAGCGTCGCAAATTGCCGCGCGCAACGCGTCCATATCAACACCCCATTCGTCGTTACCGCTCCCACCGCTCTCTATCCCGACGTTCAACATGCCGTGAAACAGCTCCATCCAGTGCGCGATATCGTCCTCAAACACCTCCGGCAACTCCTGCGAGTTCAAGGAGTAAAATATTCTCAAGCACAATCTCAACGCTTTCACCATTTGTTTCCTCTGCGCCTTCTCTTCGTTACTACCACTGCTACCACTGCTACTGCACACTCTTTTCGCGCACTCCCTCGTCACCTCCAACAAAGGCTTCGCGAACCCGTCCAGCGCCATCTTCAACTCCACGTACAACGCGTCCGTCTTCGTCGCTCCTCGAAACCGTTTAAAAATCGCATTCGCCACCGTCAAACTATTTATCAACGTCTCTCCCCTTCTCTGACTATCACCACCTTCGACGAGAATCGATCGACCAATCTTCTGCACTAAGCTCGGCACGAGTTCCGGCCACTTCCCCTGCGGAAACTCTCGCGTGCACGTTAAATCGTTCAAAGCGATGATTTGCAAAGCCTCCGCGAGTTGATTTTTAACGTTAGTATTACGAACCGATGCCTCGTCGTCCTCGAGCGCTTTTTCCAGGACTAAAACGCGTAATCTCGCCTTCGCGTCCGGTTCGATTTCCTTCCACTTCTCTAAAGTCTCCTCCTCCTCCTCGTCCAAATCAGATACAATCCATCGCTTCTTAATCCCGTTTTTAAACGCAACCGCGGCGGCGAGTTTACCCCCGTCCGATACCAATTGCTCTCCCTCGTTACCACCACCATTCCTTAAAGACGAGGACGACGAGGAAAGTAAGAGTAAACTTTCCAATCCATCGCTTCTCGGCAAGACGTTTCGGAGTAAAAATCGGGAACTTTCCTCTCGAATCTGAGGATCGCTCGAAAGCGTCGAGTCGAGGACTCGAGCGAGATGAGGCAAATCCATGGTGATACTTGCTGATACAGAAATTGAATGCAGGAGGAAATGACTTTTACGACGCGTGAGTGTACTTTCGGCGAAGAGAACGGAGAGTTATTGTGACGATGGCGTCGCTTGATTTTGAATCCCGATGGTTTTAATGGTTTAGGGTGTAGGTTTTAGACTTTGCGCTTTGCCTTCCTTTCTTGAGCGCGAACGCGACGACGACGGACGACGATGATTTATTAGAGCAGTATTCATTCGCGGTGTGTTCTTGTATTCTCAATTCTTTATATATTTATACAGAGAGCAAATTATTAAGAAGGACCTTGGCTGATGCTGACGCCTTGGCCGAGGTACTCGTCTTTGAGTTTTCTTCTACTAGTGTTGCTATCGTCGCTATCGCTATCGTTGGTATTAGTAGTAGTATTATCGAGGTCATCAAAGTCGCCTAAAAAGCGAGCGCGTAAGTCGCTCAAAACTTTGGACGGGTCGACTTTACCGCCTCCCCAGACGCCGGCGCCGACACCGTTTCGGGTGCGTTCGACGCCTTCCATGAGTTCTTCGTATCCGCACGCGTCTTTGCCGTTGCGCGCGGCGAGTAAGGCGGCTTCGTTGCACGCGTTGGCGAGTTCGGCGCCGGTGAATCCTGGAGTTTGTCGAGCGATGGCTTCGCAGATTTGACCGAGCGGTTCTTTTAAGCGCATGCCTCGCAAATGGACCGCGAGTATTTGCGCGCGACCGCTCGTCGTCGGAGGGCCGACAAAGACGCGTCTCGTGAGCCTTCCCGGGCGGGTCAACGCCGGGTCGAGCGCGTCTGGTCTGTTCGTGGCGGCTAAAACTAACACACCCGCGGCTTTGTTAAACCCGTCCATCTCAACGAGCATTTGGTTCAACGTCTGGTCGCGTTCTTCGTTCAATCCTGCGCCTCGTCGAGCGCCGATGGCATCGAGTTCGTCGATGAACACCACGCACGGGGCTTTCTTTCGCGCTTCCGCGAAGAGTTCGCGAACGCGCGCGGCGCCTCGACCGACGAAAAGTTCCACAAACTCCGAGGCAGCGACTGGAAAGAAAGCGACGCCAGCTTCGCCGGCGACCGCCCGAGCGAGCAAGGTTTTCCCCGTCCCCGGAGGTCCAACTAATAGACATCCCGCCGGGAGTCTGTGACGAACTTCTTTGTACCTCTCCTCGTTTCTCAACATCTGAACGAGTTCGTAGAGTTCCTGCTTCGCTTCGTCCACGCCGGCGACGTCTTTGAACGTCGTTTTAGGACCTTTCGAGTCGTCTCGAGCGTCTTTTTTCTTCTTACCGTCTTGTAATCCGTTTTGTTTCCGGACGATGCCTCGCAACCAAAACAGCAGCGGAATAATCGGAAGCCACACAAACGCGGTCGCCAGCGCGCCTTTCGAGGCAAACGTGGAGATGGCGGGAGATACCGCTGAAAATTCCACGTTTGCTTTCTCGAGTTTCGGAATCAACTGTAAATCGTTCGGTAATCGTCTCGTTTGGTACCGTCGTTTCATGTATTTCTGCGCCGGCGGTTGTTGTCGCTTACTCGCCGCTTCCATCGTCGCTTTCGCTGGACTCGAAACGACCAACGAGGACGTCTCCTTCACGTCAAACAACAACCTCGTCGTCCCTTCCTCGAACCTCACTTTCGTCACCTCCCCTTTCTGCACGGACTTCAAAAACGTCGAATACGGCACGCTCTTCACCGCCGGCGCCGGCGGATGCCGCTTCGCGTGTTCGCTCCGAATCCCCAACCCACTCCCGACAAAAAACGCCGCCGATAACACAAACTTCGCCAATCTCGTCTTCAACACCGCCCCGACTGCTTTAAACACGTCCGTAAACACCGTTTTCATCACCACTAAAAACAACGCCACTCGTCTTTTGGTAAACTCGACGAGCGAAAAGTTCCTTCGGCGATTGGTCTCAAACTTCTCCTCCTCGGTTTCCTCCGAGAAGGAGTTTAAAACGTCCGACGGGATTTTATTCGTGTCGTTCTCTTTACTCGCTCGGTNTTCTTCTTCCTCTTCTTCTTTGTCCGATGATGGTGATTCATTTTTACTCGCGTTCGCTCTCACACCACCACCTCGAGCTGAGGAAAGGGAGACAAATCCACGCGTAATCTTTCTCCCGCCGGTGTTGTCCTCGCTTCGTAAAGCGCGCAATTTCGACGCTCGGGGGCATTTCAACACAGCTTTCACCGCGGTATAACCACCCGCGTTTCTTCTTCTTCTTCTCGAAAGTTCTTCTTTTCCTCGCACGTTTCGCTGGCCAGGCGCCACGTGACACGTCGACGGTTTCCCCAAATCCTCATCTCTCCCGCGACGAAGAAGAGACGAAGACGACAAAGAAGTGGAAGACGCGAGCATGTTTTACTACCACCGCTTTAACTCTCTCTCTCTCTCTCTCTGTGTGTGTGTGTGCGTGTGTGTTTATGTGTGTTACGTGTTCTACAAGCAAAAGTGTGTCTCAGATTTGTGTCGATAAATTAATACTCTGAGGATAAGGCAGGAAAAATGCTTCAAAATACTACCGCACGCAAAAACGTCTCTCTCTCGTCTCTTTTACGCTTTGAACATCTTCTTTTTGATGGCGGAGAGGAGCTTGGTACCGACACCACCACCGCGCTCTTTACCGTCGTTTCTTT
>JGI20151J14362_10002943_pt1 | contig 11837 bp, 9 predicted proteins | sample COG_01_FD_14362 | JGI IMG/M metagenome (IMG submission 14362) | reverse complement strand
ACAAGGTTAAAACGAAGAAAATATAGAGATCTCACTATTCGTGGCTATAACAACAGGGAGGTTCAATACCAGTGGGACAATCACGTAAGACCCTCGGATATTGAGTTTATCCAACCTTGGAAAGAGAAATGCGATATCGTCATCGACAACGAAGATACGTGGCAAAAAGGGGTCGCAAATTTGATTGCTAAAATGGAATTGGTTTCTGAAAAAAATTAAATGAATCTTTTATGAAAAAAGCATTTACTCTCCCGACCTGTAAAACATGCCAACGCATTTTTGATGACATTACCCCAGAATTGAAAGGTTGCGAGATCGTTAATATCAAAGAAAGTGGAATTTCTCCTGCGGATCTTGATGCAATGAAAAATCTTACGGGTTCATACGAAGCCCTTTTTTCAAGGCGTGCCATGAAATTTAGAAGCATGGGACTCGCTGAAAAAAGCTTATCAGAGCGAGACTATCGCACGCTCATCTTAGGAGAATACACCTTTTTAAAAAGACCAGTTTTTTTATTTGATGATTTGGTCACTGTAGGATCTCGCAAGACCGAAGTAGAAAAAGCAAGAGAACGTCTTGGATAAAAACAATCCCATCGCAGCTCACCTGGCTCTGTTTATCGTAGGAGCCATCTATGCTGGAAATTATGTGGTAGCGAAAGGGATTATGCCGGATGTAGTTGGGCCCTCAGGGTTTATCGTTCTAAGAGTGGTCGGTGGCTCTGCGATGTTCCTTCTAACGATCGCCTTGACTGGATTTTTCAATCAAGATCATAGAATTTTCGAAAAAATAGACAGACAGGATTGGTGGAGATTTATCGCAAGTGGTCTTAGCGGAGTTGCGATCAACCAACTTTGTTTTTTTAACGGTCTCTCACTCACGAGCCCCATTAACGCGTCTCTCATAATGACGATAAACCCCATTTTCGTTCTGCTAGTCAGCGCCATCCTTCTAGGGTCCATCATCACAAAAAGAAAACTATTCGGAATTTTTATCGGAGGTATAGGCGCTGCTTTGTTGCTTGTGTACTCAGCTGAAAATACAGTTGCAGACAACCTCTCTGGGTCTAGCATGCTGGGAGATATTTTAATTCTAATCAACGCATTGTCGTATGGAGTTTATCTCGTGGTAGTAAAGCCACTTATGCAGAAATACAGGCCCCTTACTGTCATCACATGGGTATTTATCATAGGCTCCTTTTTTGTGATTCCTGTAGGTTGGAACCAGACAAAACAAATTATGTGGAGCGAATTAACCTCCTCACATATACGCTCTATCGCCTATGTCATTTTAGGCACAACTTTCTTAGCCTACCTTTTAAATATCATTGCTTTAAAACGGGTCGCTCCTGTTGTTGTCAGCATCTATATTTATTTACAACCCCTTCTCGTACTTGTTTTAGTGGGGGTTTTAGCTCTTTTAGGAGTGAGTGAATATCACAAGGATCTAAATTTAATGACGGGAGTCTGTGCTGTAGCGATATTCACAGGGGTTTGGTTAGTGAGTGTTCCAAGGGATTGGAAATTGATGGGAGGAAAGTCGTAATTTGGGCTTAGAATTTTAAACAAAGAAATGATGGCCATTAGGAAACCTTTCAACCTGACGAAGTGGATTGAGGAGAATCGAGAATTGCTTAAACCGCCTGTAGGAAATAAGAATCTATATGTGGATAGCGGAGATTATATCGTGATGATCGTCGCTGGGCCGAATGCTCGTCAGGATTATCATTACAACGAAACAGAGGAGCTTTTTTATCAGCTAGAAGGGGATATCTGCGTGAAGATTCAGGAAAACGGCAAAGCCGTTGATGTACCCCTTTCAAAAGGTGATATGTTTCTTCTTCCCGCAAAAATCCCCCACAGTCCTGTCAGATCTGAAAATTCTATTGGACTTGTCATTGAGAGAAAGCGTGAAGCTGGACACAAAGACGGACTGATGTGGTTTTGTAACGGTTGCAATACAATTCTCCACGAAACATATTTCACACTAACCAACATCGAGAAGGATTTTCAACCTCGATTTATGGAGTTTTATGGCTCCGAAGATCTACGCACTTGTAAAAATTGTAGTGAGGTGATGGATACAGATCCTAGGTTTGTTAAATAGCATTTGGTTTAAAGGTAGGCACACATTTTTTTTAATCGATGACCATAAGAGTTGTCATACAGAGATAAGGCGGGCTATTAGTGTATATATTCGCGGAGCAATTATTTGCAAAAAACTGAATTGCCTGATTGAATGCGCTACGATCGTTTAAATGTTATTACTGGATGGTCCGTTTGGGCTGTTGCGACTGTTGTTTACCTTCTTACTGTAGAACCTACTGCTAGTTTTTGGGATTGTGGAGAGTTTATCGCTTCGGCATATAAGCTTGAAGTAGGTCATCCTCCTGGGGCGCCTCTCTTTATGTTACTCGCACGTGCTCTGATGGTTTTTGCATCTCCAGAGACAGCTGCTTTCGCTGCAAATGCGCTCTCTGCTTTGAGTAGTTCATTTACTATTTTATTTTTATTCTGGAGTATCACTCACCTCGCGCGACGTTTTTCGGGTGGATTTTCTGTCGAACCTTCTTCAGCTGAAAGATGGGCGATTCTTGGGTCAGGTGTTGTAGGAGCGCTAGCGTACACCTTCTCTGATTCATTTTGGTTTAGTGCTACTGAGGGCGAGGTGTATGCATTGTCTTCGCTATTTACAGCAGCCGTGTTTTGGGCGATCTTAAAGTGGGAAAGTGTGGCTGACGAACCTGGCTCTTCGAGGTGGATTATCCTCATCGCATACTTGATGGGACTTTCTATCGGAGTTCACCTTCTCAACCTACTTGCGATACCCGCTATAGCTCTCGTTTACTTCTTCAGAAAGCATGAGTTCAGTATGAAAGGTCTGGTCATAACTGGAGTTGTTTCGATAGCCTTACTTGGATTTATCCAAATAGGGATGATTCAGGGTGTGATTAAACTCGCTGGAGATTTCGAGAGGTTTTTCGTAAATTCTATGGGGATGCCTTTTAATTCAGGGATCTTTGCATATCTCATTCTTCTCATTTCAATTCTGTCAGCAGGAATTATCTATTCTAGGAAGAAAGGTTGGTGGGCCGTAAACACCTTCGTACTCAGTATTGCAATGATACTTATAGGGTACAGCTCTTTTACTACGATTGTAGTGCGTTCTAGTGCCAATCCTCCCATGGATGAAAACGATCCGGAGAATTTTTTCCAACTTCTAAAATATCTCAACAGGGAGCAGTACGGAGACAGACCCCTTTCAACGGGTCAATATTGGGACTCTCCACTTGAAATTGAAAACCCTCAAGGAGATGGAGGAGCTACTTGGGTGAAGAGCTTTAGTGTAAAGGAACAAAAAGGTACACGGGATGTTCGGGTAAAGTCTTTTAAAAGTGAATCAACAGCCTTGAATTTTATTGAGGACTCTGAAAACGCCCGTTTACATCTTGTTGAAGAATATATTAATTCTGGGGAAAAGAAGGGTACGGTTTCGAATTATAACCCCGACTACACCATGGTTTTCCCGAGAATGTATTCCTCGGAAGGACGTCATGTAAAAGAATACAAGAGGTGGAGTAATTACAAGGGTTTTAACGAAGCTGCGAGTTACACAAGTCCCCTTGTTGGTGGAGCGATGTCTAGACAGGCTTTTTTACTTCACCTCGAAAAGGATGTGTTAAGCGGAACGCTCTCTAAAGCTGATTTAGAAAGGACTTTAAAACGTCTATTTAAAGAATATGGCCAACCTTGGGATGGTGAATTTGAAGTAAGAGATGCAAATTCCGTGCTGGTCAGGGATCCTCAATCTGGTGGTATGAGTCTGGCTCCACTCGATGACCCCAGGGCTGTGGAAGCTCTAAACTCTATGCTGATACAGAGATTTGATCGAGGGTTAACAAGCGGAAAACAATATGTAAAAGGACTCAACCAAGAGAAGCAATACTTCGAGAGTATGGCTGCAAGGGCGAAGGACTACAATGAACAACAAAGAGCCCTGAGCGCTCTTGATGGAATCCAAGAGAAGCTACAACCCACTCAAGGAGAAAACCTTCGCTATTTCGTTGACTACCAAATGGGCTGGATGTACTTCCGTTACTTTATGTGGAACTTTGCAGGAAAGCAAAACGATACGCAGGGTCACGGAGATTTCACCAGTGGAAACTGGCTGTCAGGGATAGACGCCATAGATGAACTTCGCGTAGGAAACCGTGACACACTCACGCAGGAAATGAAGGACAACAAGGGGCTTAACCACTTTTTCTATCTACCTCTTCTCCTCGGATTCATAGGTTTAATATTCCAAATACAGCGCGATCCGCGCGGAGCCGGAACAGTGGCACTACTCTTCTTTATGACAGGGATGGCGATCGTAGTCTATCTCAACCAAGCCCCTATGCAGCCCCGCGAACGCGACTACGCATACGTTGGGTCTTTCTATGCCTTTGCGATGTGGATAGGGCTTAGCGTTTACGCTCTTTTCGACGCAGCAAGACGCGCGGATTGGTTAGTACACGCAAAAGGCCTTGGCCTTCCACTCGGTGCCGGAGTAGTATTCTACATACTCGAATCGCTGAGCGGAATCCCTCACTATTTGTCTTTAAGCATCTTATTTATGACACTTGCTGCAGGTGTGCTTTATGGGATTGCCCATGCTGTGAGACTTGCGGGACTGAATGAAAATGCCAGGGCGATCGCTCTCGTGGCGGTAACGATGTTCGTGCCCTTACTGATGGCATCTGAGGGTTGGGATGATCACAGCAGGGCTCACAGAACTACAGGGGTAGATTTTGCGAAGAATTACTTGAATTCGCTCGCTCCGAACGCGATTCTTTTCACGAACGGAGACAACGATACATTCCCGCTTTGGTATGCGCAGGAGGTAGAAGGTATTCGGACGGATGTAAGGGTTTGCAACTTAAGTCTTCTCAATACGGATTGGTACATAGACCAAATGAAACGCCGTGCCTACGAAAGCGCACCCCTACCTATAGAGATGACGGAGGAGCAATACAGACAAGGAACGAGGGATATTATCCTACTTGAACCTTCCCGTGATAAAGAATACTTAGATATTTCTAAGGCGTTCGAAACAGCTTTAGATGACGAAGACCAAAAATCATACGGCGCCAAGAGCTATCCTTATTTCCCATCTAACAAGTTCAGTATTCCAGTGGACTCTGCCCATGTTGTTAATCTAGGAATTGTGTCAGAAGACGAACGCAATATGATTGCTGATGCTGTTGAGTGGATCGTTGTTGATGGCAAAGAAAAGCCCATGCAATACGTCCTGAAAAATCAGGTGGCGCTACTTTCTATGCTTGCTAACAACAATTGGGAACGCCCGATTTATTTTGCTGTTACCACAGGTGGAGATGCATATATCGGACTTCAGGATTACTTCAGGTTGGAGGGCTTAGCCTACAGATTGGTTCCGATAAAGTATCCAGATAATCCCAACCCCAATGTAACGGGTGGAGTTTCTACAGACCTGATGTATGAAAATGTGATGGGCAACTGGGCGTGGGGCGGAATGGATGACCTAGAGCATGGCATTTATATGGATGAAAACAACCGCCGCATGGTGACGAATATCAGACTTCAAATGGCGAATCTTGCCGAAGCTTTGATTGAAGAAAACGATCCTGACAGAGCTCTTCTAGTACTGAACGAAATCCTCAGAGGGACCCCTAAAGAAAACGTCCCATACACAAGAGTTTTGATGCCTGTTGCAGAAGCATATATTCAACTTGCTACTTCGGACACCCTGTTAGCTCCTAATTCTGTGGGCCTTTCAGCTGAGAAAAAAGCTGCCGCTTTAGAGATAGCACACGAGCTTGTACTTGATTTGTTTGAGCAACAAGAAGAGGTAGTTGCATATGCCACTTCTCTCGATCCACAATTCTATTCCGCGATGACGTCCGAAGTAGATCTTGCGCTTCAAGTAAACGATAGAATCTTACGTGTTTTTAAGTACTACATGCCGGAAGATTCTCTCGTAAAAGAACTGGATAAGCGCATTGGGAAAATGGAGGAGGATGTAAATACTTACGAGCGCAATATTGTCCAACTGGGATTTATGGAATTCTAAACACTCTAGTGATATGAGAGTAGCAATCTTAGCTTCTGGAAGCGGTTCGAATGCAGCGGCTTTGATGAATCACTTTTCTAACACAGAAGGAATAGACGTTGTTCTTGTGGGGTCTAACAGAAGCAGCGCCGGTGTCCTCGAGAAAGCAAACCAAGCAGGAGTAGCTTCGTTGCACTTTTCTCGCGAAAAACTGGACAGTGGAGAGCTTCTAAAGAAGCTTGAGACATTAAAGATAGATTGGGTTTTGCTTGCTGGATTTCTCTTGAAAATCCCCGTGGAATTTTGCAGGGCTTTCGAAAATAAAATACTAAATATCCATCCATCTTTGCTCCCTAAATTCGGAGGGAAAGGGATGTACGGCATGCATGTACATAGGGCAGTTTTCGAGGCGGAGGAGAAAGAAAGCGGAATGACGATTCACTACGTTAATGAGCGTTACGATGAGGGCGCAATCGTCTTCCAAGGGCGCATAGACGTTTCAGAATTTAAGTCGGCAGAGGACATTGCCTTAGAGGTGCTTAAATTGGAACACGAATACTATCCGAGGGTTGCTCGGGAGGTAATACTAGATTCGGAAAGAAATATAAAATGACACAGGTCACTGTATATACTGACGGAGGAGCCAGCGGAAACCCTGGCCCGGGAGGATATGGGGCCGTGATGCTAGCCTCTGGGGGAAAGTACTACAAAGAACTCAGTGGTGCTTTCCGTTTAACAACGAACAACCGCATGGAACTCCTAGCTGTCATCGTTGCTTTAGAAACCTTGAAAAACGAAGGCACACAAGTGACCATTTATTCAGATTCGAAATACGTAGTCGATGCAGTAACGAAGAAGTGGGTATTTAATTGGGTAAAAAAGAAGTTTAAAGACAAGAAAAACCCAGATTTATGGAAGAGATTCCTGGAAATTTATGCCCGACATGAGGTGAAGTTTGTTTGGGTGAAAGGCCATGCTGGAAATGAATACAACGAAGTAGCGGATAAATTGGCTGTCTCCGCCTACGCTGACGGTGTTTTAGAATTGAAAATAGATACAGGGTATGAAGCATCGAAATCGGGAGATAACAACTTAAATTTGCAGATCGAATAATTCCAGAGCAATGCGTACAGATTTATACACAGGACACGATTATTTCAACATGGACGATCTCCTTACGGAGGAACACAAACTGATCCGTGATGCTGCTCGAGAGTGGGTGAAGAAAGAGGTGAGCCCCATTATTGAGGATGCAGCGGAAAATCAGGTTTTCCCACAGCACCTCCTCCCTGGCCTCGGCGCAATCGGCGCTTTCGGGCCTTACATCCCTGAACAGTATGGCGGTGCAGGTTTAGACCAAATCTCTTACGGCCTTCTCATGCAAGAGCTTGAGCGCTGCGACTCAGGCCTTCGTTCTACGGCTTCAGTCCAAACCTCACTTGTGATGTACCCCATCTGGAAGTACGGATCAGAGGAGCAAAAGATGAAATACCTCCCTAAGCTCGCTACGGGGGAGTGGATAGGATGTTTTGGGCTTACTGAGCCAGACCATGGATCGAATCCTGGAGGCATGGTCACGAGCTATGTGGAAGATGGAGACAATGTCATCCTTAACGGAGCGAAGATGTGGATCTCGAATGCACCGTTTGCAGAAATCGCTGTTGTTTGGGCCAAAAACGAGGCGGGAAGAATCCACGGTCTCATCGTAGAACGCGGTATGGAAGGTTTTTCGACCCCAACAATGAAGGGCAAGTGGTCGCTCCGCGCGTCCGACACCGGAGAGCTCATTTTCGACAACGTTCGCGTCCCTAAAGCAAACATTCTCCCAGAAAAATCTGGCCTCGGAGCTCCACTTGGATGCCTCGACTCAGCTCGTTATGGAATTGCTTGGGGAGCCATCGGCGCTGCGCTCGACTGTTATGACACAGCTCTACGCTACTCTAAGGAGCGCATCCAATTTGGCAAGCCTATCGCAGCTTTCCAACTTCAACAGAAGAAACTCGCAGAGATGATCACTGAGATCACGAAAGCTCAACTCCTTACCCTTCGCCTCGGGCAACTCCGCAACGAAGGAAAAGCAACTTCCCCCCAAATCTCTATGGCCAAACGGAACAACGTCGATATGGCCATCACGATCGCTCGTGAAGCACGCCAAATGCTTGGCGCTATGGGAATTATGAATGAGTATCCCATCATGCGACATATGATGAACCTCGAATCCGTGATCACTTACGAAGGCACCCACGACATCCATTTGTTGATTACAGGAATGGACGTTACTGGGGAGAATGCGTTTAAGTAAGTGATATCAACAACTGTTCGTAGAAAGCTTTTAGTGATTTTTTAATTTAAAAACTCTATTTTAGCCCAACCTACCAAGAAAATTTAAATGATTAAACTAAGGTCTATTCTAATATTTGGTGTTTTCTGCGTCTTGATGTCGTCTTGTGCTACAAAAGAATCGATTGTTCTTTTTCAAGATGATGAGCAAAAAGACGCTCAAAACACATCTGAAAACGTTTCATATTTGTATGAAAATGGAACCATACAAAAGAATGACATCCTTAAAGTCTCGGTCTCCGCTTTAGATATGATGTCGGTCGCAGCTTTTGTTACAGATAACATACAAGCGAGAACGCCTCAACAATTTTTATTAGACGGATTTAAAGTAAATGAAAACGGAAAGATAAACCTCCCGTTGGTGGGCGAGGTTGAAGTTTTAGGTCTAACCTTAAATCAAGCATCTGTATTCATTCAGCGTGAATTAAGCAAGTCCATCATAGACCCGATTGTAAACCTCAACTTCTTAAATTTTAGATTCACAATTCTAGGAGAAGTAAATAACCCAGGTACCTTTACTGTTTATAACCCCAAGATCAATCTTATTCAAGCATTGGGTTTAGCAGGGGATATAACAATCACTGGTAAACGTAATAACATTAAGCTGATTAGGGAAGTCGGAGGAACGATGACGACTACAATTATTGATCTCACAAAGTCGGATTTCATTGGTACAGATGTGTTCTATCTTCAGAAAGATGATATTATTTACATAGAACCCTCGTTCACTAGAATTACCAATTCTGGTTATATAGGTCCTTTAGGGAGCATCGCTACGTTTATTTCTTTGCTTTTAAGTGTTGCAGTATATTCTCAAAATTAAATGAACGATTACGAAAAATTTGACGATGATGCTTTAAGCATTTTAGATATAGTCAATGAGTTTAAAGTGTTGTTTTTTACCAACATAAAAACGATAGTCTTAGGGTTTCTTGCGATTTTTTTCTTAGCGGGTTTTTATTTGTACAATACCCCCAAGCAGTATGTGTCTTATGCAAAAATAAAAGTCCTCGAGGAGCAAGAAACATCTGCTTTCGTTCTTGAGGACATGCTTGATTTCAGTTCGGGTTTCAAAGACAAAGAGCTTTTAAACAATGAAATTGAGATCATTACCTCCAAAAATATTCTCGAACAGGTCATTCAAGAACTTTCTCTAACGCACAGCTATGCTAGAGTTGGAGTGTTAAATAACGAATCATTATCACATTCAGAAAGACCTTTTTCTATTAAGCTGGGTTCTTCAATAGCATCTTCCGGAGAGTACATTGTTTCTATCTTAAAGGGCCAGAATACCATCAGGGATGTAGATGAAGAAAAATCAACCACTTTCACGTTTGGTAAAAACTTTCTACTGGGTGTTGACACATTCAATATTTCTAAAACCAAATTTTTTAATAGCTTAGAAGAAAATGGTGGTGAATACGCATTTAATGTTTCATCTGCCTACAGTGCCTTCCAAAGTCTAAAGGAAATGATTCAATTAAACCCCATTACCGATATGGTGTTAGGGCTTTCAATAAAAGGTACAGACCCTCTTTTAAACGAGAAGATTATTGAATCTCTTCTCAAGGCCTACGATGCAGACGGGAAAAACGACAGCAAACTTATTTCAGAAGGTACCTCGGACTTTTTAAGCGAAAGGATTCAGCTCATTAAAGGCGAGATAGACGTCATAGAATCTTCCTTGTCTGAGATTAGGAAGAAAAATGATTTTATAGATATTTCATCGATTAATTCATTGTTTAGCAGTCAGATGATCGTTTCCAATGACATGACTTTTGAGATTGAAACACAGACTCTTCTAGCCAACAGCTTCCTTTCTAAACTAGACTCTCAGAGAACGAACGAATTGTTACCTCTTCCTATACAAGTTGGGATTTCAAATTCTGAGTTGTCTACTTTCACAAGTGAGTTCAACACCATTGTTCTTGAGCGCTCCAGATTGTTAAAGGGAAGAACGAAGGACAATCCAGAAATTTCCGCTTTAGACAACCAGCTTTCCAATCTCCTTGTTAACCTAAAGATTTCCGTCAACAACTACCTTGCAAATCTCGATCTTAAAAGGAATAAGATTAATGATTATGACCGTGATTTAGAATCACAACTTTACCAATTGAATGATACAGAACTTACGATCGTTAAATTTTCGAGGGATCTTGAAGTAAAAGCAAAGATCCTTTTATTTTTACTTGAGAAGACAGAAGAAAACGCACTTAAACTAGCTGTAAATGCTCCTACGTTTAAGGTTCTCGACTCTACGTACACAAATTACAAGGACCCCTCTCCAAAAGCTAGCATCGTTCTACTCGGAGGTTTTTTACTTGCCCTTCTCCTTCCTTTTGGTTTTGTGTATCTTAAAACGCTCCTTTACGATAAAATCATTTACAAAGATGGATTAGTCAAGATACTAAATAAAAACATCCCTGTGTTAGGAGAAATTCCAATGGTGGAAAAGCCACTACTTTCTCTTGAAAATACCAGAGGGGCTTTGATGGAAAGTTTTAGGCTGATCAGAACAAACTTAAATTTCTTCAAAAAAACCGAGGTGATTATTGTAACCTCATCCATTCAAGGTGAGGGAAAAACTTTTGCGGCGGTCAACTTAGCTCAATCTCTTTGTTCAGTTAAGAACAATAAAGTACTCCTCTTAGGTCTTGACTTAAGAAATCCAAAGGTTCACACAATGCTCAACTTGGATAGAAAAAAAAATCAAGGGATTACGAATTATTTAGTGAATGACACGATTGAGATTAAATCATTGGTAGAAAAAAACGATCAAGTTTCTTTCGACTTTATTCTTTCAGGACCTATCCCACCTAATCCTACAGAGTTGCTGCTTTCTGAGGGTCTTAACGAAATCATAGAATTTGGAAAACAGAATTATGACTATATCATCATTGATTCTGCACCTTGTCTTCTCGTGTCTGACACGCTTAACATTGCTAAGTATGCGGATACAACACTTTACATGACCAAGTCGAAACATACTAAGATTAAACTCATAGATTACATCAATAAACTTCATGAGGACAAGTCTTTAAGTAACATCGCAGTTGTGATCAACGGTTGTGAGGGAGGTGGTGCTTTGGGCTACAGTTATGGCTACAGTTATGGCTACAGTTATGGTTACAATTATGGCTACAGTTATGGCTATTCATCGAGTGAAGATGATTCGAAAACGTAATCTAACGTGAAGATTACAATTGTCGGAATAGGATATGTTGGGCTCGTGTCAGGAGCTTGTCAAGGCGGTTAAAACGGTAAACGTAAAACAGAAATTAGTACTTGCAGAGAAGGTCATTAGTGTATTTGGAGATAACTTAAACGGAATTACACTCGCTGTTTGGGGATTGTCCTATAAACCTGAAACGAGTGATATGCGCGAGTCTCCAGCTATTACAATTATTAATGAACTTACTGGTCGGGGG
>JGI20151J14362_10002942_pt1 | contig 11840 bp, 10 predicted proteins | sample COG_01_FD_14362 | JGI IMG/M metagenome (IMG submission 14362) | reverse complement strand
CCGTTGCCATTAACTGCGGCGCTACCAAAGCAGACTTCGATAGGACCATTGGTATTCATCCGACATTGGCCGAAGAGTTCGTCACCATGCGAACCAGAAAAGACAGTTCTTAGCTCGGCTATAGAGGCAGAGTAGTTGATAACAGTGATCTGGGCCGGTATCTACCCTAAACGGGCTTATCTCACTATTTCCGGTAATAAAGATTACCGGAAATAGAAAGGAAGGATGTCCGGGTCCTTGCACCAGCCTACTTTTCCTGAATTCACACAATGCTGAAACACCAACGAACAGATAGTTTCAGCCAATTCACATAGTCCCTAAGCTAACAATTCTATGATGCCGGTGTGCCGCAGCTGTGTTCTAAGCAGATTAGCATCTTGCTCGGATAAATCAGCGAAGCCCTCCTTAATCCAACACAGACACTTGCTCTGATAAGGAAACGGGTTTTGTGTCCATACTTGTCCATCTAGTTGTGTTTCCAGCGTATCGGCCCCTGCTCGCACGGCAACATCGTTTGCCACTAAATATGGCAGGTACAGGCGCCCTATCTCTTCTAATAGCGCAACTAAGGTTTCTGGCAGGCATTCAAGAACCATCCAATCATCATCGAAGCTCTCGTAACCGGAAAGGTCTTCCATAGATTCCGTCCATGCATATACTCGTGGCGCAGTCTCGATGATGATCTGTGCGGGCGTAGGGTCAAACAACGCCATAGCCGTAAGTTGTCCGTAGATTGCAAAGTCACATGCAGACGGCCGTTTTCCTAGAATAAAAGAGAATGAATTCAGATGCTTATCTAGCTTATTTAAAAATAGAGTGAAGCTTTTCTCAATTGTGGTCCGGGTGAGGGCATTAGAGCCCACATAGCTCAGGCGAGATATCTGCCGCTGGGTAATGATTTTGGACTGTTCGGCGATATCGTCTTCGTTCGCCGTGTTGTTGTTCCATCGAGCCAGCATCTGCCCTGCTTTATGGATGTCTGGCGCATAACTCCAGCGGTAATGAAACATAGCCTTAGTTAGCCATTCGTCGGCGTAGTCTTCAATGAGGTAGTCAATAAATCTCAGCCCAGGATTGCTTGGTATAACCGAGCGACCCTCGAACTGTTCTTCGAATTGACGAATAAGCGGCGTGCTGTCGCAAACTGCCTGCTCTACGCCGTTCTCGTCCTTTAAATAGAATGTAGGCAGCAGCCGCACTCTTGGCTGCGGCCGCGCCGGGAAGCGACGCGTGTCAGCGGCTACCTTTCTACCACCTGGTAATAGCCTATAGGGTATCCGGCGGTAGCGAAGCAAGGACAGCATTTTTCGTGTATAGGGTGAGCCGGGCACGCCCATTAACAACAAGTAGTCTTCAGCTTTTTTCATAAGAGGAGCGCCTAACTTTATGTTTATTATACATTAGTATTATATAGATAGGCGTAGAGAGACCCTTCCCTGCCCCCCCCTGTTCCCAATTGAGCCCATAGCAAGAGATCTACGAGTTCTGGCTTGAACAAGCATGCGTCAGCGCAAATCCCACGGAGAGTAGAGTGAAAATTAGCACAGTGATGAGCGATTGAATATTTTAAAGAGATGATGTGCTTGGAAAGACAGGCTCGGTTATTCGCNCAATAGATGACAGTCAATATGGCCGGCNCAATTAGAGCCTGTAGATGCCATCTGTGCCCGTGATAGCCTGAGGCGAATCAGCNGTGGCTTCTTNCCTGGCGTCGGGTGAAACAAGCTTGCTGCGATACAGTTGCAATAAATCCATAATAGACACGATACCTCTTACTTCTTTTCCCTCCAAAACCAACACGTGATGCACACTGTTTTCGACCATAACATCGACGACAGTCTCTAAGGTCGCCATTNGTGNTACTGAAAAAACGATATGAGAGCAAATTTCCCAAACCGTAGTACTTCTAAGATTGCCTTGATTCTGGCGGTGCTTAACAATATCGCTATAACCTAGCACACCAAAGATGTTCCTTTGATCGTCCACCACAGGAACNCAGCGCCTGTTTCGCTTTAGCATCTGCTGTTCCGCTCGCNCTACANTTGTATCCACTGAGACCATGGTCAAATCGCGGCTCATTATTTCCGAAACATAGTTAGACATTCCATCTACNTNCTTTAGTATCTTTGCTTTTTACTTATACAGGCATAATAAAGCGGCAACTTACCACGAGTTTCAGTATATATGAAGTTAGTGGGATTCCCAAGCATGACATGCCATCACGGTGTCTGCCGGATGAGGTTCGGGTAAACCACTCCCTCTTAAAGCTGGAAAAAGTAGAATACGGTAATGCTGCAGTTTATTGGGAGCAAGGAATTTGCGGAGCTCTTGGGGGACACCCGCGCATACTAAAATGAGCTCGGTGGGCAAATAGAATGTAGCTCTACTATTTTGCTTTTTCTAAAATTAGCATTATTTACAATAAGTTATCATTGGTTCTTTGGATTTAACGTACGATGGTGCGCTGATTCAATCGAACGGCCGTATCGCGGCTCCAGGAATCTTGTCTAGATGCGTAGCCTTCTCTCCGGAAACGTACGTTTGCCCGCCCCTGCCCATCACCACAGGAAATTACTTTAATCTCCTCGTGTGATTTGAAGCTGATATCTCTCAAATGGCGACTACAGTTGTTGTCGTAAAGCTCGATAGTTACAGCGCTGTCCCAGCCATTAATGGCCCACCATTGAACTGGATCTGTGATCGTATTGTCCAGGCCGCTACAATTCGATAAACCAATTAGGCTTAGAGTTAAGAAAACCTGAGCTCTGGTATCTTTCATTTAGAGTCCTTAGCCATAAATTCGAAGTTGCAAATACTGCTTATTTACAGTTGCTTACTTATTATTTGTAATTTTTCCTCTGAAGCACAAATACCCAGATAGCAGGCAGGTCGACAGAGCCGCGTCAGGCTAATAGATCCTGGTCGTACTCAACACATTGAGGGAGCTGGCAGCATTAGTGAGGCGGTCCTGAAGCTCAATGTATGTCTCACAGTAACGCCGCCGGATGTGCGTACCAGCCCGGATTTCATCAGCGCAGTAAACCTGATCCCAAAATTCAACTGTGCGATTGTAGGCAATTAATTCAGCCGGCGACATTTTCCTAAAATCACCCCCATTGGGAGTGCTGCTGCAGGAGANTAAGAGTGCCGCACTGGCTGCAATCAGGCATGCTCTGACCCTACGAATTGACATATAAGCCACTAATANAAATATTTACTTCGCTTTTAGAGTATAACACTCTGTTATTAATNAATATTAATTTATATATTTTTATAAAATTGTTNTTCCTTTTCAGAATCTTGCCGCCCAGTTCCCCCAGCGCAGACCCGTATTTCAGATAGAGTGCAGCCGCCTTCGCGCAAGAACCATTCGTATAGGTGCTCCAGTTTAGCCTTGAAGTTAATCTTCGGCGCTGTGTAATAGTTGTTCTGAACACCCTATCTTGTTCGATGGCAAAGCTAATAGAGAACGGTAGCGCAGATTAGCAACGGCACCCTTTTCCTGTCACTAGGTTCCCATGCGTTTCGGGAAAATAGTTGTCCCTTGCAGCTAAGCAGTAGAGATCGGTTCATTTGCTGACACTGACACTGATTAATCTACATCAAGCGAAGGCCTCTGTAAAAGCGACCCTCCCCTTCCTCCTCTTTGCTTGGTTGTGCTTATATTTAGGGCATAATGGGTGTCTCTATAAAAAGGACTAGCTCTTGGCAAATCTCGAGGGTCAAATTTGGTTAACGGAAACCACGTCAAAGCGGCTGATGCTGGATCAGATGGATTTGCTCCAGGCCATAACTGATACAGGTTCGATTACTGCCGCCGCCAAGATTGCTGGAATTAGCTACAAAACTGCCTGGGATAGGCTGGAGCGAATCAATAATCTCTCCGAGCAGCCAGTTATTGCCAGAAGCGCTGGCGGAAACAAAGGTGGCGGCTCAATTCTAACTTCCTATGGGGAGAAAATGCTTAATGGTTTTAAGCAGTTACAGGAACAACATAATCTATTTTTGAAAAACCTGAATCAGCAGCTCAATTCACTGGACGATGTATCAAATTTCATGAAAAGCACCCTCTTACAATCAAGTGCTCGTAATCAGTTCCTGGGAAGCATTTCGAATATAGAGATAGGCTCAGTAAATACAGAGTTAGAGATCCGCATCTCTCCTGAGCAGCAGATAGTCGCCATGGTCACCGAACAAAGCAGGCGCGAGATGGGGCTTGATGTGGGGGTTCCAGTTGTAGCGATGATAAAGGCTTCTTCTGTAACTCTCGCAGTTGGCGACGGACTGCGAGTGAGTGCACGCAATGTGCTCAGTGGAACCCTGCTCAAGCTAGACCGGGGTGCAGTCAACGCGGATGTGTCTATAGATCTCACTGGTGACAAGACTCTCAGCGCTGTGATTACTAACAAGAGCGCAGATAGCCTGTCCCTTGCAGAGGGAATGCCTATTACAGCCTTGTTCAAGGCTTCCAGTGTGATCCTGATGCTTGCCTAGTGGAGGCGTCTGCGGCTGCTTATTTGAGTGTTTCTGCTGGAGACCGAAAAGTGGAAAAATACTTTAAAGTAAACATCTACTCTATTGTATTTAAAAGTTAATTAAACAAGTGATGCAGATTTTATTTGGGCGAACACAACCTGCTTCGCGTGCAACCCCAGCTGTTGCACGGAATATTCCGAGATCTTCGATAGGACGTGCATGCCTGCAATGTCCAGCCTGATCAGCCTGCTGCCGCTGTCACTTGAGGTAGAAATCTCCGCTATCACAGCTGGCAGGATATTTAGAATACTGCTCTGCTGGGGCCGCTCTAGACAGATACTTACGTCTCGGGCACGAATGCGCAGCCTAACGGCTCTGCCCAGAGGGTAGTGCTTGGCAACCATGCTCTCGGATGCCGGTACCTTTAGATCGATACCGTCACTGCATTCGATGCAGAGCAAGCCAGACAGTTCCTTACTGGAGATCTCACCCTGAAGCACACTGAATGCGCTTTCACTGCAGCTTAATTCGCTGTCCAGAGAGGCCAGAACCGTTGCTGTTGGCCCGCAAGCGGTTACGTCTCCTCTGGACAGCAGTACCAAATTGTCCGCCAAGCGGGCCACCTCTTCACTCGAATGAGTAACATAAAAGATCGGTATATCAAGTTGTTGCAGGAAATTCTCGAGAAGCTGGATGAGAGTCTCTCTGCTTGCTTGGTCTAGCATCGAAAGGGGCTCATCCATGAGTAATAGCTTCGGCTCCGCTAGCAAGGCCCTGCCTAGGGCTACTCGTTGCAGCTCACCGCCAGATAGGCTGTCGGGGTGACGATTAAGCAATTCCTCAATGCCGAGAATAAGAATTAATTCCTTTAAATCATAGGGATTAGTCGCTTTCTCCAAGCGCTTTCTGCCGTAAAGCAGGTTCTCCTCGACAGTAAGGTGTGGGAATAGGCTCGGATGTTGAAATACCAGACCTACCCTTCTTGCCTCCACTGGAAGGCGCTCGTGGGGTGTCTGCCAATGCTGCCCATTCACCTCTAGGCTCCCCACCGCATCCGGCTCTAGCCCGGCTATAGCTCGCAACAACGTTGTCTTGCCGCAGCCCGAGGGGCCGAAGACGGCAGTAACGCCACGACTGGGCACGCTGAATTTGGTATTCAGCTGGAACTCAGAGCGCTGTAGAAGTAATTCGACGTCAATCATGATGTCTTCATCAAGTGAATTCGTCGATTCATGCCATAAATCATTAACAATACTAGGAAAGAGCTTATTAATAAGCCTCCGGCCAGCCAGTGGGCCTGGCTGTATTCCAGGGCTTCCACATGGTCGTAGATGGCGATTGAGAGCACCTGTGTCTCACCGGGAATATTGCCGCCAATCATCAGCACGACACCAAACTCGCCAAGGGTGTGGGCAAAACCTAAAACCGCAGCCGTAAGGTAGCCCATTTTAGACAGTGGCAGCACTACGCTGATAAAACGGTCAAAGGTCGAGGCTCCTAGTGTGGCTGCAACCTCCAGAGGGCGCTTGCCTAGACTGACAAAACTATTCTGTAGGGGCTGAACCACGAAGGGCATGGAGTAGATAACGGATCCAAGTACTAGCCCTGTAAAAGAAAATGCCAGCGAAGGCAGCCCAAGTGATGCTACAGCTCCGCCTAGGGGGCTGTCAGGGCTGAATGCCAGTAGCAGATAAAAGCCAAGCACTGTTGGAGGAAGCACCAGGGGCAAGGCAATAATAGCTTCGATTGGGCTGCGCAGTCGGGAGCGGGTGTTTGCCAGCCACCAGGCTATGGGGGTTCCGACGACAAGCAGGATCAAGGTAGTCGTTGCCGCAAGCCTTAGGGTGATAAATAAAGCTGTAATATCATAGTGCTGAAGCATTTTTATCGACCATCACTTAAAACGTAGCCCTGGCTTATGAAAATATCCCGTACCGCGTCGCTGTTCATAAAGGCAGCGAATTCCCTCGCAGCAAGCGAGTCCTTGAGCAATACCATATCTTGCCGTATGTCTTGATGAAGCTCGCTAGGGACCAGCCAGGACGAGCCTCGGCCTCGAACTGTTGGGGAGAGAGTCTGTGAATAGGCGACTAGACCTATATCCGCATTACCGCTGTAGACGAACTGAAAGGTTTGGGCGATATTTTCCCCCATGACCATTCTGTTGTTCACGCCTGCTTCCAGGCCTATAGCGTCCAGCACCTCGTTAGCTGCCTGCCCATAGGGTGCTAAACGTGGGTTCGCTATTGCAAGTGTCTCGTAATTTGCTGTATTTAATAGATATTCTTTTCCGAGCTCGAGGTCCTCTTCTCTACTCCACAACGCCAGACGGCCCATGGCGTATGTCCCAAGAGTGCCGGGAATACCTATGCCCTCCTCCATTAAGCGCAGTGGTCTAGCCTGGTCGGCGGAAAGGAACACATCGAATGGCGCTCCATTTCGAATCTGGGCATAGTGTTTGCCGCTGGAGCCCCGAATAATGACCAGTTCATGGTTTGAGCCCGACTCGAAAGCCTTCTTGATCTCCTCCATTGGCGCAGCAAAGTTAGAGGCCACGGCCACATTAAGCCTATCCGCGTATGCCGCTGAGGATAGATTCATTACAAATATTGCTACTAGTGTGTATCTGTTGGCCGTGATCAATCTAGGAAATACCGTTGTATACCTGTTTATATAACGCTGATTGTACAATCAGGAAACGCCCTTGCCAATTAGGAAAAGCGAGGTGATCTTAGGCCTGAGCTATCAAGTAAGTCGGGAATGCACCGACTTAAACTATAGAGAAGAAAAACATTCGACAATTCAATAGCTAAGCAGCTAAATCCGCCTAAGTGCTACTGATATTTTATTGCGCTAAACTACAACTGAAACAACCTATTGAAGCAACAAGCTAATGTCTAATGCAAACTGTCCGCCCGCCTTCTTCGATACCCTCGAGGAAATGCCGAATCCCTTTAAGCAGCCTGTTACTTCGCTGAAACATCTATCGCTTGATGCCTCCCAGGACGCCGTAGACGATTATCAGTATGCGGCAGAGTTTATCTTCAGCTATCGTGGCAGCCCCGATACCTTTAGTACCTATAGACGTGAAATCGAGCACTTTCTGCACTGGTGTCTAATAATCGCGAAAAAGAATTTAAAACAGATAGTTAGAGAAGATATTGAAGCTTACATCGAATTCGCCAAGCAGCCTCCCAATAATTGGGTTGGGGACAAGAATGTCCCGCGGTTTCTGCTGCGACAGGGCGAGCGTGTCCCAAATACCGAATGGCGTCCCTATGTCCAAACCGGCGGAGAGTTTGTCGTGTCCCAAGCGGCGCTGCAGTCGCTGTTCAGCGTGCTCAGTAGCTTCTTTAACTTTCTCATTCAAGAGGGCCACATCTCCGCTAATCCAGTTTCTCAGATACGCCAGAAGAGTAAGTTCCTGCGCAAGCAGCAGAGCCAAGGCAAGATACGACGGCTTTCACCGCTGCAATGGGATTTCGTGATAGAGACGGCCGAGCAGATGGCGGCGGAACAACCTCCGGTTCACGAGCGTACGCTATTTATTATGAATGCCCTTTATGCGATGTATTTGCGAATTTCCGAATTGGTTGATACGAGTCGATGGCAGCCCCAGATGGGCCATTTTCAGGCCGATCAAGAAGGAAATTGGTGGTTTCTGACTGTGGGTAAAGGCAATAAGGAGCGTGAGATTTCGGTTAGCGACGCCATGCTGGAGGCACTTAAGCGCTACCGGCTATCACGGGGCCTCCCCAGTCTCCCCGCGCCGGGCGAGGCAACCCCTTTAATCCACAAGACCCGCGGCAAAGGTGGCATAAGTAGTACGCGTCAAATTCGTGGCATAGTGCAGAAATGCTTCGATGCTGCAGCCGATAAGATGCGCGCCAATGGCTTCCTTGAGGACGCAGAGCGGCTCGGTGCCGCTACCGTCCACTGGCTTCGACACACCGGGATATCTGAGGATGTAAAGCATAGGCCTCGAGAGCATGTGAGAGATGATGCGGGACATGGCTCCAGCGCTATCACCGATAGATACATCGATGTGGAACGGGCGGAGAGACACGCATCTGCTCGACAGAAACTCATTAAATAGCGGCAAAATAAGCTTTAGAAACCCTGCCGCTGAATCTGGACATTTTCTAGACCCATATTAGGCGTGAAAGGTCTTCTCACGCGGACTAATTTCGCTTAGTCTCTAGATACATAAATGGGTCTGGAGCCCGTTCGCCAGTTGGCTATATCATCTCGCGAGAAAGCAAAATTTAAGATACACAGTTGCAAGATACTCAGTGGAGACTTATGAATAACAGTTCACCAAGATTGAAACGAAATCGATTCATGCTAAAAACCGCTGTCACGGCATGCTCTATCCTCTTTGCATCGACGTTAGCTGCGCAGGAAGAACCCAGTCAGCTGAACACTGTTCTCGATATAGATGCCTTGTATACCCCCCTTGAGAGCCAGCCCATTCATGGTGAAACCGCGTTAAATCTATTGAACGAGTTAGAAACCAAGCATTATTCCTCGGTTAGCATTGATGATAATTTCTCCTCCACCGTGTTCGATAGCTATATCGACTCTCTTGATGGCTCCAAGCTGTATTTTCTCGATGAAGATATAAATCGCCTTAGCGGCTACCGCTATACTCTGGACAATAGCCTCGAGAGCGGCAGTGTCGAGCCCGGTTTCGAAATATATAATGTCTACTATAAGCGCATCCTCGAGCGCATGATTTACGCCGTAAATCGCGTAGAGAACCACATTGACGAGATGGACTTTACTATAGACGAGTCCATCATCATCGATCGTGAAGACGCCCCCTATGCTGCATCGCTGGCAGAACTAGATGAACTATGGCGTCTCAGGGTCAAGAACAGTGTCCTGAGCCTGAAATTGACAGGTGATGACAATGAAGAAATCAAAGAGAAGCTCGGCAAGCGTTACCGTAATCAGCTAAGCCAAATAGCCAAGACTAACGACAAGGATATTTTTCAGACCTATATGGCAACCATAGCCACGGCTGTAGATCCTCACACTTCTTATTTTTCACCCCGTGATTCTGAAAACTTCAACATGGGTCTGTCCCTTTCTCTGCAAGGCATAGGCGCACAACTGACTACCGAGGAAGAGTATACGAAGGTAGCAGAGCTCATTAAGGGCGGCCCTGCTGAACGGGGTAGTGACTTACAAGCTGGTGATCGCATTATTGCTATCGGCCAGGGCGTAGATGGCGAACTGCAGGATGTCGTAGGCATGAGGCTAGACGATGTGGTCGCACAAATTCGCGGCGAGAAAGGTACTGTAGTTCGTCTTAATGTGATTCCGGTAGATGCTGTAAGCGAATCAAATGCGACAGTTGTCAGTATCACTCGCGACACCGTTAAGCTCGAAGATCAATCGGCGAAGAAAGAAGTGATCGAGTTAAGCTACAACGGCGATATGTACAAAATTGGTATCATCGACTTGCCCACTTTCTATTTCGACTTCGAAGCGGCTTCACGCGGTGACGCCGACTACAAGAGCTCAACAAGGGACGTCCATGCCCTTCTCGATGAACTAAAAGTAGAAGGTGTCGACGCCGTAGTGGTGGACCTGCGTAATAACGGCGGCGGCAGTTTAAGCGAGGCGAATCAATTAGTGGGTTTGTTCATCGAAACAGGTGCTACGGTACAGATTCGCTATTCGGGATTGCGCAATGGCTTCACTAGATCTTTCGGTGACAATGATCCGGAAGTGGCATACACCGGCCCACTGGCTGTTCTAGTAAATAGAACAAGCGCATCGGCTTCAGAGATTTTCGCCGGCGCAATTCAGGACTATCAACGTGGCATTGTCCTGGGTGGCCAGACATTTGGGAAAGGAACTGTTCAGGAAATCATTCCAATGGACTATGGCCAGGTTAAGTTAACCCGCTCCAAATTCTATAGAATCTCCGGTGAAAGTACTCAGCATCGCGGCGTGATTCCGGACATTACATTCCCTGATTTCTATGACGCCTATGAAGATATAGGCGAGAGCAGCCTTGAGGGCGCTCTTCCCTGGGATACCGTTCGCCCAGTTGAGTATCGGCCCTATCTAGCGATTCAGGCCCTGTTGCCAGAGTTGCAGACGCGCCATGAAGAACGAGCTGAAAACTCCCCTGATTTTATTTACCTTCGCGACCAGATCGAGCGCACTCGCATTACTCGTCAGAAAGAGCAGCTGTCTCTTAACGAAGTAAAAGTTAAGGAAGAGCGAGAGGAAATTCGACGCACAGAATTCGACGCGGAAAATATGCGTCGTCTTCTAAAAGGTCTTCCTCTGAATGAGTGGGTTGCAGACTTAAACGAAGAAGACGATGAAGGGTCGCTAATAGCGAACGACGAAACTGCAGGCCCAGACGAGCCTGAAGAGGATGTAACAGAAGACGAAGATGATCCGCTGCTTCTTGAAAGTGGGCGCATTCTTGCTGATTTCATTGCGCTCAATGCGAATCGAGTTAGCTCTGTAACCCCTTCCAACCGCTAAGCTTTCCCCCTTACTCCGCAAAAAAAAAGGCCCTCTAGGTGAGGGCCTTCAAGCGGGTCAAGCTCTAGGAGGTTTCAATCAATTTGTAGTTGATTGAGGCTTTATTAAAACAAGCAAATCTAACTTCGTAATACTGCAATTAGGGCTATGTTGGGGTTAATCGTGTCTGGATTGTGGCAGCTGCGATTTGATTCTCGCTTAGAGCTTGATTGAAAGGGTTAGTTTGCAGTTAATCTTTGTTGGAGGCTTGCAATTATTCCAAGGGTTCAGTTCCTCATCATTCGCCTAGCGTACAGTGGCGCCGATGATCGACTGCTTGAGAATTCATTAGGGATGCGGATAGGAACATGGGCTGGAAAGTCCCTGGATAGGCGCTAATTTGGCGGAGGAGGAGAGATTCGAACTCTCGGAGGGCTTTCACCCTCGCTGGTTTTCAAGACCAGTGCATTCAACCACTCTGCCACCCCTCCGCGGTACGGTGGAGAATCTTACTATAATCCCCGTCACAGTCAACTAGACATTCCGCTATTCCACCTTTGTCCGAAATCCGTTGATTTTAGGTGGGTTCCGCGTATCATTCTTCTGTTATCTTGAGGTTTATGGTGCCCTAAGCCATTGAAATCGCGGGCTATACCCTCATATCTATTTAAAGACTAACGACCCGCGGTCGTTACCTATTTTAAGAGTTACTTTATTCAACCCTAGTTGGAGAAAACGATGAACGAAGTTGAGTTAAATATTGGCCGAAGCCACGAATCAGCACTATCTGTTAATAAGGTAGTTCGTAATACCTATATGCTGCTGTCTATGACTCTGTTTTTCAGTGCAATCTGTGCCGTAACCACTATGGCTCT
>JGI20151J14362_10002936_pt1 | contig 11856 bp, 4 predicted proteins | sample COG_01_FD_14362 | JGI IMG/M metagenome (IMG submission 14362) | reverse complement strand
GAGCAGCGATCGTTGATTGAAGCCGTGGAGAGCGTTCGATCGGCGCTCGTGCTGGAGGAGGAGAAGCTCCGGCGGTGCAAGGAGACGCTCGAGGCGCACGAGCGCGAGGAGCGGGACATCGCGCACAAGCTGGAGCACGTGCGCAGGCTCGCCAAGACGCAAGAGTCGGGTCTACACGACGCCGAAGCTTTGCGCAAGCAAGCGCAGACTGACTTTGAGGGCGAGACCCGCGAGTGGACGATACGCGTCGACGCGCAGAAACGCGAGCACGAGAGCGCCGTCGCCAGGCTCGAGGCCCTGCACAGGGAGGCGGCGGGGCTGGAGCGGGAGGCGTCGGACAGGCGGCTCGCGTACGAGGCTGAGCGACTGGAGTTTCGCGAGGAGCTCGACGGTGTGAAAAAGGCGTGGGAGAAGGAGCGCGCCGCGATGGAGGCTGAGTTTGAAGGTAAGGAGCGCGAGCAGCGCAGGCGGGTGACGGAGTTCGAGGATACGTGCCGTACGCGCACCGCGGACTGGGAGACGGAGTGCCGGTACAAGCAAGAGGAGCTCCGGGACGAGCGGAACAAGCTGGAGGATACCAAAGCCGAACTCGGGCGCCGGGAGGAAGCCGTCGAGGATCTCATGCGACGATCCGAGAAGGACATCGCGGACGCCAACGCGGTGCTCCAAGGCCAGCGCGCCAAGGAGGCTGAGCTCGAGAAGCGACGCGCGGCGCTCAGAGCCGCGGAGGATGCGCAGGAGGTGAGTTTATATTTTATATACCCGTACGGGCAATTAGATGACGCCGTGTCTTGTTCACAGGCTTGGAAGCGGAAGACGCTCGAGGAGGCGGCGCGAAGCTGCGACGACCGCGAAAAGGCGCTCAAGGAGTGGGAGCGTCGCGTCCGTTCGGAGCGCGACGAGGCTAAGAAGATGCGCGACGCCGCGGAGAAGGAATCCACCGCGGCCAAGGCGGCGACTGAGGATTCCGTCAAGCGCAAGCGCGACGCCGAGAAGAAGTCGAAGGAGTGCGACAAGATCAAGGAGGAGTTCAAGATCAAGGAGACGCGGTTCGAGTCGGAGTGCACGCAGCGCCTGGATAAGATGACCGCCGACGAACTCGCGCTCGCGCAGCGGTCCAACGATCTGGAGGCTGCCGCGATGGACGTCGCCGCGCAGGTCGCCGCCGCCGCCGAGTCGAGAACAGAGTCTGAGGCGGTTTTGAAGGCTTGCGAGAACGAGAAGGAACGCCTCGAAGCGCTCGATGCCCACCTCGAGAAGGAGAACGCGCGGGTCAACGCGCAGCGCACCGTCGTGGAGCGCGCCTTCGAGGACGCCCAGGAGGAGAGGCGGATCATCGCGGAGGCTGCCGAGGAGGCTGACGTCGTCCGAAGGCAGCTCGAGGAATCGGCCAACGACCTAGACGCCAAACACGCCGAGGCGGATGCACGGCAACAGGTCCTCGACGAGGTCACCGTCCTCCACCAGCAGTGGGAAAAGGAGCAAGGTGAGCGCGAGAAGCACGCGAGCGACACGTTGGAGGTGGCCGAGGCTGCCGAGCGCAAGGCTGAGGAGCAGGCTACCCGCGCTCGGGTCGAACGGGAAGCCATGGAACGAGCGAGGAAGGCGTTTGAAGAGAGCGAGCTCGCGCTGGACGAGCGCGAGCGCAAGCTGGCGCACACCTGGCAGACCATACGCGCGGACGCGCACAGGATCAGCACCGCGTCCTACCGCGCGTCCATCGGCGCGCAACGCTCGCAGGGCCGGATCATCGAGGCCAAGGCTGAGATGTCGCGACTCTTCAGCCCCGGGGGTGAGTCGGAAGACCACGTCGCGTCCGTCCCCACGTCGCCGCTCGCGCCGCCCCCCACGCCCGGCGGGGACCTCGCCGCCGCGACCGCCGCGAGGAAGGCGCTGCTCGCGTCTTTCGACGCGGGGGAACCCACGGTCGCGGCGCCGGCGAGGGCCAGCTACCCGAGCGACCACGCGGTTTCAGAGATGCTCGGTAAGTTTATTTTTATTATCGTATGGGCAATTAGTATGACGGCGTGTTTTGTTCACAGGCTCCGTGGAGTACGACACCTACTCGCTCGAGGACGACGCGAGGGTGGCGTCCGCCGCGCACGACATGTTACCCGCGGACCCGTCATCGACCCCGGGGCTCATCGAGACGCGAGTGGACGAAACCGACGCCGTGGTTCGCGTGGCGTTGGCGGTGGTTCCCGTCGCGGATGGTACCAAGGACGACCGCTCCTTGCGACACGTCACGATGGCCCGGCTGATGGAGAAGAAGAAACTCGTCATCGAGAAGGAGACTCAGTTGCAACGGTGGAGCGTGTCGTTGGACCGCGAGGGTGCGCGTCAGAGGCGCGTGGCGGAGACTCTGGAGGCTGAGATGTCCGCCGCAGAAGCCGCCGCGTCCGCCGCAGATATTCGCCTAACCGAGTCCAAGCGACTGGAGGAGGCGAACCACGCCGCCGGTGAGTTCTTTTCATTATTTCCGTATGGGCAATTCGACTGACGGCATGTTTTGTTTACAGGTATCGCCCTAACGACTGAAAAGAAGCGCCTCGCGCGGCTCGCCGACACCCTCGAAGCGCGCCAGAAGGAGCTGACGATCAAGGAGGACCTGTGCGATCGACTCACGACGAAGCTCAAGGCGGCGGAGGCGGCGATGATCGCGCGAGAGGGCGAACGAGCCGCTTTGGAAGATACGGTTCGCGAGTACAAAAACGAACTCGTGACGCTCACCGCCGAGCTCGCGCCGGTCCGCGCGGAACACGCGGCGAAGACGGCGGAGATCAAAGCCGCGGACGACCGCATTGCACGCGCGGAGCAGTACCACGACGAGCGCGTCCGGAAAGCCGAGAGCGACGCGGATGATCGCGTGGCCAAGGTTGAACGGGACTCTCGGGAACGAGCCCGGGAACGCGAAGACGCGGAGAACGCCGCCGCCGACGCCGCCGTGGCCCGGGCGCGTCAGGCGATCGCCGACGTGGACGAGCGGACCAGGGCGGCGGAGAAGAAGTTCGCGGAGTTTGAGCGCGACCACGCCGTCAAGGTGAGCAAGATGGAACACGAAGCGGCGGAGAACGCCAGGCGACTCGAGGCTAAGCTCCTGGAGCAGGCTCGAAAGACGGAGGCTGAGGCGCTCGTGAAGATGAGGGACGCGAACGAAAAGGAGGCGCGAATCACGCACGATCTCGAGAAGATCAAGCAGATGGAAACGCTGCGCGCGGAGGCGACGAAGGAGATCGCGGCGGAGCGCGAAGAGGCGCGGAAAGAGACGCTCGTCGCCGCCGACAAGATTCATCAGGCGAGGGAAGGCCTCGCGCGGCTCGAGCAGCGTAAGATCGCCATCGACGCCATGGAGACGAGCGCGGATGAGCGCATACGCGTCCACCTCGCGGACGCGGAGTCCAAGGCTAAGTCCGCGGAGCACTCGCTGGCGGAGGCGAAGCGGGACAGATTGAGAGCCGCCGACGAGCTCCTCGCCGCGGAGGAGGCCAAACGATCCGCCGAGGTTAAACAAGAGGCGGCGGAACGCGCGCTGCGGGGTAACGAATCCGCCAAGGAGGAGTTACGCCGGCAGATGGAGGACGCCGCGACGAGGGACCGCGAGTCCAGGCTCAACAGCGAGGAGGCCAACACCCGGCTGCGCAAGGCTAGGGACACCGTCGAGGAGGTGGCCAAAGCCGAGGCCCGGGTGCGGATGCAGGAAGAGAAGCTCTCGAGCGTCAAGCAGGAGACCGAGCGGGCCGCCGCCTTACTCGAGAAACACAGGGAGGAACACCGGATGGAGACGTCCAAGATCGCCTCAGAGCACGCGGAGCTGGACAGGCGCGAGCAACGCCTGAGGGACGAGCGCGAGGCTATCGAGTCCAAACGAGAAGCCGCCGCCGCCGACTCGCGTCAAGCGGAGGAGGACGCCGCGCGTTCGCGATCCGAGCTCAGCGAGTGCATGAGCAAAGTCGCCGATATCGAGCGCAAATCCGCGGAGGCTGAGCGCTCGCTCGAGAACGCCAGGCGCACGCTCCAGACGTGCGAGCGCGAGTGCGACCAGCGAAGGTCCCAGGCGGCGGCTGACATCGAGCGGATGCACGCCGACAAGCTGGACGAGATCCGCGACGCCCGGGAGACCAAGGCCAGGTGCGACGCCCTGGTCGAGAACGTGGAACGCGAACGCGCGGAGCTTCACTCGACGCGCGAGGCGCTCGAGCACGACCGCGCGAGCGCCATCAAGGAGCGAACGGAGGCGATCGAGCGGCTCAAGAGCGCCGCGACGCAGGAGGCCGACGCCGAGAAGGCCAGGGCGGAGGCCGACGCCAAGGTTGCCGACGCGAACGCGCGCCTCGCCAAGGCTGCGGCCGACGCCGACGTCGCGGGGATCACGTCCGCGCGGCTGAAAGAACGCGAGGACGCCCTCGCGGACCAAAAGGCTGAGCTCGAGCGTAAGCTCGACGAGATTGGGCCCAAGGAGGCTGACCTCTCTAGGCGCGAGAAACAGATCGCGGTGGATGAGGGAAAGCCGCCGCCCGGTACGAGGAGCTCTCCACGCAGCTAGCCGCCGCCAAGAGACGCGAACGCGACGCCAACGCACAGATCGAGTCCTTCACATCCAACAACGCGCAGCTCGAGCAACGGCTGGCGACGATCGAGGGGAACGAAGCCGCGGCGAAGCGAGCGAGGGACGACGCGGAGTCCTTCGCGGAGAAGGCGGCTTCCGACCGGCGCGCCGCCGCGGCGATGCTCGCGGACGCCCAGCGCGTGGCGCAGGCTGAGGAGGACGCCAAGGAGCGCGGCGCACGGCTCAAGGAGGCGACCGCGCGGTTCGAGGGCGAGGAAGCCAAGCTGGGCGCGGAGCGCGCGCGGGTCAACGCGCGAACGCGGGAGCTCGAGGCGCAACTGGCCGAGGCGACGGCGGATAGGCGCCGCGCGGAGAACGAGCTGAGGACCGCGACGGAGGACGCCGCCGCCGCGCGTCAACGCGGCGAAAAGGCGGAGGCTGACGCGCGGGACGCGGTCGCTAAGCTGGAGCAGAGACGGAAGCAGCACGTGGTCGAGGCGGAGGCGTTGCAACGGGAGCGGTTGTCGGTCGAGGAGCGCCGGAGGGCCGTGGAGGAGCGCGAGGCCGCCGCGGCGGGGCAGCTCGCGTCCGTGACCGCCCGCGAGACGCGCCTGGCGTCCCTCGAGTCCACGTCGATCACCACGGAGTCCGCGGTGAAGAAGCGGGAAGAAGTGAGCCGGGCCGCGGCGTCCATGGCGGCCAAAGCCGCGTCGGAGCAGGCGGATCGCGAGCGCGAGTGGGCCAAACGGGTCTCCGATGAGAAGGCTGAGCTGGTCCGGCTTCGCGCCGAGGCTGAGCGGCTCAAGACGGTCGCCGCCGCGGCCGAGACCGCGGCGACATCCGCGAAGGAGAGGTTTGAGCTCGAGGCGCGGCAGCTGGAGAGCGACAGGATCGCCGTGCGCGAGGCCCGGGAGGCTCTGGACCGCGAGCTCCTCCGAGCCGCGCAGACCAGAACCGCGCAGCCCGTCTCCGTTCGGGTCAACGACGATGCAAAGTTCTCGACGCTCTCCAAGGGGTTCGTCGATAAGGACGTCGCCAACGACACGCGGCGTCAACGGGAGCGGGAGGAGCTCGAGGCGCTCAGAGCCGACGCCGACGCCAAACTGCGATTGGCCCGCGAGACGCTCGAGTCGGCGAGGAAGGAGCGCGAATCGTCTCGCAAGGAATTCGTCGCGGCGTCGGCTAAGCGGGGCGAGGAGGTTCAGGCGGCGGCGGCGTCGCGTGACATGATGCCCCCGCCGCCACCGAGGTCGGCGATGCCCACCCCGCGGCGGATCCACCTCGACTCGGAGCCGTCCACCCCGCGCGACGCGATCGACCTCGCGCCCATCGACGACCGACACGGCTTGGAGACCTTCCAGCTGGCGGATTTCTCGGGCGACGGCACGATCGGCGACGCGGCGATCGAGGCACTCGTCGATAACCTCGCGTTGCGAACGGCGGAGGCTGAGAGGAAGCTACAGCGCGCGGAAAACCTCGCGGCCGGGTCGCAGATTGGCGGGAGCAAGGTGAACATATCGTCGGGGATCGCGGCGCTGAAGAGTCGACTGGCGAGGATAGCGGTGAACAGCCGGCGAGCCTCCGTCGTGTCTTCCGACGAGAACGGCGGGGGGAACGCGAAGAAGGAGACGATCGCGGCGCTGGAGCAGCAGGAGCGGGAGCTGGCGGCGTGGTTCGCGGACCTGCAGACTCAGCTCGAGGCGCTCTTCGCCAAGCCCAAGTCGGCGAGAAGGGCCTCGACTCGAGCCTCGTGGAACTAACCGACGAGTCCATCGTAATAAGATTGAATCGATACTCTGATGTTACAATTAAGAATCAGCGGGAAATAGCTATCCTCCCCCACCTTTGTGTGCTCAAGAATCAGAAAGCCTTGAACAGCTCCTGCTCCGCGAGGGAGAGGTGGCACGGCTGCTCGAGGCACTCAACTTTGACCGGCGCCTTGACATCCTCCGGTCCCTTGTCCGCGTCGGGCGCCACATCCGGCCGCGTCATCTCCAGCGACTGCTCCAGCACGCTCGTCCAGCTGAACCCCTTGAAGAAGGGATGCCGACGGATCTTCTGGATACCCTCCGCGCCCACCCCGATCCTCTCGCCCTCGCTCTGCTTCAACAGACGCTTGACCAGATCCGCGGCGTCCTCGTCGAATTGCCGCGGGAACGAACGCATGCGCCCGGCGGTGATGCGCCGGTACAAGTCGCTGTGCGTCTGCCCGTGGAAGGGCGGGTACCCCGTCATCATCTCGAACAGCAGCACGCCGATCGCCCAGAAGTCCGCCGCGCGGTTGCACCCTTGCTGCCGTAAAGTCTCGGGCGCCAGGTAGTCCGGGGTGCCGCACACCGTGTACGCGCGTTCACCCGGCTTGAGCGCCTTGGCAAAGCCAAAGTCAGTCAGCCGGAGGTATCCGTCATCGCGGATCAGGAGGTTCTCCGGCTTGAGGTCGCGGTAGATGAACCCCTTGGAGTGCACGTGGTCCAGCGCGAGGGTCACCTGCGTGATGTAAGCCCTGGTTTGGAACAGCGTCAAGGTCCCGCGCTCGTGAATCATGAAGAACATGTCCCGACCCGCGGCGTACTCCATGACGATGAACATGGCGCTCGGGGTCTGGAACGACTCCAGCATGGAGATGATGAACGGGTGCTTGGACACCGACTTCATGATCTTGCTCTCCTGCACCACGTGCGCCGTCTCGTTGATCTCCAAGATTTTAGCCTTGTCCATCACCTTCACCGCGACGGCGGCGAACTTGCCGTCCTTTTCATCCTCCGCCTTGGCCATCATGTTAACCCTGCGCGAGCTTCGGCGTCCTCCCACGTCAACCTTCCTCCACGCCTTGTACACGGAGCCGGTGAGACCGACGCCGAGCTGCTTGGCGAACGTGAACCCCTGCAGCATCCGCTCGCCCATGTCCTCCTCGTTGAGACCGACCAAGGACGACCGCCGCGATCTGCTCCGTCGCACCGACGCCGACGACGCCATCTCCTCCTCCGTCATGCCCAGCGCCGCGGCGGACATCGCGCCGCGAAGCCCGCCGAACGACCGCGACGGTGAAGGCGACTCGAGCGACTCGGGCGACTCGGGCGAGCCCATGGATAGCCCATCGGGCGACTGCGGGGACATGCGAAGCGCGGGCGGCGGCTTGGGGGCCCACGACATCGACGACTGGTTCATCGGCGACGTCCCCGACTGAATCGCTGGCCCGCGGCTCTCTTCGGCCATGTTGGATCCTCGGGACATGTCCGCGACGGAGTGCGACTGGCGCAGCCCACTCGGCCGTGGTTTGGCGGCGGCGCTGTGGATGTCCATCGCGGAGGATTTTTGGTGATCGGTGAGCTTGGCGCTGGCGCTCTGAAGTAAACCGCCGGTGGGCCGAATCTTCTTGTGAATCATCCCGCCGCGCACGGAGTTCTCCAACGAATCGTAGCCGTCGCTGTGGAGGTACCCGCCGCCGCTTCCGCTGCTCGTGGTGTCGCTGTCGCTGTCGGATGCCCTGTCCCAGACCCTGGTACTGTCGAACGACTGACCCTCGACGATCGTGTGCTTGGGCGAAGCCGGGAGGAAGCCCTCCAGCGACGACCGCCGGTTGAGCGAAGCACCCTTCGCGCTCGAGCCGGCAACCTTTGACTTTGTCGACTTGACCCCCATCATCTTCTTCATCTGCTTGCTGAAGCTCTTGAACGACGACATCAGGGTCGTGGACTTGCCGGGCGTCTTCTTCGAATCCTCCTCGGCGGCGGCGGCGGCGCGGGCAATTTCGTCCGAGTCGGCCAAGCCGGAGATCCCCGCCTGCACCGACACGCTGCCCAATAAAGCCTTCTTCGCGAGGGACTGATACGTCGCGCCCTGGCCCTTGACGGACGACGTGACGTTCCCACCGCGGATGCTGAGATCCCCGGCGCCGCCGAGGTCGAACCCGTTGAGTTCGTTGGGCTTGGCTCGGTCCACCGCGCTCTTGCTCGATTTGAGCGTGGGCGACGGCGACGCCGGCCAGTTGTCCAGGCTGGACCCCGAGTCGCTCGTCTTCATCGAGCCGGACTGCCGGCCCAGCTGCTGGCCGCCGATGAGGTGCTTGGACGCGCCCGCCGCGGACGCCGTGGTGACGTCGTGCCTCGACTTGATGTACTTGTCAAAGTCCGCGCCCCAGAGTCGTTCCAGCAGGGGCCTCGTAACCTTGAGCGTCACGGTGTGAGTCACGGCGACGTGCGAGTGCGTCGATGATTCATCCGCCGGGGGTAAGCCCGCGCGTTGCCTAGCCTCCGCGGATAGGAGGGCATCCTCCCCGAAGGAGTCCGCGGCCATCAGGTGCACCTGCGCCACGCGGGTGCCGACCCGGACCTCGCCCTCGAGGATGACGTGAAACGACGGAACCTTTCCGCCGCCCGAGATGACCGACCCCGGGCCGTAGCACTTGCTCTCGGTCCACATGGCGTTCAGCAGCAGCTCCTTCATGTTCGCGGGGACCATCCGGAAGGTTTCGATGATGTTCAGGACGTTGGTGCACAGCTGGCGGGTCCTGTGGATCCGCGTTCGCACGATGCGCTTAAACGTCTCGACGTTGATGGCGAAAGCGCGCGTGGCGACGGGCTCCATCTCCCCGTTCTGCGACGTGATCCTCGCCGCCGTCTGGTACGCGTGCTGCAGCGCAACCTCGCCCAACAGGCACCCGCGGCTCAGCACCAGCGCCGGCACCGGGTTATCCGCCTGGTTCCGCCAGCTGTCGCGGAACAGCGAACCCTCCACGATGATGTACAGGTTTGGGATGAAATCCTCGGGCTCGAAAGCGACGTCGCCCGCCGCCCACTTAACCTCCCGTAACTCCCCGATGATCTCCTCCTTGGACGACTGAAACATGATGGACGCGTACGCGGGCAGCACCGCGAGCGCGCCGTCCACCACGGACCTGTCCTCCGCCGTCAGCTTGGCGGGTTCAATCGCCGCGAGGTTAACGCTGTTCATCTGCCGCGTAACCGACTCAACCGCTTTGCTCCGAATCTGCGCAAACTCCGCGCCGTGAACCTCGCCGCCGTGCAGCCGAGCCATGCGCTTCTTCACCTCCGTCTCGATCTCCATCCCCCACACGTTCTTCGCGTGCTTGGGCGGGGACGGGGTCGGGGTCGATTGGTTCGGCGGGCTGGGCGTGCCCACCAGCGCCAAACCCCGCTTGAACGAGTTGGTCGGGCTCGGCCTCGCCTTCTTTTTGCCATCCCTGAAGCACCTCGCCGCCAGCGCGCTGTGCACATCCTCCAGCACCTCCTCCGTGATCTTCTCCCCGGTGGCCACGTCCACCACGGAGAGGTAGTTGGACGCCAGCCCCTCGGCGGTGGTGTATATGTGCGCGTGGACGACGCCCACGTTGTTCCTGTTGAGGCACTCCAGCACATCCGCGATGAGTCCCACGCGGTCTGGGACCTCCATGGTGATCTCCGTGGCGTTCGCGAGCTTGTCTTGGCTCAGTTTGAACCCCGTGTTGGAGTGCGTGGATTCGCCGCGCATGGTCTTCAGCTTCCACTCCACGGTGGCTTCCATCTCTTCTTCGATCTTGTTCATGGCGTACCCGTTGGCGCTTTTCCTCATCCCGCCCATCGTCGTCGGCGGCGATTTACCTAAAAGGCTGACGTTATCGTCGGGGAAGATACCCGCGTCCTCGTCGTCGAGCTTGGCCCGAAACGCCTCGCCGGTGCCGTGTCGCTCCACTTTTTCAACCTCGGGAAACGGCGACTCGAGCACCTCCAGCCCGGCGACCCGTCGAGCGTCTTCATTCGCGGTAACCTCCGCCTCGCTGATGCCGTTGGCGTTCATGGCGCCTCCGTTCATGGCGCCATCTCCGTTCGTGGCCTCTCCTTCGACGAGTTTCCCATCGCCGTCGATGTTCTTTCCGTCTCCGTGTTGCACCAAGCTCCCGGTTGCTCGTTTGATGAGATCGCGCGCCTGCCCTTCGTTGGATCCCCCCCCGTCGCGGGAATAGAACTGTGAGCCCCCGTGCGCGGATGGATCCCTGGACGGCGCCCTGGACGAGGACCTGGACGTCCCAGGNGTGGTGCTGTTGCTGCGATGGGCGCGGTTGGACTTTAAGATGACGTCGCGAATCTCCTCGGCGAACTGGCGCGGCTTTTGGATTTTGCGTCCGTCCGCCTGTTGCACGAGGAAGATGTCCGAGGCCATGCTGTCGTGGGTGGTGGTGGACACCTCCGCCTCGATGATGCTGTACTTGTTCCGCTGAAAGAAGTCGCTGATGTCGAGCAGCAGACCGGTACGATCCGCGGTTTTAACTGCGGANACGATGGATAGGAAAGGTAAGGCGGAGGTCAGGATCGGGTCGAACCGAGGAAAAAGAGATCGCCGCGACCCCTCGATAGAACCGACGTTGTGAACATGCGTGGACGGGGCGACGCGGGCGCGCACCTTTGACGACCGTGCACGTGACGTGAAGCTTGTTGGACACCTCGACACCGGCACAGCTCAGGGGCAGCAGACCGCACTCCATGATCCGCGTCGGGAACTCCTCGGCGAGGTTGCCCGACGAGGAGTTCGCGCGCGTTAGGGCGCTCATCGTGTGACCGCGTGTCCCTTNAGCGCCGGCGCAGGGTTATCGCGCCAATTCGACGCGTCCCCTCACTCGCCGACTGACTGTACGACGAACGGCCGCCTCGCAGGCCCGGGACGATGGACGATCCGCGCGGTGAGCTCGATTCGCACCACCCGAAAGCAATGCACGAGCGTCGCGCGCGTCGCGACTGGCGCCGGCGTGGCTCGAGAATGGCCCCTTGGCTTAAAAAGTAAAAGTGCAATTCTGCTGACTACGTCTCCGTTACGCGTGGTTCTATTTACGTGGTCTCTGCACTCCCAGTCTATTGACGGTTCAATCGGCCCGAGCGGCGCTTGCAAAACGCGAAAGGACGTCGCCGCAATCGCGTTAACTGTTTCTGAGCGATCTGAGCCAATAATTTTACAAATCTTGATCGAGCAAACACCCAGAGCCGCGAAAATCGTGAAGAGTCCCGCCAAAATCGCTTGGCCAAACGCCGTCGAATTTTGCGAGTCCAGAACAGTTCGGGAGAGGGGACAATCCGATAGTGCTATTTCCACGACACTATTTGCCGTGTGTGAAAGTTCCGAAATACCATTGAAATACCCACGCAGGTACCTTCGTAACAATGAAACATCCGGAGCTTCGATCCAGACGACACGTAAATGAGGTTAACGAGATCCTATGGGCATAAAACTAACACCGCCGGCTGATTTTCATAGACTATTCACCAAACCATGGCCCTAACGCCGCCTGCCGTTCTACACCCCGTCCGTGTCCATCGACT
>JGI20151J14362_10001341_pt2 | contig 11865 bp, 8 predicted proteins | sample COG_01_FD_14362 | JGI IMG/M metagenome (IMG submission 14362) | reverse complement strand
TTCCGCACTTCCTCGTAAAACTCCGGCGTCCGAAACAACTGGTCGCTCAGCGCTCGAAACTGACAATTCCCGTCCCCGGAAACGACTTTCTCTCTCAACCCAAACGCGTCCAATCTCGCCAATAACACGTCGTGATCTCTCTCCACCTTTTCGCTATCTTCTCTGCTCAACTGCAACGCGATCCGTAAATCCTCGTCCTGGTTCCTTTTCGGCGTAATAGGCACCGACATTTGCCTCTTCACTTTAGATCTATCGTCTCCCGGGCTCTTCCTCAAAGGCGTATTCAAAACCTGCTCTCGCACCACGCCGTCCAACTTCCTCGACCAACTCTCGATCCGCTCTTGACCAACCCTACGTTTCCACCGTTCCAAAAGCATCTCGTACGACTCGTTTTCTTTTATTTCTTCTTCTATTTCCTCTTCTTCTCGTAAAGATTGCGCGAGTAAAAAATCGCTCTGCGTTGCCATTTTTCGATTTTTTTCCTCCAACTCGTCCTCCTCGAAGAGCATTTTTGCGATTAAAAAATCATTCATCTGCCTCTCATCATCATCCTCGTCGTCGTCCTCATTCGTCGTTTTCGTTGCGTTGTTCTTGTTCTTATTGCTCGAAGTCGTCGCCTGTTCTCCGCTCCACGCGCGGATGAGTTCTAACCGCGACGATGATTGGGACGAGGAGGAGACATTTTGTTTGCATTTCGAATCCCATTTTGTTCCGCTTTTCGTGTTGTTTATGTTTACGTTCTTCTTCTTCTTTAACGAATTCAAAGTCGATTTGATCGGATCTTTGTCCTTTTCGTTCTCATTTCCTTCCTTTTGTCCTTCGTCGTGTTTGGAGACGCAGCACCCCATTCTTTGCGCGCGCTCCTCTGTTTGCTCTTTCTCTCTGCGCTTAAAAAGAACGGATTTAAAGCGCGTCAAGGGGAGATTTTTATGAGTGATTTTGTGAGTGATTTTGTGTCTCTTTTGTACTCATTAAAAATACTCGATGATCAATGGTTATGTCTCTCTCTCTCTCTCTCTACTTTGAAGATGTTTGCTGCGATCTACATTTTCTCACCACTACTCTCTCCGTTTCTTCTCTCTCTCTCTCTTTCTCTCTCTCTGCCGCCGCCGCTGCAACAAACTCTTCTTCTTCTTCTGTCGCTTTTCTTCTTTCTCGTCAAAGTCGTTAAAAAGCGGCTTCGCACGCAACCTCTTCCGCGTTGACGGTGTTGATGAACTCCCCGTCGTCTCTTCTCGCGAGGAGAAGTTTTAAATTCTCTCGGTGCCGAACGGAGAAGATGACCCCGCCTTTACCGCCGACGAGCCAGCAATCCGGGCAGAGCGCGACGTCGCGCAGAGTGAATTGGATGTAGGAGTTGTTGGTGTTGTTTTCTTCGTCGTCGACGAAGGCGAGTTTGAGGACGTCCGTGCACTCTCGCGGAGTAGTGTTTGGGTCGTCTGTGATTGGCCCGGTGCGCGAGCGGACGCCGAGGAAGGCGCAGTCGAAAAGGAACTCAGAGGAAGGTGCGCGACGAGGCTCGGGGGAGGCGGCGGCTTGTTCGTTTGTCTCCGGGATGACGAGGAATTCGAACGGGACGCGGAAGGTGACGCCGGCGAGGCAGACGGTGCCGAGCGCGCCGAAGTTTACGGCGGTACCGGAGACGGTGAGTTGACGTCCTTCGTCTGATGGGGAGGTTCCTTTTGTGGACGCTCTAAAGTTTGCTCGAATATCGAGCGCTTCGAGCGTTTGGGACGATTCGCGTGGACAGGCGGCGACGTCGGTGTTTGAACACTTCGAGGACGAAGGAGGTGAAGGGGTGGTGGCGGTAGTAGGAGGCATTACTTCGTCTGTCGTTGGGGGAATAGTTGGAGTCGGAGTTGTGGTAGTAGTAGTAGTCGGAACGTCCACGGGAACCGTCGGACGAATCGTACCAAATCCAGTCGGCGGAGGAGACGCGATGACAGGTTCCTCGTCTGTCGGCAAAGACGTCGTTGGAGGAGGTAGCGTTTCAACACCATCGCTGACGTTATCAAACAGAGAAGGAGGTGTTACCGGTGCGTCGATTGCTTTTACTGTGATTGTCGACGCTGGTATATCCGTCGGCTTCCCCGGCTCGAGGGTAAAATATTTCGCGGTATCCGTGACTTCCTCTTCCGATGAGGATACTTCCCCAGTTGCGGTACCAGCATCGTCTTGTTTCGTGACGAGATATCCAGAGGTCCACGGCACGCCGTCGCCGCGATCCCACGCAGAAATTTTAGATGGCGACGCCGTAGAATTAAATCCACCTTCCATGGACTTTTTCAACCAGCACGAGTGAAAGGCGAAATCTACGCAATCCCCGACGCAGTATACCCATATGTCACAATTTTCCGTCGTGGCGCACGCATCGCAACACGCCGCCGCAGAAGAAAGAATGTTTTTGTTGCCATCGTTGAGTAAAACGCCTTTGAAGTTGGTGTTTGCTTGAGCGTTACACGCGTATCGGTTCGGAAGCTTTCTAACGCTCGGCGCAGGCGCATCTTCTTCCTCGCCGTCATCGTCGTCTAGAGGCGTAATCGCTGCGGCATCTGGTGCCACCAACTCGACGGCAGTAACCAACGCGCCTTTCGGAGAAGAACACTCCAGTCGCTCGGCTATAGTCGGTCCGACAAAGTCGAATGTGTAGTAAGAACTACCGATGTTATTATCTACTACATCTTCCGAAATGACTTCGTTGTTTGGAAAGATGCTGAAGAGAATATCATCGTCGACATACAAAGGTTTCAGATAGCATCCTTCACAAAGAATGACGCCAAAATCGACTTCGATTAACACAACATATGCTGGAGGGATGCTATCGCCGCTACTACCTTCCTGTTGCTGAGAGAATTGTGTTGTGCTTTCTGATCCACCACCACCGCCAGATAAGCTCACGGGCGCACTCAACGATGCGTAGAATTGGACATTCTCGCATCGAGGGTTGGTAATCTGTACAATCTCATCTCCTTGCTCGTTGTACGATACTATTTTATAACCATAGCACGTAAATTTGAGTTCTCGAGATGGATCGTTGATTCTTCTCCACGCGCCGTACGTGCCATCGCCAAGATTTTCGCGAAGCCACGGCGAGAGCGCAACGAGCGTCAGAGCGTTCTTCAAGCTCACTTCGTTGTTCTTATCTGGATTTCGTATATCACCGGCGAACGCGTACGATTCGTATTGCTCGGTGAAACCATTACCTCCGTTTATCGACGAGGTGATTGCTCCACGATCGTCTTTCCAGTAAATACTACTTTCGATATCTTTTAAAGCCTCTTCCGAGCAGAGCGTCGTCGTCGGAGGGCCTTGACTCACGTTCACCGTCGTGGAAGGAAGGAGGGCATCACCGCCCGCTCCAGAGTTTCCAGCCGCAAACTGGTTGTTCGCGCCTCCTGGCATATTTCCAGCCATTTGATTGGATGGAGAAGTCACCCGAGGCGATTGGAAGAACGGAACGCCACCAAAGAATTGCAGTAAGTTTCTTCGCCGTCGTTGTTGTTGTTGTTGTTGTTCCGGCGCGACTTCTTCAAAATCGTTGAGTTCGCAAAATGGACGTCGAATAAAAGGTTCAGAAACGGCTAAAGCGTTCGAGTCTTCGCCATCGCCGTGCGAGACTTCAAATAAAGCACCGTCAGATTCTCTACCCGTCACCGCGCACCCTCTGCACATTTCTACGTCCAATATTGTAAATTGTACGCCAAACGAAGTCGTTTCGCTCGACGTTCGCGCGCAAAGATCCTCGTCGGAATACCTACGACCAAAACCGTCGATGATTTGAATACCTAAGCACGTTCCAACGCCAGGCGTTAACGGATCCACGAACGATGACTCGTCGTAGAAACTGCTCGTGAACTCCTCTGTTTCGACTTCACCGCCTCTTGGAACGTAATATATCGGAATTTTAATCTCCGGCACGAGGATCGTTTCTTTATCGGTATCGTCGGCGACGGTGAGTGCACCCACGACGGAGTATTTTTTCGAGAGCGTAGGACTTTCAAGCGCAATCGCGAGAAAATTTTTCACACTTCGCGCGTCCGAACAGACGCCACCGTCCTCTTCTTTCGGAACGATGACTCCAGATCTCTTCACCACGCCGCGACGAATATCGATAGGGGATGTCGTCGTCGTCGTCGTCGTCGTCTCTTCCGCCGTGAGGGTTTCATTCGCAACGATGATTGCAGACGTGCGAACGAGTGGGAATAACATGGATTCGTCGAAAGATTCCACGCGAACAATTTTTGCAACTGTGCCATCTGGTAAAGTTACTTCTTCACCTTCAACTTCGATACCTTCCGGAGACTCAAACGTTCTCAAGAAAAGTTTGCCGCTGGACGTCACCGTGAGCGCGGATTCACTCGCGCCAATCGTAGCGCTCGTTGCGCCCGAGAACAAACCGGCTTCAAAAGTAGCAGTACCATCGCCTATACGCACGAACTGTGATGTCGAATCTAGAAAGAAACTTCCGGGAGTATCACTCAGCTCAACCAGAATTCGAGACATGCTTGAAGTATTCCACGTGGTGTATTCGAGCGAAACTTGTCCATCAGCGGCGTCGCGAAGCACTGTAACGCCTTGATTTTTCAACCTCGGTGGAGATACAATGACTAATCTTGCCTCGCGATCAGTTTCTCCACCAATTATATCAAGTTCCGAAATAAGCATTCCGCCGTTTGAGAGCATGAGTCCTCGAATTATCGTGTTCGGGTCTTCGCTGTAGAAAGTTCGCGCCGAAATGTACGCCAACGGAGAGTAATCTACCTCATTCTTTTGAGCGTAAAATGTCTCCACATCGACAAGCTCTCGTGAGTCTACGGCGAGTTTCTCGTCCACTGTTTCCGTAAATTCAGCCGCTGGGCACGTACTGCCGTACGTTGGTATAAAACCACACGCCGATGGGGCTTCAGAAAGTACTGCAGCGTGAATTTTCGAGACGATATCTGTGTCGGCAGCACTCGCGTTAATCGGAGAATCTGCCGTGAGAAGAAGAGATACAAAACCATCGCAGAAGCACTTTGCATTTTCGACGACGCGAAGTCGCCTACAACACATTTGCCAGTCGAGGTCTTGAAAGAATATTTCTGAGGCACCTGCAAGGTTTGGTACGCAAGAATCTTCAGCCGCTCTCACGGCGGCGTAACACGTCGATGCAGAAGGAATCGCCACCGAAACGTTTGTTTGAAACGTCGACGATGGTATCCACCAAGCGGTGGCATTCGTGAACGCCTCGAAGTCGAAACCCACTCCAAAACCACCAATGGTTGAACCACCTTCAACCAAAAATATATTCTGAAAATCGCTCGGCTTCGTGGTGCTGTATTTCTCGGAAACCCACGATTCGGCGTCTTCGATAATCCTCCAATCAAATCTAGCATCGATATCGCTCTCGACGTAGCCTTCTAGCGTTTCCGATAAATCATTAACGCAAACGTCTCTATTGTCGTTTGGAATCTCATCCATCGAAAAACCGCACGCTTCTGGTGCAATCTTGAATAAAGACAAGTAGAGGTCGGTCGAAAGCAACTGCTCCGCAAAGGGTGGGCAAAGACACCCGCGAGTCCAAAGCGAATACAAAACACCGCAGCACGCCGTGACATCGTAGGTCGTCGTGTCGACGCCGTTGTTTTCGGTAGTTTCATCGCTAACAACGACTCTTGTACACGTTTGCTCGATGGCGTCCGTGTAATTTAAACAGTTTCGGTAGTTTGCTCTATCGAAAAACTCTCTGAACATTTCATCGCGGATTTGATTCCCGCGTTGATCTATAGCAGATAACCCTCCGCTGAGTTGCTCCAAAACACCTTCTTCGACTACGTCAACGCCGGTTATGTCGCCTTCACTAACCAATAACGGAACACCGACGGCAACTGGAATCAAACGAGTTTCATTGATAAATTGCGTGACGTTTCGAACCATCTCGGTGACCGGGACGCCAATACGCTCGCGGATTTTCGGACATTGCTCGGAGATGTCGAATCCACATCCCAAAGGCGTAAAACCAACGAGTTTGCGCAAGAATGATTTTGCTCCTGCTGTATCCTCGAAGAGTTCCGTTCCTTTTCTTTCGTCTTCCACAGCGTCACAAAGACAATTTGAGCGGTTCAAAGCGAACGCCGCGTCGCAACACGGGGCGATATCTGCAATCACCGGCGTAATGCTCTCGCTTGACGTGACTTTGCGGCAAATGTAACGAGTCGCTTGTACGGTTTCACCGCACGTCAAGTCTTCTTTTAATCGACCAGAATCTTCGTCAATGACGCGTTTCCACGCGTTTGATCTATCGCGCACGTCTCTTTCAGCTGGCAGTTTCAAGAACGCCGAAAGCGCGTCGCGATCTTCGCAAATCTCGTCGCCATACTTGATTCTGAATCCACAAGCGAGTGGAACAAAGTCCACGAGCTTTTCGACAAACGTCGCGTCGCGTTTTGCAAACGTATCGAGAACTTCATCGTCACAGAAGCACGAAGCGCTATCCATATCTGAGACGGCCAAACAACACCCCGGGAAACTTGCTGGATTCGGGTTTCCGTTTCCAACGTCGCAGAGCTGATCCACGCGGTTGACTCGTCTTCTACACGCGACGAGAATATCCGCGGCATCTGAAGTTGGGACGAGTGCAATAACTCTCACAAATCTAGTCGCGGTAACTTCGCACCCACTCGAGTCGACAATTCGATACGACACCGGGTATACACCGGGCGTTGATGTATCGACAGCTGAGTTGTCAATATCAATCTGCGAGGTGATATCGCCGTCTTCTTCGTCGAACGCAGTCGCACCTTGCTCGACGTATACGCCAGAAAGCAATAGTTCATTTTGCGTAGCGGCAGAACCGCCGAGAACCTCAAGTGAAGGGCACACGTTCGGCGGTGGAGGGAAGGGAGAAGGAGGCGGCGGTGATGGACTCGGAGGAGGAGGGAAGGGACTTGGGGGAGGCGGTGATGGACTTGGTGGAGGTGGAAATGGACTCGGGGGAGGCGGCGATGGTTCAGCTGGCACCGGAGGTGGCGGCAAAGGTACTTCCGGAGGCGGAGGAAACGGTGGTGGCGGTGAAGGTGGCGGCGGTGATGGTGAAACCGGAATCGGGGGTGGAGGTGGTGACGGTGAAATTGGCGGGGAGAAAATGGAGGTGGTGATGGTGCAAACGGAGGAGACGGCGACGGAGGAGGAGGGGGTGGAGGAGGAGATTCGAGCACCACGGGAGGCGGCGGCGAGCTTGGCACAGCTGGAGCTTGCGGGGGAGGAGATTCAGGAGGAGGAGGAGGAGGAGATTCGAGCACCACGGGAGGCGATGGTACAATCACTTCGACTGGTGCTTGCGGGGGAGGAGATTCAGGAGGAGGAGGAGGAGGAGGAAGAAGAAGCTCTTCGTAATCGTCCGGAAATTCGTCGAGCGGTGCCGGCGGTGGAGATAACGGTGGTGGCGCAAGGGGTGGAGGACTTGGCGGCGGCGGCATCGGTGAAGAGGGAGAAGGAGGAGGCGAGGCCACAAGAACAACTTCCACGGGCGTTTCCGGTGAGAGCGGTGGTGGAGGTTGTGGACTCGAGGGAGGCGATGGTACAATCACTTCGACTGGTGCTTGCGGTGAAACTGGTAGTGGTGGTGGCAGAAAAGGAGGAGGAGGCGGTGGCGGCGGCGACGCTTCGACAATTTCAACCGTGGGCGATTGTGGTGGCGGCGGCGGCGACGCTTCGACAACTTCAACCGCGGGCGATTGTGGCAACGGCGGCGGCGGTAAAGGAGTAGACGGAGCAGATGGAGGAGGTGATATTTCAACCACGACCGGCGGTGCTTCTTCGACGCACTCTTCTGTTGTTGTAAGGATGCGTAAATCCGTTCCACACAAAAATGGTCCAACTAATCGAATCGTCTCGATTTTAGACGCACCCAATATGTTTTTAACATCCGCGTCGCAAAAGCACCGATCGTTGTTTGCCGTCTGTATCAAACTACAACACGTCTGCGAAATCGTGCTTTGCTGACCGTTTTCCACAAACAGCGCGCTACAATCCGTATTAATTGACTCTGTGAGGAGGACGCACGGAGAGCGAGGAATTGGTGGAGGAGCGAATGGTGGAGGAGGAGAAGGCTGCTGCGGCGCCAACGGAGACGGAGGAATCGGTGGAAACGGCGATGGTGGGGGCGACGCTGGGGCAAAGGGTGGAGGACTGGGACTGAGCGGCGGTGGTGGATTTGGAATAGGTGGAGGTGGTTGTGGATACACCGGAGGTGCCATTGGTGGTGGGGGGTTCGGCATCGGCGGCGGTGGATTGGGAGCAGCCGGTTGAAGAGGTGGCGGCGAAGCGACGACTAAAACCGGTGAAGGCGGCGGTGGCGACGGAGATGTAGGAGGAGGTGACGCGATCACCAACGGAGGCGGTGGCATCGGAATTAGAGGTGGAGAAGATGGCGGTGGTGGAGATTCAACCGAAACAACTGCAAACGGTGCGCGCGGCGGCGGCGGCGACACAGAAGGAGGCGGGGGAGAAATTTCAACCGTAATCACTTCTTCCACGGGCACACATTTCTCTCCGATCAAAAGTGGCTCCGTCAAATCGCACACGGCTTCGGCAACCAACAGCACATCTTCTCGATCACCGAGTTCTGCTAAAGCGTCGTTTTCACAGAAACAGCGATCTACGTTCGACGCTTCCAACAACTGGCAGCACTTGGTCGTATCGCCAGATCTGGCTTCTGGTTCCGCGAGCAAAGGCGTGCACGCATCTCTTAGCGCGTTCGTCTTGGAGGCGCACGATTTTGGAATCTCAAATGGCCCGATTGGTCTCGGAGAAACTCTCCCGGATGCCCAAGGAACGCCCTCGCCGCGTTCCCAAGCCGGGAATTCTTCCGAGATTAAAAATTCAGCCGGAGCTTTCTTTAGCCAACATTCGCCGAAACCGTAATCAAAATAGGCGTTGGAGCAACCATCTTCGTTTTCACAGAAAACATAAACATTGCAATCAGATCTTTTCTTGCACTCGATGCAGCACGATTCCACGGAGTCTACGATCAAATCAGTACCAACGTTGAGAGGATCACCTTTGTAATTCGCGCGTTGCTCGATCTCGCAGCTTTCACTGGTCGGTTCGGGCAACTCGCCAACATCAATTCGAGAAGTGACGATACCAGAGGTCCAGTTAACGTTCGGGCCTCTCGCGTATGCGGCAGGAGACTCCAACGACGCGTCCGCGATATTTAAAGGAAACGTTTTCAAAGTGCACGTGCGATAGGGGTATTCATCGCATCCTCCTTCTGAATCGCAAAATACCCAAAGCTCGCAGTCTGCATTTGCCAAACACGCCGCACAACACGCTCCAGCATTCACCGCAAGGTCTACAGTCACATTTGCGATGACATCTCCGATGTAGTTGGCGTTTATCTCTGCGTTACAAGGTGGGAACTTCACGTCGCTCGTATCTCTCGCGATCGGTTCAACAATTTTATCGAGCAAAATTCCAGATGTGTAGGTGACGTCCTCGCCTCGAGATCCCGGAATCTCAGTATCGACGCTTGCAGAAATTATTGCCTGGTCCAAGACCTTCAAAGTACATTGTGAATAAGATGACACGTATTCATTCAGACCACAACCACCAGCTTCGTCTGTGCAGTACGTCCAGACGTTGCAGTTGGGATTTTCTTGGCACGCTACGCAGCAAGCGTCTGCGGAAGAGGCGAGAAAGACACCTTCGGTAATATCCTCGCCGTTGTAGTTTGCGTTCTCTTCGGCATTGCACGCGCGAATCGGAGGTGCGAGCTCCGCATCGCCTTCACAGTACAGCGAAGAAGAAGAAGAAGGAGACAAAGTAGGAGAAGAAGGTACTGTTTCAGTTGTCGTTTCAGTTGTTGTTGTCGTCGTCGTCGTCTCATACCTAGCCCAGACGTTGTCGTTACCGCCGACGATGAAACAACCGGGACACAACTTGACGTTCTCGTTCAAGAGAACTCGAAGCTTTGACCCATCGAGTGAGACTTCAAACCTCGCGTCTTCGCACGAAAAATTTGTGATCTGCTCTCGCATATCGAGCATTTCTGGAGGTGTCGCGATTGCTAAACCTTCGCACGTAATTGACGTGGCGGTAGTAGAAACGTCTTCACCTTCTTCGATTAAATCGATTTCGAGCACTAAATCGGTGAGATCTAACGTGAGACACGTTCTTTGCCCGAGTACTCCAGAGACTAACGATGATGAAGCGTCAACAGTAGTCAATCGTCGCGGTTTCACCGTCGTAAACGCAACGTCTACGAGTGACGGACACGCGTTTAAATCCAAACCGACGTTTGGGTTCCAGCCAAAAATCATGTTCGGACTCACAACCGCGACGGAGGAGGATAGCGTGTTCATCGCTTCGACGTCGCAAACTGGCGCTCGTAACGTCATCAACGATTCGATTTTTTTACTCTCGACGTGCTTAAAAGAAAAAAGGAAGTTTGAGTACCCGCCGACGAGAAACTCGCCTGGGAGCAAAACGACGTTTGCGCCGAAAGTAACTCTCGGTCCAACATCGTCCATCGTGAGCGATATCTCTTCGCAAGACACATCGTTCCTGCCCTCGTTGGAAGAGGAAGAAGAACCTTTCGGAAGTATTTGTCCACCCCAACACGCAAAGACAAACTCCTCCTTTGGTCTCGGTTCGTACGTCGTCTCGCCCGAAACTTCGTCCTCCACGGCAACCGCTCTCGACCATTGAAAAGGCAACGTTACTCCGGCCAAAGATACCGGATCGTTTACGTTCGCTCCACTCGCTCTTGTCACCACGATTGAAACGTACGTCTCTCGTGATGCATCCACGACGTTTCCGGCAATCGCACCGAGTCGCAACACTTCCTCCGAAGGCGAAGACGACCACGTGTGCACGCTAAACGCGAGGTTGCCGTCGGCGAGATCCGCGCACGCGCTCAAATCCTCGCCAACTCCTGGATCCTATTTTGTGAAGAAAACGAAACAAAAAACATCAAAAATCGCTCGTCAGTATTTCTGTCATCATCCGCGCTTCTCTGCGATGCATATTCGAGAAGAGTGATCGTTTGCTTCAGACGCGAACGCGAAGACGAACCGAAACGCGAAAAGGCGGTTTGGAAATTCCAAGAGAAAACTCTTTTGTTAACAAAAAAGAACGAAACGCTCTCGCGCTTACCTGCAACGCCCTCCTCGGCGCAAACGCCGCAACGCTCACTCCCGCGTTGTTGTTGTTGTTGTTGTTGTTGTTGCTCGGCACATCTTTCGCGTTCACGTCCCCGAACGGCGCGTCGAAGAAGTTCACTCCTCCTCCTCCTCGATACAACTTTTTTGTATCTTCCTCCTCTCGCTGCGTTCGATCGCCTTCCTCGACGACGCGACCATTTATTGCCTCCGAAACCACTCGCGACGCGAACAAAAGTATCGAAAGCGCACAAATCGTCAACGATCGTTCGATGATACCCTTTCGCGACCGACGATTGCGCGGACGAACGTCCGACATTTTTTTCTTCTCTCTCTTTCCTCCGCGTAAATTGAGAGTTCAAAATAGCCGAAGAAGAAGAAGAAGAAGAAGAACACAAAAGCGCGAGCGACAATAATCGCTCTCTCGCGAAACGCCCTAGTATATCAAACCAAAATCAACGAGTCCAACGCGATCTCGTTCTCTTCGTGAAGAATTTCGCGTTTGAAAAGAGCAGAGCGCGTAAGCGTTAAGCGTAGTTGTTGTTGTTGTNGTTGTTGTTGTTGTTCAACTGTGTGTTGTGAAAATTTTTATGAAGAAAACAAAGTGCTCAAATCGTGCTATTCGTCATTGTATTACGCACACGACTTTAACGCGCTGCATCGTGTACGAAACAAAACGCAAACCAACGAAAATTCCATAAGATCGATACGGAAGTGAAAAACT
>JGI20151J14362_10002928_pt1 | contig 11875 bp, 10 predicted proteins | sample COG_01_FD_14362 | JGI IMG/M metagenome (IMG submission 14362) | reverse complement strand
CATAGGCCTGCAGCGCCGCCATCGCGTCACGCCGCCAGTCCGCTTCGTCATGCGTCGTTGACATGCTCAGCCTGGCGACACGGTCGGGGTCTTCTGCACCTGGATTTCATTCGACAGTCGACGTGGGCGCTTAGCCGACCAATCGACAATAGCTCACTCACTTGGGACGGGCGCGCGCAATTGCTGCAGCGCCTTTAGTGGAAATGGCAACAGCTTAGTGGTCGACCCTGGACGACGGGCAGTATTCGTCTGAGCCGCTTGCGCGGCCGCGATCGCTTCGGCCTGGCGAGCCAGCTTAGCCCGCATGCGCTCATGCTGAGCCACCACCGAGTATGGGTGGTAGTGCAACGAGATTCGCCCGTCTTGTTTAATTTGCGTCGGGTCAATATTGCTAATGCGACGCTTCCCCGCTGCATCTTCCCAAGCATAAAACTCGGCCTGCGCGGACCCTGCGAACAGCACCGCCAAAGTAGTGATGCCGACCATCCGTAAATTGCCTTGGAATAATCTGGCCATCAATCCACCTTTGGGTCGCGCAAACTAGCTTCAAGTTCTCTGATTCGAGACAAGGCGGTGTCCCGCTCGCGAGCAACCTGCGCCATCTCGGCGAGCGACTCGAATGACGACCGCTCCGCCCGTTCCGCGCGTTCGAGCGCTGCAACACGCTGTTCGGCCAGGGTCTTTTCTCGCCGCGATGGGCCGAAAAGCCGCGACCAAAAGCCCTCGCTGGCTGGGCCGGCTGGAGCGCCAGTGGCACCCCCCTTAACGACCGAGCCGAGACCGGGCGGCGCATTCCCTTCGACTCTGGCGGCGCACTGCCAGCTAATTTTCTCGATTATTCCGGGGCTCACATCGCGAAGTTCTGCATGCTGCGCGAGGGAAGCGATAAGGCGCTGCAATTCCTGCACCTCATTCAGCCCCGCGTCGCCTGGTTCAAAGATAATCTGCATGGGCTATCCCGTTTTGTAGCAATGGATCCCGAGGTGTCGCCGGAAGCAGCAAACTTCAGTGCCCTGTATCCGTCATTTACAACCGCCCTGGCTCCAACCCGAATGCCCGCAGCGACGCCTCATTGTCTGGGTTGGTAATCACACCGACCGAGCCCAACTCTGGACGCAAATAGCGTTGACCAACGTCGACCAACGCATCATGAGTGACTTTCAGCACGCGCGCGCGAAATTCCGCGCGAAAGCTGTCGTCGCGTCCGCACAAACCATAGACAAACGCTCGATCTGCCTCTCCTGCAGGCGACAACGGCTGGTCGAGAGAACGAATGGTCCCGAGTATTGACTCTTCCAGTCGTTGCGGGTCGTGCGCTTCTGCGTACCACGACACTGCTCGGTCAAAGTCATTCAATGTGTCAATTGTGCGTGGGTCGCGATAAGAAAAAAATCGAAAAGTACGCCCGTCGCTGTCGAAACTCGCTCCTGAACCGTAAGCGCCCCCTTGCTCGCGTATCTCACGGTGCAAAAAACCGTCCTGGAGATAGCGACCAAGAACCGCAAGCACCGGCGCATCTGGACAGGCGGCATGAATGGCCGGATACGCTTTGGCGCAAAAATTGACTTGTGAACTGGTCAGCCAGCTCGTCGGCCTGTCTCCAGACTCGAATTCGGGCACGAAAATCGCGATGCCATCGCCACTTGCTCGCTCACCAAGCTCGCAACGTTCGCTGGCGCCGCTCAACGCGCTATCTTCCCCGATCAGCGCAAATCTTCGCGGTGCGTTCGCAATCTTTTTCTGAATCGACGCAAACAGCTCGAACAATGCTTCCAGGTCAGAGCGCGACGCGCGCTCCTGTCCAAGCTGCTTGAGCAATTGCACCGAACTCGGCCCTTCCCAAAGTTCGTCGAGTTGCGCGAACGGTGAAAGATCGCGCGCGGCGCTGAGAATCGCCAAATGATGGCCGCGGTCAGTAATACTCTCTTCTGCCTCGGCGCGGGATTGTTGTAACAACTCCTGTAAGCGAGCGTGCTCATCAAACCGTGTGCCATCGATAAGTTCTTGCGTAATGGCGAGAACCTGGTCGCGCTTCCTCGCCAGGCCTGTACCACTAATCATCAGCCAGGCATGCGCGAGTTCGGATTCACCAGGCCCGGGGCGGGCCAGTGCATGAACCGAAAAGCTCCCCGATAACGCTCGCCGGGTCTGTACTTGCAAGTAGTCTTCCCGACTGTAACCAAGCTCGGTAAGGTACTCACACCAAAGCGGCAATACCTGCAATTCTGCCGGCGTTAGCGCCGGAAGTTGCGCAGCAAGCTTGACTCTGAAAACACCATTTGTTGCGCATTCGTAGGCGCTAATTGCGTCTGTATCCCCACTCACACTACTCGGTCGGGTTAGCGGCTTGGCTGGCGGCACGTCGGCGAGAGTGACTCGTGGCAAAATGCTGTCGTCGTCAATTTGCGCCTGACGTTCGCGCAACGCTTGGGAATCCGCGCGTATTTGCTCGAGTTCCTGCGCGGACAACGCATCGCGGATTCTCTCGAGTCGCGCGTGCTCCGAGGCAGTGTCACGTTCGGCTTTCGTGGCATCCGGGCGCATCACGACTCGCACCCGATGTGTGTTATCCAGCAAGAGTTCCTGCACTAGTCGATGCAGGAATTCGGGGTCTTCGATGTTGCCTCGCAGTTCTTCAAGAGCAGCGTCCAGATCCAGCAGGCTAGACGGCTGCGCGCGATACATGACCGCCGGCAATAAGCGCCCCATCAGTTGTAATCCGAACGGATAACTGCCGCCACCCACATCGCGCTGAGCCAACTCTAATCGATCAACCAGCGCCTCAAGCACAGGCTGTGCCAGTCCGTGTCGGGAAACATCTTCAAGAACTGCGAACAGTCCCTGCTCCAATGCCTGTGCGTGTTCAGGGTCAGTGCCTTCTAGCCCGCAGAAAAACGCGAGCTGCCTGGCCGAGTCGTCGATGCCACATAGCTCCGACGGTGCGTTCGCCAGCGTGCTTGATTCGAGGTAGTGACGCAGCGGTGAGGCGCTATGTTCGAGCAATACTGAGGACAAGAAATGGGCCGCAAGTACTTGCTGTGGGTCGCAGCTTTCGCCGAGTAGCCAGGCCCATACGATGTGCGTGGCGCGTTGGCTGGAGTCGGCAAATTGATAGTTCACTTCTACTTCGCGAGCAGCAGTGAAGTACTCCTGAAGCGGACTCACAAGCGCATCGCGTTGGTCGTCAAAACGGTCTAAAGCCAATTCTGTAATGCGCGCCTGATGCTCACTGGCCGGGAAGGAGCCGTAGGTCATAAACACGGCGTTCGATGGATGGTAGTGGGTGGCGTGAAAAGCGGTGAGCGCTTGATGGGATAGGTCCGGGATAGACAGTGGATCGCCGCCGCTGTTGTGAACATAAACGGCTTGCGGAAATAACGCAGTGTGAACGTGCTGCCAAAGTTGCGAAAGCGGCGAGCTCATCGCCCCCTTCATCTCGTTGTAGACCACACCGTGCAGGGCGAGCGGTGATTCGGCGCCATCATCTGCACACTCAATCCGCCACCCTTCCTGGGCGAAATCCAGGCGGTCCAGGCGCGGGAAAAATACTGCGTCAAGATAAACGCCGAGCAGATTATCGAAATCCTTACGATTCTGGGTAGCGAACGGATAGGCGGTACTGTCCCCACCCGTGAAAGCGTTCATGTAGGTGTTCAAGGAACGACGCAGCATCATAAAGAAGGGATCGCGCACAGGGTATCGCTGACTACCGCATAGCGTCGTATGCTCCAGAATGTGGGCGACGCCGGACGAGTCTGTCGGCAAAGTGGGGAAAGCGACCATGAACGCATTGTGGTCGTCCTGGCAATCCAGATGATAGTGACGGGCGCCGGTGAGCGGGTGGAAATATTCTTCTAACGTTACGCCTAAGGTCGGAATTGGCGTACTCAGGATGGATTCAAATCCGGTCTTCGACATTGGGTTCAGTTACTCTTGGTTGGTCGCACAGCTCGCCGAAAGTCCACCTCGCGCTGCTTAAGTGAAATATCGTTTTCGGCATACCGGCAGATTCAGACGCGTACCCGGTAGTCTACTCGTTCGTCCCCGCTATCGTCACAGGATGCCAGCCTGCAATGAGCTGACACCCTTTGTATGGGTCCCGCCAGCGCTGGCCGAAAGCAGTTATCTCGCGCCTGATTTTGTCGGCAGGATCGATGCCCGCAAGATTGTCCTGTTCCGCGCGTGGAGCGACCAAAGGTATACTTTGCCGACGAATGAGTTCCGACGCGCACCGGAATTCGTTGCTGGGCACGTCAGCGCTAAACAGTCCCCAATCGGAGTCGTTTCCTATGCCGTCGTTCGATGTCGTTTCAGAGATTGACCAGCATGAACTTAGCAACGCGATTGATCAGAGCACCAGGGAACTGTCGACGCGCTTCGATTTCAAGGGTACTAAAGCTCGCATTGAGAGACAGGACAACACGATTAACCTCATCGCAGAAGCGGAATTCCAGACGCGCCAAATTCTCGACATCCTGCAAGGCAAACTCACCAATCGAGGAATCGACATCGATTGCCTCGAGATTGGGGACGCTGCGAGTAATGTTAGTGAAACGCGCCTGCCAATCACCGTTCGAGAAGGTGTCGACAAAGAGTTGGCACGCAAAATGATTAAGCTCATCAAGGATTCAAAACTCAAGGTTCAGGCGCAAGTACAGCAGGACCAAGTGCGCGTCACGGGCAAGAATCGTAATGATCTGCAAAGCGTCATCGCGATGTTGAAAGAATCAAACCTGGACTTTCCCCTGCAGTTCAAGAATTTTCGCGACTAGGCCGCAGGAGCGGCGCCAGGTTGTTAGTGAAAATGCGCCATTCGAAAATATGCGCTTTCCGTTTTAGCTCGCCGCAACAAGTAACCCGGAAACCCGGTGAGCGTTACGCGCGCTATGTTTAACCAAAGCGAACAACACTTTGAATGTCCCTATTGCGGGGAGCGAATCAGCGTACTCGTCGATCACAGCGTTCCACATCAGCGTTATATCGAAGATTGCGAAGTGTGTTGTCGGCCGCTGTCCATCGAGTGCACGATCGATTCAGACAGCGTCGAGATGCAAGCGACACGCAGTGACGACTGACCACCTGCATGCATACTGAAATCAGGCTTTTGCTGCTATGCGCTGCGGCCTGGGTGATATGGAGTTGGAGTAACAAGGCGCGCGAAACCGTCGACCGCATTTCGAAAAAAATTTGTCAGGATATGCAGCTGCAACGACTCGACGATGGCGTGGCACTGCAACGGCTTCGATTTAGCAACGGTGAACACGGTTTTGGGATTCAGCGGATTTATCGCTTCGAATACAGTACCCATGGCGGGGACCGACGCCACGGCGAGATCGGCGTCCACAATGCCACACCCATTTGGGCGAGTGTGGAACTGGCCGACGGCCCGGTCCACATTGCATTGAGATAATGTCTGGCTACCGCTGATCAGTCTTCCGGGCGGTCAAGACGCGCGGCGAGTTCGTTAATAAGTGATTGGTCGTTTGCCTTAACCTTGTCTTTGGCGTGTTTGGCCCGCTCCTTGATGCGTTCCAGAATTTCCTTCTGATTCGCGAGGACCTGACGCTGCGTGTCGCTATTCTCGATTTCTATTTGATTCGAAATCCAATCATCGAGCTCATGTTGCAGGCCATCGCGAGACTGCTCTTCGCGTGCCGTATGAGTCGCTAACTGATCATCTGATATGGCGCTGGCCGCCTCTATTTCGGCCCGCTTGCGTTCAGCGCCCGCGGCGATAGCTGCGGCATCTTCGGCTTCGTCTCGTAGGCGACTGAGATCGCGATCCGCGTCAACCGGATGATTCTGCGGCTGGCGTTGCGACTCCCGCAAAATGTTCTCAACGCGCTGCTGCTCGGCAATGGCATCGTCGCGCTGGCGTTGAGCAGTTTCCAGAGATACGCGTAGATGCTCCGCGTCAGCTTCCAGGCGTTCGCGTTCGACACGCATGCTGTCCTCAAGCTGTTCGCGCTTGAGCAGATGGGTTTGCTCGAAGTCAGATAGTACCTTGAGTGCTTCTTCTTCAACCGCGCTACGGGCAGCATCCGCGGCATCACGCGCATGGCACGCGCGTTCGAGTTCTTCAGCATTGCGGATCAATTCGCGCTCGACCTTAGTGCGCTCGGCCGCAACCTTCTCAGTCAATTCTTCACGCAAGCGCGCGCGCAATTCCACGTCGGCCTGCGCATGGCGGGTTCGCTCGTTGGCATGCGCTAGCTGTTCCTCTTCGAGACGGACCTGTATGTCGCGTGCTTGCTCTAGATGCTGTTGTGCCTTGGCAGACTCGTCATCGGCGCGTTCATGCTCGATCCTGAGGCGCTCCTCTGCGTCTTCTTTCAAACTTTGCAGGCGCTTTAGTTCGTCCGCCTGCCACGCATAGCTATCTTGCAGGCGTTGTTGTTCCTGTTCGAGGCGCCGGTCCATTTCCAGACGTAATTTCTCGATACGCTCGACCTGACTCTCGCGCTCGCGTTCGAGCTCAAGCTGCGCTGCAGCTTTGGCTGCTCTGAGCTCATCTTTAATGCGCCGCAAAACTGCTAATTCGAGTTCAGCATCTGATTCATCAACATCGGCGTTATCAGGTTCTGCCGCCAGCGCGACGGCTTTCTCTGACTCCGCTTTCGGCGTTGCCGCATGAGGCGCGGGACTAACTGCGGAAAAATCAGGTGTTTGGGCAGCGTTGTCGCTATCCGCTTGCCGCGCTAGCGTGGGCGCAAAAACCGGCTTTGTCTGCTCATCGTCGAGCGGGGACGCCAACGGCGCACCGGTATTGCGGCGCGTTTCTGGGAATACGTCAGCCTTTGAGGCATCGGATGCCGCTGCGGTCCGATTGAAGCGCTCCGCTTCGCTTAGGTGCGAGGCCGGTATCGGGCCGCTTTTTACGACGCTCGAGTTCTCGGACATGTGGTCGTCGTGTAAGGTCAAATCTGGCTCAAACGCCGGTTTGGGCGACGCATTCGCGATCTGGTACTGAGCCATACCACCATCCAGGAAATGCACTTCGAATCCGCGTTCGGCAAGCAAAAATGCAGCAACTGCGCTACGCGAGCCGTCGTCGCAGTAAACGATGTAAGGCACGTCAGAATCGAGTCGGCCGCTGTGCATCCGCAGTGTGTTTAGTGGGTGATTAATGCTGCGCGGCAGCGCGCTGACGGCAAACTCCTCGGGAAAACGTACGTCGAGCCAGCGCGCACCTGAGGTGGTTTCAATCGCGTTGCCTTGCTCAAGCGTAATCGCCTGCAACAGAGGTTCACGAATCAAGTCGCCAAAGTCTTCAGCAGATAAGCGCATCAGTTCGCCGTCGCTCAGCATTTTCACCGTAGCGTTGCGGCAGTCGCCACCAACCAGTGCCTCTTCGCCAAACGCGTCCCCAGGCCCGATTAAAGCGAGCCGGTAATCAGGTGCGTTGGCCGCTGCAGCACGGGTAATTTCGGCGCGACCACTCACAATAACGTAATAGAAATCGCCTGGTTCACCCTGGCGGACGACAATGTCGCCGGCTTGGGCAGAGATCGTTTGCAACTGACTGAAGATTCGATGAATGTTCGCCGCGGGCAGGTTCTCGAACAAGTTCGATTGCAGCATCCGCGTCATCCAATCGTCCGTGTCGTTGTGGTCAATTTCAGCCACTTCGACCAAATCGTCGCTCCCACTCGGTTCGATCGCGGACAGCTTTTCAAGGAGCAGGCGTTCCACTCTCAAAATCGCCAGGTCGTCCTCCGCTCGCGCGGACATCTTTCGCGGTTGTAACTGTGCCAAGGCATGCACTGCTTGGTCACTTCCGCCCCGGAGGCGCTGAATGGTCTGCCCTGCGCTAATCAGCTCTAACGGACCGTCGAGCAAGAAATAGGCGAAAGTGTCGTGATCACCCTCGTTAAAGACGAACGCGCCACGCTCAAAGTGCAGCACCTGAGCGTGATTAAGCACTTGTGCGCGGCTGTTCGGCGATAACGTGCACAGCGGCACGAGCGCGTCGACGACGGCAGTAAATTCGGGATCGGGTGCGGCCATAATTCTCTGATGATGAAATGTTGCCAAAGCCACAGGCGCTGGCGTGGATGCAATATAGGCGCTGTCGGCACAACATTCATTGGCGACACCGGGTAACTGTGAAGGGCTTCACCATGAAATGTGTCTAATTGCAAAAAACTGTGAAGTGCTTCACTCAGGGAGACCGCTAGTTTCCGAATTGGAGAAGATCTGCGGGAATGATGCGCGCGCTCGCAAGTTTCAGATTTGTGGCTTTCAGATCTCGCCGGAGATGCGGAAAAACGCCTGCGAGCGCATCCGCCAACAGTCAAAAAGAGCGTAGAATGGCCGCCATCGATTAAGCTTCGGAAATCAGAATTACGTGTCCAGCGTAGAAATCAAGTCAATCCAGGGACTAATTCTTGAACTGCAAAGCGAGCATCGTGATTTAGATCAAGTGGTTGCAACACTTTCCCATAGCGGTAGTGTCGATCAACTTTTGTTGCGACGCATGAAAATTCGCAAGTTGCAGCTTAAAGATCAAATTTCGCGTCTGAAAAGTAAACTCATTCCGGATCTCGACGCATGAATGACAAACCCGGTGCTCATTTCCCAGCCCGAACGGTCCAATGACTGACGTACAAGAAACCCTGGCCGGGCGTGTCGCTTTCCTGGTGCCGCTGAACAAGCTTTCAAGCGAGCGTCAAACGCGACTGTTGGAAAGCTCGGAAGTGATAAAACTTCGGAAAAAGAAAACCCTGTTTGAGCAAGGCGACCGCGACCGACGATTTCACCTACTACGTGCTGGAAGGCGAAATCGAAATGTACGCCGACGACTCGCTAATCAAAGCGGTAGCCGGTGGAGACGGTGCGTCGTTTCAGCCGTTGGCACAACTTCAACCTCGACAAATGACTGCCATTGCGAAAAAAACCGCACAAGTATTGCGAGTCAATCGCAGCTTGCTCGAACAGCTGTTGAGTGTTGACGAAGCTCCGGCAGCTAAAGACAACGACAGCGGCGTAGAAGTCGAGGAGTTCCAATCAGACCAGTCGGGTGACTGGCTGATGACGCTGTTGCAATCTGAATTGTTCACTCGAATTCCACCCTCCAATATTCCGGGCTTGCTGGATACCCTGGAGACCATAAACGTCGCATCTGGCGACGCTGTCGTCACGCAGGGCGAGCCAGGAGATTTCTACTACGCCGTTCAGAGCGGCCGTTGTGAAGTGGTCCGAACCGGACCGAATGATCGTGAAATCAAGCTGGCGGAGTTGTCGGCAGGCGACACGTTTGGCGAGGAAGCCCTGATTTCCGGAGGCAAGCGCAATGCAACTGTGCGCATGACAACCGCGGGGGAACTTGCGCGCCTGACTAAAGAGGACTTCACCCAACTCATCAAGGCGCCCATGGTGTCGTCGGTGAAACTAGCCGAAGCGAAAGATAAAGTCGCAGAAGGCGCGCTCTGGCTGGATGTTCGATTTGAAGACGAACACGGCCACAACGGGATTCCCGACAGTCAGAATATTCCGTTAAGTTCGCTGCGCGCACGTATGGGCGAACTCGATCCAGCCATTGAATTTATCGCCTACTGTGACACCGGGGGGAGAAGCTCAGCAGCAGCGTTTCTGCTCGCGGGAAAGGGATTAAACGCGTCTTATGTAGAAGGCGGCGCAGTGAGCGAGCCTATTCCCGAAAAGACCCCCGTCGCACCGCGCGAGGAACCTGTGCCGAACGACGCGCTTGAAGCCAGCGCATTGGCGTCAAGCCTGAGCGCTGAGCTTGAGATCGCCCGCCTTACGATTGAGAAAGCGGAAAAAATGATGGCACAGGCGGAAGCCATGAAGCGCGATGCTGATCGCATCGTATCTGAAAAGCTCGCTACTGAACGTGCCCAGATCGACGCCGAATCTGCGAAGTTAAAAAGTAAGTTAGGAGAAGCTCAGCAACTGCGAGAAAGCCTCACGGCAAAACAGAAAATTGCAGAAGACGAAGCAGCTCGATGCCAGGACGAGGTTGAACAACGCTCGCGGAAATTAGAAGAAGCTGCTCACCAGCGCCTTCGCGAAGAAGAGCAGCGACTTGAAGCGCTGTACAAAGATCAAGCCGCGCAGCTTGAATCACTGCAATCGGAACGAGAGTCAGATCTGCATGAGACACTCAACGAAAAGATGCGCGCGGAAAGATTACGGATTGAATCTGAGCTGGCCACACGGGAATCGGAACTACGCGAATCTATGGCCGGTGAACTCGCCTCCGAAAGGAAGAAATTCGAACAAGAGTTTCTGCGTACTAATGAAGAATTAGAAAAAGCCCACGAAGAGCGCTTACTCGCCGTTGCGGGCAAAGAGGCGGCGACAGTAGAAGCGCAGACAACGATCGCCGAGTTTAAGTCCCAGCAGCAGAAACTCATGGCCGAGCAGCAGCTCCTGTTCGACAAGGAGCGGCAGCGTCTGCAGGCTGAAGCTCTGCGTATCTCAAAATTGCGCGACGAAGCCACTAAGGAACGGGAATCAGCGGAGGCCGCTAAAGCTCGTGCTGAGGAAGAACTTGTACGTGCTCGCGCGCAACATGCTGAACGAGCCCAGTTGAACGAACCTGCGGCTATTGACGAAATAGAGCTTCGTGCAAACGCAGCGACTGAGAATCTAGAGCAGGCTATTCAGGCTGAATCGGTTGCGGACAGTGCTGCACGCGACAATGAAGACGAGCTGGAGAGAACTTACAGTACCGCGAACGAAATCAATGTCCTGCTCGAAAAAGAGCTGGACGATTGGGTCGGAGAGCAAAATGACCTTCAAGAATCGACCATCCAGCGAGAAGTGCTCTCGCGACAGAAAGAAATGGTCGAGCGAATTAGAGCCCGCGCTGCGGAAATGAAATCAAAAACCGAGGCAGATAATAAGAGCCTGCTGGAAGAGATTGAGGACCAGTTGGGGAAAGATTAACGAGGCTCGTGCTCACTCAGGCAACCGACATGGATGGTTCCAAGCCAAGTTGGTCTGCAAAAAATGCGTTCAGGATGCGGTCGGCCTGAGGGTCAACACGCACAAAGCACAGGCCGACAACACAGCGCGGCTCGGTATCAACGGTGGTGATGTAGAGCACCTCGGCTCTCGCTACCAAAGTCTTTTTTACCCCACCCGTAGTAAGGGCGGCGGCCAAATTGACCTGCGGGCGATTCGCGGCGTCGATCGTTCCTCCGTTCGGCAGCAACAAACGGCCGGCGTGAACGTCACAGCGCATCTGCAGTCCATCAGGAGAAATGTTCAAGGCCAGTCCGGCAAACTTCTCACCTGCGTCATTCCGGAGCGCAATCTTGATGTCTAGTGGAACGCGCGGGTATTGACGCTGCTCGTCGAGTTTTTCGACTAATTGCCAGACTCTATTGGTCGTGCGCGATTGCTCGGCCGATGTATTCATGTGCACTTCTCAAACGCAAGAACCAGCCGAGAATTTAATCTGGTCGAGTAATATCGACCGGACTTCCATCACATTTTCAACATCCGCTCACACGGGTCGCTGGCAAGCGCGAGAAATTGTTAAGGCGTTGCATCGATCGCGGACAGCAACTGCTGTCTTGTGGGTTCTACTAGGCGCACCATTTCGGCGTCCATCTGGTTGCGCGCCAGTCGTTCGTTTATACGCGCAATAGCGAGGTCACCTTCACCCGCGAGCCGAAACCAGGCTGTCGCTTCTACCATATCCAGTCCGGTGCCCTCGCCCATCAACGAAGCCATACCAAGTGCATTTTGGCCCCGAGGCAAGCCTGCGAGTTCGGTATCCACGGCCGTACCAGCCCCACCGAGGTAGGCCAGAGCCACGTTGAGCTGAGCCTTCACGTATCCCTGCTCCGCACCGCGCCGGTACCACTCGACTACTGTCTTTGCGTTGCTAATCACCCCCCACCCC
>JGI20151J14362_10002923_pt1 | contig 11883 bp, 13 predicted proteins | sample COG_01_FD_14362 | JGI IMG/M metagenome (IMG submission 14362) | reverse complement strand
ATGATCTGTGCCAACTCGGCCAGCAAGCGTGTCGGCGATAACAGAGGCCTGTTCAAACATTTCTTTTTGCATGAAATGCCGATAGTCCCCTTTGTCAGCTACGTGATCAGTGTCTTCAAGTTGATGCACTTCACGATCAACAACTTTGCCTTGCCCATTGATCACTTTATACGACTCGCTGGTGAGCTCGACTACATCGCCTTCCTCTAAATAGACAAATCGGTCTGTTACTTGGCGTAATGCCATCTGATCAGAAGCAATGAAATGTTCATCCATGCCTACGCCCACCACTAATGGGCTTCCACTGCGAGCGCCAATCAGCAAGTCTGGATGATCTTGTGACATAACACCCAATGCATAGGCACCCTCTAACCTAGAGATGGTTTTTGTTACTGCTTGCCGCAGATCAGTGGCTTCATCCAAGTAACTATGAATCAGGTGTGCGATAACTTCACTGTCAGTATCAGATGCAATGGTGTACCCCGCATTCCGCATTTCTTCTCGCAGCGCGTCATGATTTTCTATAATCCCATTATGAACAACCAATATACCAGCAGACGTGTGAGGGTGAGCATTGACACTACTCGGCTCACCGTGAGTAGCCCAGCGAGTATGGGCAATACCGCTATTGCCAACGGCGAAATCTGTTTTACATAAGGCCTTAAGATCTGCAACTTTGCCAAAAGTCTTCCGTGTCTGGAGTATTTGATCTGCATCTAAAACAGACAGGCCAGCGGAATCATAGCCTCTGTACTCAAGGCGATTAAGGCCTTCTATTAAAATCTTGTAAACATTTCTTTGGCAAACTGCGCCTACAATTCCACACATAAATCAGTCTTCCTTTCCTTTTTTAGTGGGCCGTTTCCAGCCGTCAATATTGCGCTGCTTGGCGCGGCCTACAGCCAAACTATCTTTTGGTACTTTGCTGGTAACCGTGGAGCCTGCTGCAACAAAGCTACCTTTATCAACGTTTATGGGCGCTACGAGCGTGCTGTTAGAGCCAATAAATACTTTATCTCCAAGACTGGTTTTATGCTTGTTCACCCCGTCATAATTGCACGTAATAGTGCCAGCACCAATATTAACCTCTTCGCCTAACTCTGCATCACCGACATAGCTAAGATGATTAATTTTGCTACCCTTGCCGACCAAGGCTTTTTTGGTTTCAACAAAATTTCCGATTTTCGTATCGCTAGCTAACTCTGTCCCTGGGCGCAGTCTTGCGAAAGGCCCGATAACCGCGCGATCACCAACCACTGAAGATTCTATAATCGTGTTCGGTAAAATCTGGACACCATCACCAATAACGCTATCAGTAATATGGCAGTTAGCACCAATTGTCACGCCACTGCCCATGGTGACTTTACCCACAAATACACAGTTAACGTCGATAAAATTGTCGGTGCCCGCAATCAACTCGCCACGCTGATCGAATCTCTCTGGATCCGCCAGGCTAGTACCCGAAACCATGAGCGCTTCGGCCAACTGCTTTTGGTGCGCTCTTTCTAATTGACTAAGTTGCACTCGATTATTCACACCCTCTACCTCGGTGGCTGATTCTGGGTTAATACTAACTATTTCCACGCCGTGCTGCCTAGCAATGGCAATAAGATCAGTCAGATAATACTCGCCTTGAGCATTATTGTTAGTAATTTTTGGTAACCATGCTCGGAGATGTTCAGCTTTTAAGGCCATTACCCCGGTATTAACCTCAGTAATACTGAGCTCATCTGCGGAGGCATCTTTTTGCTCAACAATAGCCTCAATGACGTCCCCGTTACCGCGAACAATCCGCCCATAACCCTGGGGATTATCTAAATGAATCGTGAGTAATCCCATGGTAGTGGAGGACACCACATCCAAAATTTTTGCAATGGTCTTTGGCCGGATTAAGGGAACATCGCCATATAAAACAATAACCGTTGCGTCATCACCTAGCGCTGGCTCTGCCTGCTGTACTGCATGCCCGGTCCCTAGCTGCTCCGTTTGCTGAACAAACTGAGTAGTATTATTTTGAAACGCGGCCTCAACCTGTTCTGCCCCATGCCCTGTGACTATGATCTTTTGAGCTATTCCAAGACTATCTACCGCGTCCACCACGTGGCCAAGCATCGACCGACCAGCCAATTTGTGTAGTACTTTTGGCATAGCAGAACGCATACGCGTTCCTTTGCCTGCTGCGAGAATTACAAAATTAACTTTATCCATTGATCATGCCTTGGCTCTTCGGTGTTTCCATGTTTTACGGTACTTGTTATAAAGCCACAACTCAAGGCTCTTATATCTGCAGTATATGTACTATTGAATGATATTTAGGTTAGACGAAAAAAAAGAGCAGTCAAGCTGCTCTTTTGAAACTGGTAACACTAAGTTTATCCGCCAAGTTTCTTCCGTATGGTCTGCACTGTACGCAGTTGTGCCGTAGCCTCAGCAAGCATTGCCGCAGCTTTAGAGTATTCAATTTCACCTGTTTGATTAGCTATTGCGGTTTCAGCGGATTTGACTGCTTCCGCCGCCGCCGCTTCATCAATATCTCCCGCTCTAACGGCCGTGTCAGCAAGAATCGCTATACTGCCAGGCTGAACCTCTAGGTATCCGCCAGAGAGATAGTAAACTTCCTCTTCACCCGTCTCTTTAACCAATCGAACAGGACCAGGACGCAGATCGCTTAGCAATGCCGCGTGACCAGGAGTAATACCAAGCTCCCCTAGGGAACCTGTAGCAACGACCATAGTAACCGCACCCGAAAATAAGGATTCGTCTGCACTTACGATGTCACAATGAACAGTTATCGCCATTTTTTACAGCCCTTGATCAATGGTTTAAACATTCTTACCTTTTTCTACCGCTTCTTCAATTGAGCCAACCATGTAGAACGCTTGCTCTGGGAGATCATCATAGTCGCCATCCAAAATACCTTGGAAGCCAGCAATAGTATCTTTCAAAGAAACATACTTGCCTGGAGAACCAGTAAAAATTTCCGCAACGTGGAAAGGCTGAGATAAGAAACGTTCGATTTTACGCGCTCGAGATACGGCAAGCTTGTCTTCTTCAGACAACTCATCCATTCCCAAGATAGCAATAATATCTTTCAATTCTTTATAGCGCTGCAACACTGACTGAACGCCGCGAGCGACTTCGTAATGTGCCTGGCCAATAATCAGCGGATCTAACTGTCGTGATGTTGAATCCAACGGATCTACTGCAGGGTAAATACCTTTAGATGCAATGTCTCGACTCAAAACAACAGTAGAGTCCAAATGCGCAAATGTCGTAGCAGGAGAGGGGTCAGTTAAGTCATCTGCTGGTACATATACAGCCTGTACCGAAGTAATGGAACCCGTCTTAGTCGAAGTAATCCGTCTCTTGAAGTACACCCATCTCTTCTGCAAGAGTCGGCTGATAGCCCACCGCAGACGGCATACGACCTAACAGAGCTGAAACCTCAGTACCGGCCAAAGTGTATCGGTAAATATTATCGACAAACAGAAGAACGTCTTTTCCTTCATCTCGGAATTTTTCTGCCATGGTAAGCCCAGTCAGTGCTACGCGTAGCCTGTTTCCTGGCGGCTCATTCATCTGGCCATATACCATTGCTACTTTTGAATCACTTGGTGTTTCAATATTTACAACGCCAGACTCTTGCATCTCGTAATAGAAGTCATTACCTTCTCGCGTTCTCTCACCAACACCAGCAAAAACAGATAATCCTGAATGCTCGGTAGCGATGTTATTAATCAGTTCCATCATGTTTACAGTCTTGCCCACACCTGCACCGCCAAAGAGACCTACTTTACCGCCCTTAGCAAATGGACAAACTAAATCGATCACCTTAATGCCAGTTTCAAGTAACTCATCGGACGCTGCCAGCTCGTCATAAGCAGGAGGCTTACGGTGAATTGCCATGGCTTCTTTTGCGCCAATAGGCCCTTTTTCGTCAATGGGGTTGCCTAGAACATCCATGATTCGGCCGAGAGTTTCAATTCCCACGGGAACTGAAATGGGCGCCTTGGTGTTTTCAACACTTAAACCTCGGCTAATACCTTCCGAAGAACCCATAGCAATGGTTCGGACCACTCCGTCGCCCAACTGCTGTTGAACTTCTAGGGTTAACCCTTTGTCATCAACTCTTAGTGCGTCATACACGCTGGGGACTTGATCTCGCGGGAATTCCACGTCGATCACAGCACCAATAATTTGTACGATTCTTCCACTACTCATGTTCGGTTCCTCTTGACTAAACCTTTTTAAATTTCGTTAGACTTTAAACAGCCGCAGCACCACTTACTATTTCTGACAGCTCTTGGGTAATCGCTGCCTGGCGCGCTTTGTTATAAAGCAATTGCAATTCATCAATAAGCTCACCAGCGTTTTCGGTGGCATTTTTCATTGCAAGCATACGCGCTGCCTGCTCACAGGCTTTGTTTTCAACAACGCCTTGATACACTTGAGATTCAATATAACGAATCAATAAACCATCCAGTAATTCTTGAGCATCTGGCTCATAAATATAGTCCCAGTGATGGGAAAGATTGCCATCTGTAATTGGTGCCAGTGGCAAAAGTTGCTCTACCGTGGGCGTCTGGGTCATTGTGTTAACAAACTCATTACTAACAACGAACAGCTTGTCCAGATTGCCTTGGTCAAAGGCGTCTAACATAACTTTGACGCCACCAATTAAATCTTGAGCAACAGGCTCATCGCCGACGTCTTTAATCGCCGCAACCACATTACCGCCAACCGAACCGAAGAAGCTTGCCGCTTTGTTACCAACCACACAGATATCAACTTCTACCTCTTGGTCAGACCATTCCTTCATTGAGCGAAGCGCCGCTTTAAACAAGTTAATATTTAGGCCGCCACAAAGACCTCTGTCGGTTGAAACAATAATATAACCGACGCGCCTAACATCTCTTTGCTCAAGATACTGATGCTTATACTCAGAAACAGCATTAGCAATATGGCCAACCACATCACGAATACGCGTAGCATAGGGTTTCCCTAGAGCCATGCGATCTTGGGCACGCCGCATTTTACTCGCCGCAACCATTTCCATGGCGCTGGTAATTTTTTGCGTACTACCGATACTAGCAATTTTCGTTTTTACTTCTTTTCCGATTGCCATCGTATGTGTCTACCTATTTAACCTAGATTACCAAGTTTGAGTTGAAACAAACTTTTCTAATGCTGCTTTGAATCCAGCTGCAATATCGTCGTTATAATCACCAGCTTGGTTGATCTGATCCATTAGATCGCTGTGCTCTGCTTTCATATATGACAGAAGGGCAGACTCGAAATCACCAATCTTGCTCACTTCAATCTCTTTCAAAAAGCCCTGATCTGCGGCGTAAACCATCACGCCCATTTCTGCAATACTCTGAGGTGAATACTGTTTTTGCTTCATCAGCTCTGTTACTCGCTCACCATGATCTAGCTGTGCTTTAGTTGCGTCATCAAGATCAGATGCGAACTGCGAAAACGCTGCCAATTCACGGTACTGCGCTAAGGCTGTACGGATACCGCCTGAGAGCTTCTTGATAATCTTAGTTTGAGCAGCACCACCTACACGTGAAACAGAAATACCGGCGTTCATGGCTGGGCGAATACCCGCGTTGAACATATCTGCCTCAAGGAAGATCTGACCATCAGTAATCGAAATAACGTTAGTTGGAACAAAGGCTGACACGTCTCCGGCTTGGGTTTCAATAACCGGCAGTGCAGTTAATGACCCTGTCTGCCCTTTTACTTCACCGTTGGTAAACTTCTCAACATAATCAGCATTAACTCGCGCAGCGCGTTCTAGCAAACGGGAATGGAGATAGAAGACATCACCAGGGTAAGCTTCTCGGCCTGGAGGGCGCTTCAAAAGCAACGAAATTTGACGATATGCCCACGCTTGCTTAGTTAAATCATCATAAATGATTAGCGCATCTTGCCCACGATCTCGGTAGTACTCGCCCATCGAACATCCGGCAAATGGTGCTAAAAACTGCATTGCCGCAGGGTCGGACGCAGTAGCAGCAACAACAATTGTATGATCCATTGCACCGTGCTCTTCGAGTTTACGAACCACAGCGGCAACAGAAGCTGCTTTTTGGCCCACGGCGACATAAATACACTTAATGCCCGAACCTTTCTGGTTAATGATTGCATCAACAGCAATCGCTGTTTTACCAATCTGGCGATCGCCAATAATAAGTTCTCGCTGGCCGCGACCAATAGGTACCATTGAGTCAACTGCTTTCAAACCAATCTGAACTGGTTGGTCAACTGACTGACGATCGATAACCCCCGGCGCTACTTTCTCTAGCGCATCTGATAGGGCGGCGTTTACCGGACCTTTGCCGTCAATTGGATTTCCAAGGGCGTCTACAACACGACCTTCAAGCTCAGGGCCCACTGGAACTTCCAGCACACGGCCAGTACATCGCGCTTTTTGCCCTTCTGCCAAGGCTTGATAGTCGCCCAAAACCACAGCACCGACAGAGTCGCGCTCAAGGTTAAGTGCCATACCGTAAACTCCGCCGTCAAACTCGATCATCTCGCCATACATAACATCGGCAAGGCCGTGTATACGAATAATACCGTCTGAAACGGAAACAATGGTGCCCTCGTTTTGGGCTTCTGATGAAACATCTAAGTTGTCAATACGACTCTTGATGATTTCACTAATTTCTGATGGGTTCAGTTGTTGCATTCTCAGGCCTCGATCCTTAGGAATTAAATGACTCGGCTAATTTGGTCAAACGACCACGAATAGACCCGTCTATAACGGTGTCCCCGGCGCGAATTACTGCGCCCCCCAGCAGGCTTTTATCTAAACTAACCTGCATGTTTACTTTGCGCTCTAATTTCTCACTTAGTGCATCGGCCAACATTTTTTGCTGACCGGCATCCAACTCTTGAGCAGAAGCTATGTCCACATCAACCGCTTTTTCTCGGTTGGCTTTCATAATTTCAAACTGCTGAGAAATTTGAGGCAATAATGTTATGCGTCTGTTTTCTGACAGAATAACAATAAAATTCTGGCAGGCTTCACTTAGGGCATCTCCACATATTTCAATAACAGCTTCCGCTTGTCTTGCAGATGTAGAGCTTGGTGAGTTTAAAAGTCTTATCACCGAACCTTGCTGAGTTACAGCGGCCACAGTGGCTAAACTATCAGCCCACCCTTGAAGGTCAGATGCGTGAACAGCAGATTCGAAAGCTGCTTTCGCATAGGGCCTTGCTAATGTGCTCAATTCTGCCATGGTGAACCTCTGTTAAAGCTGTGACGCAAGCTTGTCAACAAGCGCGCGATTTGCCTTCTCATCAATCGACGCCTCTAAAACTTTTTCTGCGCCCGCAAGCGCTAATCCAGCTACTGAAGCGCGAAGCTCCTCTTTTGCTCGATTAATCTCTTGTTCAATTTCAGCTTCAGCAGCAACCTTTAACCGATCACCTTCCGCAGTAGCTTGCTGTTTGGCTTCATCAATTATCTGATTGGCTCGTTTGTTAGCCTGATCAACGATCCCAGCAGCTTCCTGCTTCGCTTCTTTCATTTGATCAGTCGCCTTGCCTTTAGCAACCTCTAAGTCACGCATGGCTCGGTCCGCAGCATCAAGACCGTCAGCAATTTTTTGTTCCCGCTCTTCCATAGCTTGCAAAATAACAGGCCAGACAAATTTCATGCAAAACCATACAAAAATTGCAAAGGTCACCATTTGACCAAAAAGCGTTAGATTAATATTCACGCCAATACCCCATCAATAAAGGTCGGATTAAAAATTTGTTGTGTGTTACGCACCAACACTTGGAGCAACAACAAAGATCAAGTACATTGCGATACCAACACCAATAATAGGCACAGCATCAATCAAACCTGCCAAAAGGAACATTTTCCCTTGTAGCATTGGCCCAAGCTCTGGCTGACGCGCTGTTCCTTCAATCAACTTACCACCCAACAAACCCATTCCAATAGCAGCACCTAAAGCGCCCAATCCGAGCATAATTGCCGCAGCAATGATTACAAGTTCCATCGTAGACTCCCGATTTCAATAGTTATAAATAAAAATTAATGATCTTCTTCGTGCGCCATACTTAAGTAGACGATCGTAAGGACCATAAAAATAAATGCCTGGAGAGTAATTACCAAAATATGGAAAATTGCCCAGCCCCACTGCATTAACCCACCACCCAGAGCAAAGACGCCGCCTGCTACCGTTAGTAAACCCAACGTTAGAAGCACTGTTCTGCCCGTAGATATTTTCCCTTGGAGATTCATCCAACAAACTCCGCAGACTAAAATAAAGATAACTAACCAAAAAATACCATTTGTCTCTGTGCCAAACAGCTGAGCGTTTAATCCACCAAACAAGACTCCTGTCCCGGCACCTGCAGCAAACATCATGGCAATCAATATAAAGATCATCTCTCCAGCATACATATTGCCGAACAATCGCAGCCCCAGAGAAAATGGTTTTGCCAAAAGCCCCACCAACTCCATGAACAAGTTAATTGGAATAAAAGCCCAGTGGTTGAAAGGGTGCATGGTTAGCTCTTTAATAAAACCTGTCCCTTTAATTTTGATGTTGTAGTAGAGCATTAATACGAAAACGCCCAACGCCATTCCCATGGTTATATTCGGATCAGTGGATGGAACGATCTTTTGGTATTCAACTCCAGCTAAGACCATCAACTTTGGAATTAGGTCAACTGGCAATAAGTCCATTAGATTCATCAGGAAAATCCACACAAAAATAGTAAGCGCCAAGGGGGCAACCATTTTATTTTTTCCGTGGAAGCTATCCTTTACAGACCCATCAATAAACCCTACAACTAATTCAACGAAGTTTAAGAACCCTGTCGGAACACCCGTTGTAGCGCGGACAGCGGCTCTTCGGAAAAGCCAACAAAAAATGATACCAAGGCCAATTGACCACGCCATCGAGTCAACATGAATCGCCCAAAAGCCCATTGCTGCGGCTTCTGCTGCACCGTGTGCCATGGTCCATGTGTCTGCGGCCAACACTTCGGTACCTGCTTCAGTATGACGTTCAAAACCTTCCGGCAACTTCCCATAAACTAGGTTTTGCAGGTGATGCTGGATATATTCAGTTGTGCTTGCGGGATTCTCGCCTGCCATTTATATTAACTCTTTTAACCCTAAGTTTCGTTTACGAGCGCTTGCTCATAACCGACTTAAATTTATTTCAACGCCCTTACTACCAAAGCAAGTTGTAGTGGAATCATGGCAATGAAAGCGCCCATAAAACCAATTATATTTACATCTTCGAACAACACAAAAGTTCCAATACACCCAGAAGCTGTCAATACTATTTTCCCAGCCTCTCCTCGATACATCGAGCTTAAAACTTTCTGTGCCTGACTCGCTCCAGCATGCTTAAATGCTTGATAAGTAAACCAAAACTGCGGCACCCACTGGGTTAAACCTCCTAGCAGGATCGAATAACCAACCACAATATCAAACCAAAAAAAACCTGCGCTCACTGACAGCAAAAACAATAGCTGTATCAATGAAACTTTTAAAACTGGCGGTTTTGGAATAGTCGTCATTAGTCTTTATTGCCACCGTTCTCTAAAGCTAATCCCATCCTTGACACTACCTTTAGAGGCGGAGGCATTATAGGGATACTGATGCTTATATTCAACACACGAATTACTGTCTATGCTGGCTATTTAGTTTAGTGATCCTGAGGTTTAATTATTTGATGTGAGCCAATATCCCCTCTAGCTCATCAACACTGTGATATTTGATGATTAACTTCCCGGATCCTTTTGTGGAGTGTTGAATAGTAACCGCAGCACCAACTTTTTGAGACAGGTCTTCTTGGGTTCTTAGAATATCTGCATTGACCGTGTTTTTAACTCCTGATGCCTTGTTTGAGTCAGGGGTTTGTAGCCTCTTTATCAAAAGCTCGGTTTGTCTCACGGTCATTGCATTCGCAGCCACTTCACGTCCAGCTTTTACTTGCGTGCTGCCGTTAAGCGCCAATAGACACTTGGCATGACCAAGCTCAATTTCACCCAATTCAATTTGTTTCTGTACCGCAGGCTCTAAAGTTGCCAACCTCATTAGATTCGTCACCGAAGATCTAGATTTTCCAACCGCGTCAGCAACCTGCTGCTGAGTTAGTTGGAATTCATCTTGCAGGCGAAGCAGTGCTAGACTTTCTTCAATGGCATTAAGATCTTCACGCTGAATGTTCTCTATAAGCGCCATAGCAATTGCCGCTTCGTCGCTAATATCTCTTATTATTGCGGGTATTGAATCTAACCCTGCTTGCTGGCTGGCACGCCAGCGACGTTCACCAGCAATAATTTCATATCTATCTGTATTTGTTTTCCTAACAACAATAGGTTGCATGACCCCTTGCTTGAGGATAGAGCTTGTCAGTTCTTTGAGGGCGTCAGCATCCAAGTCTCGGCGGGGTTGATATTTACCTCTTTGAAGAAACTCTAAAGGCAACTGCTTTAGACTACCATCAACTTCATTTCGCTCTGCTGCCTCTATAATTTCTGGCGAACCTTCCTCGGCCAGTCCCAAAAGAGCATCTAGTCCTGTACCTAAACTTTGTCTTTTTGCTGCCATGTTATTGGGCCTTTGCCGTCTCTGTTGATTGTTGTTGTTTTTCGAGTCTTAGGATTTCTCCGGCGAGTGCCAAGTAAGCCATAGATCCCTTCGAATTGCGATCATACATAAGGGCAGGCAATCCATGGCTTGGGGCCTCCGCTAAGCGAACGTTTCGAGGAATGCTAACCCTGTAAACGCGATCTCCAAAATATTTCCTTAGCTGTGCTGTGACTGCATTAGTAAGACTACTACGTGGATCGTACATCGTTCTTAAAATACCTTGAATATAAAGCTTAGGGTTAATTAACTTGGCAATCTGTTTAATGGTGTTGTTTAGGTCTGCCAACCCTTCTAGAGCGAAGTACTCACATTGCATCGGGATGATGACTCCCTCACTTGCAACCAGAGCATTAACAGTTAGCATGTTGAGCGTTGGTGGACAGTCGATGATAATATAATCGTAGTTTTCTTCGACTTCATTAAGAGCAATCTTAAGACGAGACTCTCGTCCAATTTCTTTCATTAGTTCAACCTCTGCCGCAACCAAATCTCTGTTGGCAGGAAGCACGTCATATTTACCCGAATCTGAGTGTACGATAGCCTCTGCAGTGGAGTTTTTACCCGTTAGAATATGATAAACACTTAGTTTACACGACTGTTTGTTGATACCAGATCCCATGGTGGCATTACCTTGAGGGTCTAAATCTATTAAAAGCACTCGTTTTTTGTAGGCAACCAAAGAGGCGGATAAATTCACGCTGGTAGTGGTTTTACCAACACCGCCCTTTTGGTTTGCAATTGAAATGATTTTGACCAAGGTTTTATTGTCCTAAGTGATTTCTCAGTGCCTGACTATTTTTATTAGGTGCCTCGCCCCATCAACTCCAGGAACATTTAGTGGGTGTATCTCGTCGACCATATAGCTTTTCGGGATGTCACTCAACTCTGTTTTATCAATACGCCCCTTCAATGCCAAAAAACTTCCACCGGTTGTTAAAAGGTGATCACAGTAGCCAACCATATCACTCAGTGAACTGAACGCTCTACTTAAAACATGGTCGTAGCGATATTCGGGCAAATATTTTTCTACCCTTGTGTTCACTTCTTGGATGTTACTAAGTTTTAGTTCTATTTTGGCTTGGAACAAAAATCTGGTTTTTTTACCATTACTATCAAGAAGGGTAAATTTTTTATTGGGGTTCATAATGGCCAACGGTATTCCAGGTAACCCTGCGCCGGTACCTACATCAATACAACTTTCTCCATTGAGCATTGGTGAAACTGCTAAGCTGTCTAACAGGTGAAGCCCA
>JGI20151J14362_10002922_pt1 | contig 11895 bp, 19 predicted proteins | sample COG_01_FD_14362 | JGI IMG/M metagenome (IMG submission 14362) | reverse complement strand
GCAGAAGTGGCTGGATTCAGATCTAACGTTGACGCAGAAACACCTACAGATAACGCACTAACTTACTCAGCAGAGTAATAATCAATAATTTTTATTTTTAAAAAGTTAGTAAGAAAATTCTGACTTGAAACTACTATTCGTCTGCGTAATCTAAGTTAATTGCAGTAGAGCCATCCACAGAAGTGAATGTGCCGTCGTATGCCGCTGGCAAACTATCGCCTGCCCTGTACTTGGTTTTCCAATCTAATACCCATGCGGCCCAATCTGCCTTGAATGCCGCTCTCTCCGACTTCACGTCAACCCTTAGACCGTCTGTGCCTGTGATATCCGCCTGTGAGTGTGCTATACCATTTGGACTACTCGGAGTCGTTGGTTTGTTCAAAGTTGATTGCGTTGAATGAAGTGTAAGGTCCGCCATAAACATATTTACCAAATGATTCAATAGCATTAAAACAGGCTTTATGTTATAGTAAATACACTTTATAAATGTTTATCGCGATACTCACATTACTATCGGCACTGTCCATATCAGGAGTGGCAATCTTCTACTCTGTCATTGGACTTGCGACCATATTCCCAGGTGCTTTCGTGCCAGTGGTTATCATGGGCGGAGTGCTTGAAGTGGGCAAACTGATCACAGCCTCATGGCTGTACAGGAACTGGAAGTTCACTCCTTTCATGCTCAAGACCTATCTAACGACTGCGGTCATAATATTAAGTTTGATAACAAGCATGGGTATCTTTGGCTTCCTGTCCAAAGCACATCTGGAACAGAACCTTGCGTCTGACACATTAATACAACGTATCACAATACTTGAAGACAAGATAGAGAGCGAGAAGATGTCTATCCTAAGACAGAACGCAATAATTGACAGGGCAGAGAAATCCATCAGCAGAGACACAGGAACAGCATCGGGAGACATTGAAGTACAACAATCAATAATAGCAGATGCTAATGAAAAATTAAAAACACTACTTACGGTCGAGACCAACACAGTCAAAGACCTTAACGACAGATTAAAAGTGCTAGATAAAAATGTTAGTGATGTATTGACTTCAAACAAATCATTCTTCAACGAAGAGAAAGCGGCCGCGGATCTCAAAGCATCACAGAAAGAAGAGAGAGCCGAGATTGCAGTCAAAGTCAAGGAAGCACAAGAAAGAATAGCAGAACTAAAAGCAGATCACAAAGTAGAGATCGCAAAAGCACAGGAGATCATAGCAAACATGAGAACTGGATCTCAAGACAACAAAGGACAGTTCAATAAAGAGATCGAAACAGCAGAGAAAAAGATATTTGATTCACAAGGCAACATTGACCTATACATTGTTGAGAAGCAACCACTTGAGAAAGAGATGCTGACACTTGAAGCAGAGATTGGTCCTGTGAAGTACATAGCCGCACTGGCCGTGGATTGGGGCATAACGGACCAAGTAGAAACTAGCAAGGCTGTAAGATGGGTTATATTGCTGTTAATCGTGGTGTTTGACCCACTTGCTGTATTATTGTTGATAGCGGCCAATCAAAGTTTGATGAGAAGATTCCCACCAGAAGCACCCAAGCCACAGGAAATAGTTGATCTAGAGAAGCCGGACGAGGAGAGTGTTGACCTCAAATGGAACGCAATGATGGATAAGTCAGGTGCCGTGGCCAAGATGGAAGAGGCCACAGAACAACTGCAAGAATGGAAAGACAAACTAGAAGCATTCAACAAGAAGGTACCAAAACCTGAGATCAAACCTGTTGAGATAATACAAGAAGACAACGAAGCGATACCACACATAGACCTAAAAGGTCAAAAAAAAACTGAAGACAAAGAAATAGTAGCAGATAATTCAGATTCGTATCTAGACGAAGTAGCATATGAGATACTTGAACCAAAAGTAGACAAAGAAAAGCAACTAGAAGAATTCAGGAAACGTGAGGCAGAAGAGCTAGAAGCACTAGAAGAGTTTGCATTTAAGGCCAGAGAAGAAGATGCAACGACGGTTACTGTCGAAGAGGCATTGAAAATGTCTGAAGCAGAAAGTGTTGAGACACCGATACAAGAAGAACGTATCAAACCAGACCTAACAGAAGTCATTGAACCAGAGGTAGAAATAGAGAAACCAAAGGATGTGATCAAAAATTCGAAACCTAGGGTGATGAGGACGCTTAAAAAATCAACCGAGGACAGGCCCCCAAAGCCGATTCTGAGTAATTGGCAAAGGGCTGAATTACTCAACAACTTCCACAAAGAACACGGCAACTTCGAAGATGTAAAAGAATACGTGCAGAACGAAGAGCAGAACGATAATACTTTATGGCAACAGGTAAACAAGTCTAAGAAAAAACTTACCAGCCAAGAAGAGTACCACAGAAGATCAGAACAGAGGATAGAACAGTTGATGTTGAAAGTGGATAACGGTGAATCAAGTTTAGAAGACTTGACTCCGGAAGATAGACAAGTTATAATAGATATAAACAATCAAAACAAGGTTTAATTAAATGGGACTCAACTTAAAAATGTTTGACACTCTGGGTACGATGACTGTGGTGACGCCGCCGTCCATGATGAACCCTACGGAGCTCAGTTTCACTATCATAAATCTAAGGGAAAAGGAAAAGAATCACTTTGCAAAACAATTGAACANATTGTTTCCAAATGATAATATCACAATATACNTGTATGATCACCCTGGATACCAAGACTGGCTGGAGCAGGCCATAACGAAATCTAAATACGTAATAATGGAAAAGGACAAAGCGCCGATATGGATCAAAGAGATGGCACCTGAGAACAAAACCTATTATGTTTCTGAAGACCGGTCAATAGAACAAACATTTGATTTAATCAATAAAAAAGAAAGTAAAGCATAATGTCAGAAGAAAGTTTGATTTGTAATTTTTGTGGTAAGTCCAGGAAGGACGTCACAAAAATGATCGTTGGCACCAGCAAGACATCGATCTGTAATGAGTGTGTTAAACTTTGTGTGGAGATCCTAGAAGAGGATGTGATCAAAGCACGTAAGGAAAAACTTTACTCCGGCGATAAACAAATACTCAATCCTGTTGCAATCAAGGAACACCTAGACCAATATGTCATAGGACAAGACGCCGCTAAGACCATATTGAGTGTGGCTGTGGCCAATCACTACAAACGTATTGTGCAACCACCAATCGATTTTGAACTCGACAAGTCAAATGTGATGGTGCTGGGTGCCACGGGTGCGGGTAAGACCTTGATGGCCCGGACCATAGCAAAATACCTAGACGTTCCATTCGCGATAGCAGATGCCACGACACTGACCGAATCAGGTTACGTGGGAGAGGACGTGGAGAACGTGGTACAGAAACTGTACGCAAACGCCGAGGGCGACATAGAAAAGACACAGAAAGGCATAATATTCATTGACGAGATCGACAAGATCTGTCGTAAAGGGGAGAACACTTCACTGACCAGAGACGTGTCAGGTGAGGGTGTGCAACAAGGATTACTGAAGATAGTAGAGGGCACAGAATGTAGGGTACCTCCACATGGTGGACGTAAACATCCTGATCAGCAGACCATCACTATAGACACAAAGAATATATTATTCATAGTCGGAGGTGCCTTCACTGAACTGGAGAAACAGATCAAACGTAAGAAAGCATCCGGTGGCATTGGGTTTGGAAGCAAACTACAACAACAAGACGACAAGAACTACCTGTCAGAGGTCCAACCCGAGGATCTGATAAAGTACGGTTTGATACCTGAGTTCGTGGGCAGGTTCTCCATGATCACTAACATAGATCCATTGAGTGAGACACAGTTGATAAGGATACTGACAGAACCCAAGAACGCCATACTGAAGCAGACACACTACCTGTTTGGACTGGACAACATAGACATTGAGTTTACCAAAGAGGCCAAACAGAGCATAGCACGTAAGGCCAAAGAGTTGGGCACAAACGCAAGGGGGTTGAAAAACGTAGTAGATACAGTGGTCTTGCCATACCAATTTGACGCAGAGGAGATGAGAAACAAAGGAGTGGCCAAGATACAGATAACTAATTCGGTGGTTGACAACGGAGCCGACCCTGTGTTAGTATTTAAAAAAGCAAATGGAATATCAAAAAAACAAAACTAGACCCAAGTTCAAGAAGACAGAGAGACCCCTGGGTTTCCAAGGCTACTACGTGGAAGTGCGAGAGGGCGAGGACGCCATCAGGGCATACAGGAAGATCAAGAGATGGATCAAGGAAGACAAATTCATAGATCAGATCAGGGCCAACAACACCTACAAGAAGCCATCAGAGATCAAGGTGGAGAAGAACAAGGAACGTAGGAAGGTGCTACGTAAACTGCGTAGGGAACGTGACAGTTTCCTGTCAATACGTCCACAAAGAGGCAGATAATTTTACCAAAAAAAAAGGTCGCAATTTGACATATAGCACATATATGTTATAATAAATACAGTTGAAGATTGCTTTAGATAGGATCTTCATACATTAACCTTGCTAACAATAGGAGGAAAGCAATGACAAAACATCTATCTATTTTTAATAACCTAAGACCACACACAGTAGGATTCGACGACTGGTTCGATCACTTTGATGCCATGATGGACGACAGTTTCTTCAGGGGGACTGGTAATTTCCCACCATACAACATAGTTAAGACCGGTGAGAACACCTACGACGTTGAACTTGCACTTGCAGGATTTGGTAAAGATGACATCATAGTTGAGTACAAAGAAAACTTGCTCACTGTGAAATCAAAACCCAACAAAGATCCAGCAGACGAAGTTGAGAAATACGACGACGGAGTGCAACACAGAGGCATATCAAAAAGGATGTTCACAAGAACATTTACTATTGCCAATGACGTTGAGGTCAAAGGTGCAGAACTCAAGGATGGTTTACTTAAAGTGAGTATGGAAAGAATTATTCCAGAGCACAAAAAGGCAAAAACTATCGAGATCAAGTAAAGCAAAACAAATGGATAGGGTGGTAAAACACCCTATCTAAATTGACAAACGTATTAGATATGTTATAATAAGGTATGACAATGACAGATATACAAACACTGACAAAAGAAAAGATCAAACTAGACGAACCTGGAATGTACGATGTAATTTTCCTAAACGACAACATCACAACAATGGAGTTCGTCGTGAAGGTGCTTAAACAGATATTCGGCAAGACACCGGAGCAGGCACAGAACATCACGACAAAGATACACCAAGACGGACAGGGCATCGTTGGCTCGTACACACATGAAGTTGCCGAACAGAAAGGCATAGAGACAACACTTGCGGCCAGACAGGAGAACTTCCCACTGCAGGTCAAAGTCAAGAAGCAGTAATGGATCTCAGGCACTACGTCAGAGAAAATCAGCAAGTGATGGATTTCGTGCAACACGCAACTCCAGGAGTGATTGACAAGTACGTGGGCACACTAGACTACGCCACCGCTAGGTTCAACACCATACTATTGAAGTTATCACAGGATCCGCTGAGAGCGGACGAGCACAGCAACGAGATAGATGAGTGCTTCAATATAATACAGAGGTTCCATGCTGACACCAAAAGATATTTGATGTGGCACCACCTGTTTAAACCAATCATGGCACTCAAACTGCACTGGGCAGGAACAACACAGATACCAAAGATAAAGTTTTTGCTCAACAAGATCCATAATTAATGGTATGAGTATCTGGGCAGAATTCAATCCGCTGACATCTTGTGTCATAGGCACATTGCCTGAGGCCCAAGATATTATTCCGCACACAAAACTAACAAACAGGCACACAAATTATTTTACGGAGATAGTCAACACAGCCAAACAAGAACTCGATGACCTCGAGAAGACGCTGAAGAGTTTCAATGTGAAGACCCACAGAAGCAAACAACACTATCCTATACACAACGGTAAGACAATAACTACACCACCTCTGGCCGTCAGAGATATCTTCAATGTGTATGGCAATAGCCTGTTCAAAGGAAACTTTGCCTGCGAGTGGAACAAAGAGGTCCCACGTTCATGTGATCATGTGCTTGAACAATATGAATTCCATGACGTCAAGTTGTTGCCCACTGAAGATGTTTTCTTCAATGGAGACTTCGGCAACTTTGATCCTGAAATAGATCTGCATAGACCCATGTTCCATCCCCCAATGTCATTGCGTATAGGAAACGATATAGTCATTGCAAAACGATTCGGGAGAGAAGGCAATCAAAAGGGCAAGGACCAATACGAACAGTGGTTGAAGTCTGTGAATCCAAACGTGAGAATGCACTTGGTAGACACAGAAGGTCACCTCGATTCACAGATCTTTTTGGTACGTCCTGGATTGATGCTTACCTGTTTACAACCTAGGCAACTGCCAGCATTTTTTGATAAGTGGGAAAAAATACAGGTCGAATCGGTGACATCACAACTGTTGCACAAGAAAAACGTACACAGGCACAAGAAATTTCATCCAGTGATAGCACAATGGTTCTATAATTTCCTAGAAACTTGTACAGAGGAGACCTATTTTGATTTAAATAGTCTTAGCATAAACGAAGACACGGTTTTGTTTACGGGCACTCATCCTGCACTTTTTAGAAAACTAGAAAAAAAAGGAATCTCCTGCGTGCCGATAAGCATGAAAGCAACCACATTCTGGGACACCGGTGTTCATTGTGCTACAAATGATATTGAGAGATCTGGTAAGTTGGAGAATTATGCTTAACTGGTTATTTTGGGCAATACCACAGAACTACATAAGACGTTACCTATTCACGTTCTGGCTGGTGATGTTCTTCCTACCAGGATACATTTTGGGATTGCATTTCACCAAACTTGGATTTATAATAAACTGGCTCTGGTTCGACATCGTGTTCTACGGTTGGTACAGGGCAAAACAAATGTTAGGAGACGACGAATGAAAGCAGTAGTATGGAGCAAACCGGCCTGTCCTTATTGTGAGAAGGCCAAAAACNTGTTGAAGAACAAGGGTATAGAATACGAGGAGAAGAACATAGCGGAAGGCCACAAGATACAGGACCTACTAGAACTTGTGCCAAACGCAAGGACAATGCCACAGATATGGTTAGACGAGGAACACATAGGTGGTTTTTTTGAACTAGAGAAGAAACTTGGTTAGTTGACAAATACCAACACATAGTTTAAAATTATTGTAACAAAGGAAAATAATGATCAAAGAAGCATTAATAAAAAAACTTGAAGGTGAGATCGAAGTCGCCAAAGCAGACTTAAGAACCTTCCTAGCAAATCCAATGGGTGTTGCTGAACACATAGATTATGTGGTCACTGCTGAAAAGAAACTTGAAGCACTGGCACACGCAGAGGATAAACTAGAATCGCTTACCAAGTTGTAAAGTGACATACACGGTCAACGACAAGTGTATAATGTGTAAGCACACTGACTGCGTTAGTGTTTGCCCAGTTGACTGTTTTTACGAAGGTGAGAACATGCTGGTTATCAATCCAGACGAGTGTATTGATTGCGGAGTATGTGAACCAGAGTGTCCGGAGGACGCAATACTTCCAGACACAGACGACGAAGGAGCAAAATGGGTAGAGTTCAACGGTAAGTGGTCACAGGAGTGGGCGGTGCTCACAGAGAAGAAAGACCCTCTGCCGGACTATGAGAAGCACTCGGGAGAACAAGGAAGATTAGAAAAATATTTTAAAGACAAATAATGAAAGAACAATATGAAAAACAAGAAGAAATCAAAATGGCAGGCCAAACGAGAAAAAGAGGCCGAGCAAAACAGCCAATTCGATCCCAAGATACACCAACTGGGTAGAGAAGGATACGGATTCCAGATGAAACGAGACATCGAGGCAACCGAAGAGGAACTGTCAGGCAAAAACTTGCCATTCAAAACGAACAAATGATCACAGACAAGATAACAGAGATGGGAGAGAACTTGAAACTGTTGCAAGGTCATGACAGATTGCATTATCTCATAGACAAAGCAAAAGACATAGAGCCACTGCCAGAACCTGCAAAGACAGAAGAGAACAGAATACGTGGGTGTGCTTCAAAGTTATGGTTAGTAGGTGGTGTTAGAAATGACGGCACCATGATGTACCAAGTGGACGGAGACGCACACATCAGCAAAGGCACTGCAAAAGTGGTAACAGACATAGTCAACGGCGAACACAGAAGTGCAGTTGCAAATCTCACAGTTGAAAGTTTCGAGCCACTGGGCATTAAAGAACTCCTGACAGTACAGAGACAGAATGGGCTGGGAGAACTAATCGATAGAATAATAAGGATAGCACAATAATGGATATGCCTCCTGGTTGGACTCCACAACCAAGTCCCTCGGTTGATCCACAACTGAAGACTGACCTCAGCGAGATCAAAGAGCATCCTCCCACACAACAGGAGTACATGCCAAAGATAGTTGAGCAACTTAAAACGTGTTATGATCCTGAGATAAGCGTGGACATCTATAACCTTGGATTGATATATGACGTCAAGGTTACCGAAGATGGATATGTGCATGTGCTGATGAGCCTGACAAGTGCATTCTGTCCGGCCGCTGACATGATACCCAAGGATGTGGTGCAGGCCGTGGAAAGCATACCAAACTTGAAGTGCAAGGTCAAGATAACCATGCAACCACAGTGGGGCAGGGAAATGATCAATCCTGAAGTCAGAGACCTGATGGGACTATAACTATTTTGGTTGACTCTACCAAGATTATACTATAAAATACAAGCATACTGAATCATGTTGGGGAATCAAGGTGAAATTCCATGGCTCTACCAGGAACCGTAAAGTCGGAGTGCCAACCAGTATAGTCCGCTGTCGAATGAAGGCCTGGGAAAGTCTAGTTCTNCAATGTAAAGTTAACAGTGGCGTAAGAGNAACTGTTATGAAAAAAACAAAACAAAAAATTGTGCTATTCGTCTACTTCATTGGCTTGGTTGCCTTGAGTAGAATTATACCGCATCCACCAAACTTTACCCCAGTGATTGCTATGGCTGTGTTCATGCCATACCTTACTCGTAATTTATATTCAGCAGTGGTAGTGCCATTGTCGGCTATGTTTGTGTCGGATCTGTATATAGGATTTCACTCTAGTATGTTTTGGGTATACAGCAGTGTCCTATTAGCAACCACATTGAGTCATTACACTATGTCAATCAAGAAAACATATGTGCACCTGGGTTCAAATGCATTGTTATCATCCTCATTATTTTTTGTGATTACAAACTTTGCAGTTTGGATGTCTGGTTCCTTGTATCCATTAACCTTGGACGGTCTATTACTTTGCTACACAATGGCCATTCCGTTTTTTGGAAACACAATAACAAGCACAATATTTTATGTTTCGCTTCTTGGACTGGTGTCTTACTCTGCAACAAACATATCGAGGAGATACACGGACGATGAAGAAAATATTACTAGCAGTCTTAACATCATTGCTTTTCCACACAGGACTTCAGGCAGATCATTCTACTAAACACACCTGTGAGCAGTTGGAGTATGCACCCTGCATCACTATTTCAAAATACATTTTGAGAGATCCCAGTGTGCTTACAACAGCGTCAATGAGTGTTGACTACATTGATCAATACACAATAGAGAACACCAACACAATAGACACAGTGCAGGCCATTGCGAGAGCAACAGGCTTGAACGTGGTACAGTCGGGACCAACAGGACAACAGACATCTGTGTTCATGAGGGGTATGAACTCAAACCACACAATGGTTGCCATAAATGGAGTTGCAATCAAAGATCATTCAACTACGGGTGGACTACATGACATAGGTGGTGATTTTATCAAGCATGTCACAGGTATACAAGTGGTCAAAGGATCGCAAGGAACACTTTACGGTGCAAACGCAGTTGGTGGTGTAATTAATTTTATCACCACAGACAGTTATGCAAATAGTATATCGGCGACGATGGGATCCAACAACACCAAAGGCATCACACTCAAGATATATCAGAACAAAGATAACCATTCGATCAGTATAGTTGCCGATGGTACTACGTCTGATGGTATATCGGTGGCGCCTTCGGGGACAGAGAAAGATGGATTTGATGCAAACAACATAACGATCAACACCAAAAGCAAATGGGACGAGGTTGAAATAAAAACTACAATCATTAGAAGAGAAAGCGATGCAGATCTTGACAACGGCACAAGCGATGATCTAGATTACACAGCGGAGAACAACATGAACCTATACCAGTTATCAAGCAAGGTAGACACAGAATTAGGTTTCTATAACATTACATTCTCACGTACAGAATATGATAGAGATTATTACAACGGAACAGAACACGATGAATATGATTCATCAAGTAACACTGTGTTGTTTACAAACACCATACAAAAAGAAAAATGGGATATCACACCAGGCGTGGAGTACGAGGAGTTTGATGGTTCATTCGTCAACAGAGGATCATATTCCGCAAGTGTTGACACGGGCGGTGAGAACATAGGCTACTTCGTAAACACAAACATAATCGCTTCTGACAGGTTGATACTGTCGGCTGGTGTGAGACAGGATGATCCAAGCCTGTTCGATGACTACACCACATACAGACTAGGGGGAACGTACATCCTCACAGATTCGTTGACGTTTAAAGGAAACTACTCAACATCTGTAAAGACACCAACTCTGTACGAGATGCACGGTTCGGACAACTACGGATACAACGGAAATCCAAACTTGTTACCAGAAGAAGCGGAGACAACAGACATTGGACTTGAATTCAAATTCAAAGATAGTGTTCTAGATGTGGTGTATTTCAGCACAGATTTGAAGAACCTTATCACATACGGTGCCAGCACTTACTCCAACGCATCAGGCACGTCCAACAGGCACGGTGTTGAAATGAAGTTCAACAGTTTGTTGACCGACAACATCTACTGGAGGAACAATGCCACTTTCACTGTGGCGGAAGATGGTAATGGCACACAGGTTACCAGAAGGCCAAAGTGGACAGGACTGACAGCGATAGACTACAAGAAAGAACAGTGGACAACAACCGCAGAGTACCTGCACACAGGCAGTCATCTCGACATAGACTCTGCCACATGGGCAACAATAACGCAACCTGCGGTAGGCATAGCGAACGTACACACCAACTATGAGATAAACGACAAGGCAAACGCCATACTGTCTATCAACAACATAGGCGATAAGCAGTACGAAAGACCAGATGGTTATGCACAACACGGCAGGAATATCTTGTTGACTTACAAGTTGAAGTTCTAGTATAATTAGGTATAGATGAAAGTCACACTCGTAGACAAGATGGGCACAGACTTATCCGTTGTCAATGCGGCACGGGTCAGTTACGCCAAAAGCAAAGACTCCTTTGACGTTGTCAAGGATGAGAAGTTAATCAAGTACCTAGCAGAGCACGAACACTGGTCACCATTCGCACACGCATCATTACAGTTTAGGATCAAGGCACCAATATTCGTTGCAAGGCAACTTGTGAAACACCAAGTTGGACTGGTATGGAACGAGGTATCAAGACGCTATGTGGATGACGCACCAGAACTGTACCGGCCAGACTCATGGAGGGGCAGACCACAGAATTCAAAACAGGGTTCAGAAGGAGAAGTCAAACTGGACCAAACAATCAATTACAACATGGAGACTACCATGGAGAGTTGTCTGATACTGTACAACAGTCTGTTGCAGAAAGGTGTGGCACCAGAACAGGCACGTATGGTGTTGCCACAGAGCATGATGACAGAATGGTACTGGTCTGGCACACTGTACGCATTCGCCAGAGTGTGCAACCTGAGATGCAAACCAGACACACAACGAGAAACACAGGAGGTGGCCAACGAGATCGATAGACTTACCAATGAGGCGTTTCCAAGAAGTTGGAAGCATTTAAGAAAAATTTAACAAATCTGTAACATAACTTTAACATA
>JGI20151J14362_10002917_pt1 | contig 11907 bp, 6 predicted proteins | sample COG_01_FD_14362 | JGI IMG/M metagenome (IMG submission 14362) | reverse complement strand
CAGATTACCTTGACGTGCGGCCATATCGATCGTCAAATCACTCCACTCACACTCTTTCTCCTCTCGTATCCACTTGAGCAACTCGAGTTTATTCGTTTTAGCAACTTTATCGCAGAAATCCCATTCGTCCCACCAAATCGGCCACAACGATTTCTTCTCCCACACAAACTCCAAAGTCGATATCGACGACATCTCTTCGACCTTAAACGTCTCCTTCAAATCACTCGCGCGAGATGATCTTTTAATCAACTTTCTCGTCTCTGTATTCACTCCATACAAGAATTTCACATCCGTCCCATTCAATCTCGGAAGAATATGTTTAAAACAAATATCGTCGTTATTCACGACCACATCCCACAAAAAAGAATCTCTCTGACTTTCCACCTTCCTCTTCCTCGCTCTCGTCATCGCGAAAACGCCTTCTCCTTCTCCTTCAGAAGAAGAGACACCATCTGACGCAACAGAGAAAGAAGTTTTGCCAAATTCAAAATCCAAAGATTTGACATTTAGGGTCAAACCCTAATTTTTGACCCGCCACAAAACAACGACAGAGAGAGAGAAAAAAGAAGCACTTTGCGCTCGTTTTAAAAGCACGTATAAGAGAGGAAAGACACCGAGAGAAAGAACACACGCGCACACATATTCTGTCTGCCGTTTTGTCCCGATCGTCGAAAAAAGGCGGAAAACACACACTTTGGGCGAGAGAGTGAGAGAGAGGAGGTTTTGTGTTTTGTTTGTGCGTAAACATCGTCGTCGAGAAATCAAGAAGAAGATTGTGAGATTTGACGACGATCGTGTGGTGAGAGAATTATATATAACATTATTGTGTAGTGAAGCGCGCGCGATTTGATAGCAGAGAGAAAGTATACACATATACACATAATGGGGGAAGGCGTGTCGAAATCGTCTTCCCCGTTGGCGAACGATATCGCCTCTCGCGTGGCGTCTGCGTCGTCCACGGCTGCGGCGTTAGAGGAATTGGGCTACGCCTCGGCGCATACGAAAGCTTCCTTGAAACAGATATTGGCGTTGTTACCGAGGATCGATAACAAAGGATTAGCGGTATTATTGGCGACGATTGCAAAGACCGGGGATGGCTCGTTAGGGGACGTGCCGTCGCAGACGTTGGCGGATTTGGCGTCGGCGATGGGTTTGCCGCCGCCGACGGAGGCGGCGAATAGGGCGAAAACCTGGAACATCGAAGCCGTGGCGGACGCGGTGAGAGAGACGCATCCGGAGTTGGATTGGAGAGAGAGCGTTGTGGTGCACTTGAAAGATGCTATTTTGAGTTTGCGAGAGAAAGATCCCGAGAGCGAGATGTTTTCGAGCGGGTTCGAGGTGGAGTTGAGTCCGGATTTCGAATCGAGTTTGCAGCAAATGAACGTCGCCGCCGGGCAAGGGTCTTTTCCGCCGTATTATAGTTTCTTTTCTAGATTGGTAGAGATGTATCGCAGAGGAGCGGGGAGCCCATTTCCCGCGCAAGCTATCGTCGGGGATGGGATCGTCTGGCCGAACGAGTTGCAATCGACGCAAATGAAATTGTTGAGCGCGGCGGTCTTCGCGGTGGAACCGAGTTTGATGGAGTGGGAGTTTGGGGTGACGTGTTTCCCTCCGAATGGAGAGAAGAGCGAAATTAAGCGTTGGTCTTGCGTTGATTTGATGTTAGTGTTGACAAAGTTAGCAGAAAATACCACGAATAATACGAAAGAAGTCTTCTTGAAACCAATCGCGGCGAAAGTTTTGGATCGCGGCGCGTCGACAAACGCGGATTACGTCGTGGCGGCTATTTCGCGCGCGGAAAACGCGGAATCTTCGATCGCTTCGGATGTCGTCGAGAAGTCGTTGACGAGGATATTCTCAAACTTTCAAAACGCGTCGGCGCCGAGAGAGTACGCTTTGACCGCCGCGTTTACGCACTTGCCGGACGCGGTTATTGAAGCTATGAGCACGAGTTACGAAAGCAACAACGCTTGCATACCTCGAATCGTGGACGCGATTTCGGAAATGAAGAATTTAGCTAAAGTTCTGCAAAGAATTGGCCAGTTGGCGTCTTCGAACGGATCTTCTGCGGCAAAACGAAGTGGGATGTTGATGGGTGTCGAAATCGCGGCGTTGGCGTCGCGGCGCGAATACTTAAATCTCGAAAAGTTTCTGAGAGATTCTTTAGCTGGATCTTCTTCGGGGAAGAATACGAACAATAGCGCGGGAACTTCAGGAAATCCAGATGATTTCGCCAGAGCGTGCGCGGCATTTCTGAGAAGACGCTGCTTGGAATCTGAAGGACAAAGCGTGAAAGGATTAAACGTAACTTCTGAAACTGCGAAGCTATTCTTTGAGTGTCTGGAAAGCGCGACGTCGATTTCGGCGGAAAACAAAAACGATATTAAAACGGTTAAAAATGCATACGCTCAGAGAGGATCTTCCGCGGGCGACGCGAGCGGTATGAATGCGGATGGGACGAACCCGAGCGGCGGCAACGCCGGGAATACGGCCAACGCGTCGGGGAATCCTGGGTTGTCCAACGGGTTCCCCGCCGACATCGAAGCTGAAGCGAACGCACACTTTCAGCAAGTGTACGCCGGTCAACGCAAAATCAACGATCTCGTTGACATGCTTGGCGGGTTTTTGCGATCGAACACTCCGCGCGAACGCGAAGTGTTTAGTTGCATGGTGCACAATTTGTTCGACGAGTATCGATTCTTTCCAAAGTACCCGGACAAAGAGTTACGAATTACCGCTGTGTTGTTCGGTCAGCTCGTCCAGCGTCAACTCGTGAGTAACATCACGCTCGGTGTTGCTTTACGTTGCGTCTTGGACGCTTTGCGCAAACCGTTTGGATCGAAGATGTTCGCGTTCGGTTCGGAAGCGTTGGAACAGTTCAAAACTCGCTTGCCGGAATGGCCGCAATATTGCCAGCACTTAGCGCAGATTCAACACTTACGTCAAGCGCATCCGGATTTGGGTCAGTTCTTTGGAAATGTTCCCGTTTCGGAGCCTACGCAAGTCGCGCTCGGCATGCACGAACCTGAGATGGGCGGCCCGGAGGACGCGCGCGGATTAGCCGCGGGAGTGGCTGGCATGAAGTTGAGTTTCAACGACATAGCTTCGGCTGGAAACTCCGCAGCGGCCGCGGCGGCGGCATCGTCTGCAGCAGCGGCAGCGACGGCGGCTTCGGAGAGTGCGGCAACGAGTGCGAACGCGACGACGGCGACGGACATGGCGGCATCCGTGCTCGGGATTGACTCGTCTTCTACGAAAGACGGTAAGTTGCACTCAGCCTCGTCGTTACCGTTTTTCGGCAAAGATGGCGGGGATATGTCACGATCAGGTTCGGCTACGGCGATTGCGTCCGCGCCTTCTGGTTTTGCGACGTCTCTTAACTTAGATACGCTTCTGCAAGCTTCAACCTCGACGACGGCTTCGCCGGATTCGAAAACCGCGGATCAGATTCACTTCGCCGTGAACAACTTGTCTGGTGAAAACGTCAAGTTGAAAGGGCAAGAAGTCAAAGGAAAGCTCAAGCCAGAATTTTACGAGTGGTTCGCGACGTACATGGTTGTGAAGAGAGCGGCGATCGAGCCGAACTTTCACGCGTTGTATCTCGAAATGCTCGACGAAATTGGCGAGGAAAAATTGTTCGAAGCGATTCTTCGCGCGACTTATCACAACATCAAAGTTTTGCTGACGAGCGGGAAAGTAAAAACGAATTCAGGCGAGCGCTCTTTGTTGAAAAATCTTGGTTCATGGCTCGGCGGATTAACGATCGCGCGTCTGCAGCCGGTGTTGATGATTGATCTCGACGTGAAAGGATTGATTTTAGACGCCTACGAAGCTGGACGCATGATTGCAGTCATCCCATTTGTCGCGAAGATACTCGAACCTGCGAAAGATAACTACGTCTTCAAGCCTCCAAACCCGTGGACGGCGGCGCTTTTAGCGTTGTTGGCGGAAATTTACCTCGATCGCGATTTGAAGTTGAACTTGAAGTTTGAAACGGAGAGATTGTTTAAGCACTTCAATTTGAGCGTCAAGGACGTCAAGCCTTCGAATTTGTTACAGAATCGACAACGCGTGCGCATCGACAATCCTGATTTCGTCGCCGACAAAGTTCCCGCCGGTTTGAGTGGGCTTGGTCCTGGAGGTATGTTGCAAACTGCCACGAGCGACGGCCAACTCCCGTCGTTGCAAGGGCAGCAGCGCGGCGGCATGGGTGGCGGCTGGGGTCAGCAGCTTTCTCAACAAGACATGCAGCAGCAGCAACAACAACAACAGCAACGCCAGCAGAATATGGCCGCGGAACAACCGTCGTTGTCGGACGCGCAAGCTTTGCCGAACATTCAAGCGCACGCCCGCGTGCATCCGCAACCGAACGTTCCGGAGAGTGTTCGCGCGATGCTCGCGCGATTTTTGCCGATTGCGTTGACGCACGGCATACGGGAGATTGTGTCGCCGGTTGTTGAACGCTCCGCAACTATTGCATGCGTGACTTCCAGAGAACTCGTTCGTAAAGATTTCGCGTGCGATCCAGACACGTCGCGATTACGTAAAGCTGCGCACGCGATGGTTTCTTCTTTGGCTGGATCGTTAGCCTTGGCGACGTCGAGAGAGCCTTTGAAGGCATCCGCGGCGAACCAGTTGCGATTGCTCGTGCAAAGGGCGGGTGCATCCAACGCGTGCGAGGCGCAAGCGTTGGAAAATGCCATCCAAAACGCGGTGCAAGACAACTTGGAGCTCGGATGTTCGTTGATTGAAAAAGCAGCCACGGAAAAAGCGATGCGAGACGTCGACGAGGCGCTAGCGCCGGCGGTCGTGGTCAGAAGACAACACAAAGAAACCCAGCAGCAGCAACCGTCATCGATTTCTGCTCCGTTTTATGATAGTGGTGTTGCTTTATCCGGGAAGTTTCCGGCGGCGTTACAATTGGAGACTTTGCGTCCGCCGAGACCTGGCAGCGCGACCTTGATGAGCGGCGTCGCTTTGAAAGTGTACGACGACTTTTCTAGAATTCCAAGACTCGCACCGCCGACGCCGATGGGGGGAAGCGCGACTTCATCGCAATCGAATCTTGCCGGAGCTTCCAGTGGCGGTAGTGGCCCGGGAGGAGCGAGCGGGCAGCAACCGCCGGTACCGCAATCCGCGTTTCCGGGTTCGCAACCGCCGTTACCTGGCGCTCCGCCGCCGCCGCAACCACCGTTACCGGGTGGTCCGCCTCCGCCGAGCGAGCAATCAGGAACGACGAGCTTCTTGGGTGGTGGCAAAGCTGGCGAGGATGGCGATGGTAGAGTGTCAACTGGCGGGGTCGACGACAGCAACTTGACGACGGCGCAAAAATCTGCGAAGGAGATGCGCGAACGAGTCGCCAGTCACTTTGACGAGTGGGCGAGAGTGCAAGATTTGCCTCCCGGAGACGACCGATCCGTCATGTTCTTGCAAAGACTCGAACGAACGACGTTCCTTCGCGAAGATGCCCAAGAAGGCTTTTTGCGCGTCTTGGTCGAACTCGCGGTGACGCATTGCCTTGGCAGCGAAAAGAAAAATCAAGGCGGCGAGGAAAGCTCCATGAGCTTTGCGGCGGTTGACGCGTATTGTCGTTTAGTCACGCGTCTCGCGAGACGCCCGGAAGAGTCACCGCAGCAACGTTTAGCGCTCTTTGGACGCGCGTTGGTTGCCATCGTTCGCACAGCGATGCGAGATACGGACGAGCGAGGTCCGCAGTTCAATCCGAAACCGTACTTTCGCGCGTTGAGCGGCTTGCTCAACGAAATGAGAGCGCCGGATGCGGTGTTGGACTCGTCGCATCCGCAAGTTTTGGCTGCGTTTGCTTCCGCTTTGTTGGCGTTGCAGCCCATGCGCGTTCCTGGATTTGCGTTCGCGTGGTTGGAACTCGTGTCGCATCGATGCTTCATGCCGAGATTACTCTTGGACCACGCGCAAAAAGGTCGTCCGTTGTTGCAACGTTTGATTTGCGCCGCGTTGAAGTTTCTCGAACCGTACTTGCGCGAGTGTAACTTGACCGAGCCGGTCAAGTTGCTCTACAAAGGCGTCTTGAGAGTCTTTTTGGTGTTGTTGCACGATTTCCCGGAATTTCTTTGCGATAACCACGTGTTCTTCTTGGATGCCACGCCGACGAACTGCGTCCAACTGCGTAACTTGGTCTTGTCTGCGTTTCCAAGGAACATGCGTTTGCCGGATCCGTTCACGCCAAACTTGAAGATTGACTTGTTGCCGGAAATCTCGCAAGAACCGACGAACGCGGCTCAATTCGTATTGAAGGATCCAGCGTTTAACCAATCGAACGTGAAAGTTACCATCGACAACTATTTGAGCTCGAAGAACATCGCCAACGCGTCTCAAGTTGCTAACCAGGTTCGCGACGACATTTTGCTTCCCGGGCAAAAAGCCATGCAAACCGGCACGCGATACGACGTCCCGATGATGAACGCTTTAGTGTTATACGTCGGCGTCAACGCGATCGTGGCGAACCAAAATGCGCGCAATTCCGTGTTGAATTCCAGTTCGATGGAATTGTTGCAAAAATTGTGCGATGAAAGTTTAGACGCGGAAGGTCGATACTACTTCATGAGCGCCGTCGCGAACCAGTTGCGATATCCAAACTCGCACACGCACTACTTCAGTTGCGTAACTTTGTGCTTATTCCAAGAGACGAAATCGGAATTAGTTCGAGAACAAATCACGCGAGTTTTATTGGAGCGATTAGTTGTTAACAGACCGCACCCGTGGGGATTATTAGTCACGTTTGTTGAGTTGATTAAAAATCCGAGATACAACTTTTGGGCGCACGGATTCACGAGGTGCGCGCCTGAAATCGAACGCTTGTTCGAATCCGTCGCGAGAAGTTGCGTCAAGTCTCCCGACGAAGGCGGCGAAGCAGGGCAAGGACAACAACAAGATGGTGTGGCGACGTAAATGTGTATTTTATATTATTAACATATTTTAAATCGAGAGAGAGAGAGAGAGAGAGAGAGAGAGAGAAAAGAGAGAGAGAGAGTGTGCGCAAAAGTTGATGTAATATGAACACTTTTTGAAACCTTTTTACATTTTCTAGGACGACGTATTAAACGACGATTTTAAACGCTTCAGTATTTTCTCGCACTCGCGTTTGATTCGTCTCTCGAACGCTTCCGAAGAAGAAAGATCCTCGTCGCCTCCTTTACCGTCGAAGCGCTGTCGATATGATTTTTTAACACCCGCAGCATCTGAGCGTTGATGCGCTTTTTTTTTCTCCCTCATCTTTTTCGCGTCTTCTTCGACTTTCTTCGCGTACATCCGATTGCTCTCTTCCACCCATCGCTTGGTACTTGAATAACAGGTCGTTTTCGTCGTCTCCTTGTTTTGCGTCTCCTTTTCCATCATCGCGTCTGCGTCTGTGTCTGTCTGCACAACATTGACTATGTTATCTTTGTGATCAACGAAAAAGCGTTTCAGAGTCGTCCAATCAAAAAAAAATGTACGAAAAGTCATGAAAAAAATGCAGAAATGCACAAAATATCTTTCGTATCTTCTTCCTGACGTGTCACATTTCACCGTACAAATTTTACGCGTTGAATACACACGCGCGCTCGAATACACCAACACAAAACAGTGCGCTTCTTCTTCTTTAAGAAGACTTTATCGCGTGGGAAAAGTATCTCTCCGTTCGTCGAGGAGAAGAGAGGGAGCGTTTTACGTTCGCGTTATACGTCGGAAGTCGCTTCATTTTTACCGCCGGCGTTAGAGAGAAAATATCTCTCTCTCTCCGCGTTCATTGATTAAAAGCGGATTACCAAGTCAACTTTTTTAAGAAGAGAAGAAGAAGAAGAAGACAAAGATGGCGTTTTTAAGCCGTTCGCCGCCGTCCACGTGCACGGGCGTGAGCCACCAGTTCTCGCTGAAAGAACACTTCATGTCGAAAAGGTCCTCCACCTCGAGCGAAGGCGCGAGGAACGGACGATTGGGAGTCGGGTCGTCGACGACTCGAATCTCCTGCGATTCCTCCGGGGCGAGAGGATCTTCCTCTTCTGCAGGAGGAGAGCACCACAGAGACCACCACCACCAACGCGGCGACGAGATGAAAACGGACGCGATCAAAGAAGAAAGAGCGCAGCAACAGAGAGGTTTAGGTTCCGTGGACGAAGACCAACTTTTGGAAGAACACAAGCGAGAGATGATGCGAAACTCGTACGTGGACGCGCCGTTTCGCGTGCAAACGAATTCGACGGCGGAGACGATCGACGTGATGACGTCGAAACGGGTGGAAGCGTCGTCGCCGAGTAAGTCGAGGTTGAGCATGTCGAGGACGAGCGAGGATACGAATCGAGTGAACTTGGGGAATACGAGAATGGTGAACGTTCCGGTGAACGGACAACAACGGCATCAACAACAACAACCGGGCGCAATTGCAAAAGTCTCCGCACAAAACGTTACCGCGATCGTTTTAGCCGGCGGCGCCGGTGAGTCTAACCCGATGACGCGAAAGAGAGCGATTTCGGCGTTGAGCGTGGGTGGATCGTTCCGATTAATCGATTTCCCAGTCGCGGCGTGCCTGAAAGCCGAGTTTGGCAAAGTTTTCGTTTTGACGCAATACAACTCGAGATCATTGAACAACCACGTGACGATGACTTTTTCGAAAAATTCCGCCATGGGCCGATCGACAACGGAGGTTTGCGTGTTACCAATGTCAGCGACGCCGACGAGAGACGAGTGGCCCAAAGGAAGCGCGGCGGCTGTGAGAGCGCACTTGGAAGCGCAGTCGTTTGACGTCGCCATCGAACAAGGCGTGAGCAGTGGTCAAGGTTTGATGAACGGAGCGGGGGTAGGATTGTACGATAAAGAGGCGTATTTGGTGTGCTCGGGAGAGCAGTTGCACAAATCTGATTTCAACGAGATGTTGAAGGCGCACAACGACTCTTGCGCGGCAATTACTATGATGGTTCAAAGCGAACGCTGCCATTCGAGCGCGTTGGAAAAATCGCACTTACACCACGATTCGAACCATTTAAAAGTTGGTTTAACTGAAGTGACGACGAAAGGTGAGAAAGGCGTCGTCAAAAGGTTGCACGAAAAGCCGCACTTTTCGAACATTTTTCGCGAACTCGTCGATAAGGACGAACGACACTCGTATCACATCAGCACCGGGAATTACATAATCTCCGCCGAGGCGATGAAGGAGTTGTTGCTTTTGAATCCATCGAGAGAACGAGGAGATTACTTCGAGTTTGGCGAGCACGTGATTAATCAAGCGATCGAGCGCGGGATGAAAGTTGTCGTACACAAGCACGAGGGGTATTGGACGCCGTTGCGCTCGTTTTCCGAATGGTTTCAAGCGAACATCGAGATGGCGAAAGGAGGTCCGTCGGCGGAGTTGATCGCGTACGGGTCCGACCAGAAACTCATCTCGAGAGCGAGATATTTACCACCGGCTAAGTTTATTGGTTTTGCCAGAGTTCAAGAGTCGTTGATTTTGGACGGTTGCGTCGTTAGAAGCGGTGAAAGCGGATCGTTTATTGAATCCGCCATCGTTGGTCCCACGACTCAAATCGGTGAAAACGTTCGATTGAAGAACGTCATCATCGTCGGGTCGCCGGAAGTTGTCGCGCAAACGATTGTTGGTGATAACACGGAAATGGAAAACGTAGTTGTAGATTCTGGTGCTAGCATCGGGAAGGATTGCGTGTTGAGATGCAACGGCAATGTGCAGGTGAGAGAGGAGTTACGAGGGATGATTGAGATTGTGGACGGAATCGCTTGCATCTTGAAGGACGCAAAGATTCCGGACGGAACGGTGCTTTAAGTGGTTCGTCCACAGCGTCGTGTGTGAATGGAGAGAAAGAGAGAGAAGGAGAGAGAAAGAGAGAGAAAGGAGGGAGAAGTTTATAAAAGAAAAAGGAGAGGAGACAGGAAGAGGACGAAAGAAGAATTAAGAATAGCGCGAAGGGGTCAAAAAGCGGGAAATGTACAACAGAGTAGATTATATATCCAAACCCGCGCGAACCGCTACAAGAGGAGAAGGAAGAAGAAGAAGAAGAAGAAGAACGAGGAGAACCAGAGTCTTCTTCTACCTACATGTATTTTAATGTGAAGTCTAACGTATACAAATTCTATGATGAAAACTAAAACTAAACTACTAGTAAAAATGTTTTTCTTAAACGCCCCATCTGGCGGCTCGAGTCGGATCTCTCTCGCGTTCTGAATCCTCAGGTAAACTTAAAACAAAGTGTTGTCCGGTACTTCCGGAACCAAAATCAGAACTTCTCGGCGTCACCACCAACCCGCCGTTTTCGGCGACGTTGAAATCTGCGGTCGATTTCGACCTTTGCTTAGCCAACTGCGCCAATTTGATCTCCTCGATTTCCTTCAGCGTCGGGCCTAAGATTTTCTGCCTCTCTTCCTCCGACCCAGAAAAGCTCCCGTTGTTGTTTTTATTGCTCATACTATTCGTGCTACCGTTACCTCCGTTGGCCATTCCGACTAAATTGTTCGAGGACCCTCCTTTGTTATTGACGAACCGAAAATTCGAGAAAATGCCGCCTCTTTTGATCTGTTTCCATTGCGGACTGGTCGTCCACGTGTACTCTTCCGAACCTTCCCAAATCGGCGAGCCGGGCGTAAACGGTTCACCAGCCATGAATTCCGCGCTTTTCGTGATCGTGTCCAAACTTTCCGCCGATTTTGCGGTTTGGTATATGAAAAATCCAACGATTGAAACCACGTAACCGCACAGCTGCACGAAAGTTTGCTTCTCTTTATACAACCAACTGGATAACATAATCACCGTCGCGTTTCTCACCTGCCCGGCACCTTTAAACGTCAACGAGCCGCACGTTTGAATCACTCCAATCGTCGTCACGTTTACGAAAAATCCAAAAAACGCGACTACTATATACGGCAACGGATTTCCCATCGGTCGTCTCCACGCCTCCGTCTCAACCATCTCGCCGTACTCGAAGATTACGGTGAAGAGCACTAAAAACAGAAAATTCGCCGGCGCGGAATAAAACAAACCCTCGATGACTCCAAAACTACGACTATACAACATGTGCTGGAAAAACACCATCCGAATGCACTCGCTCGATTCACTCAGAACGATCAACATGATCCCGACCGATGTCAATTTACTCTCGCTCAAACACGCCACCAACATCCCGAAACTCGTCACCACGATCCCAAACGTCTTCGTAAACGTCGGCTTATCCATACCTAACAAAACTAAAACTAAAAACACAACCACTGGACTTAAACTTTTAATCATCTGTATAAAACTGACGCTCAAGTATAAATACAGCGTGTTCCCGCTCGCGAACGTAATCGCCGTGAACAAACCAATCGGAATAATAATCGTCACGTACTCCCACAGCGTCAATCTGTTCTCTATCGTCACTCTCCCGCTCGCGATCAACAACGCCGCCACGATCCACGAACACAAAGGCCCAGTCGCGGAAATTGCAATCGGGTACGGGAAATCGTCCTTCACGAAAATATACTTGTTCAGTAAAATAATCCCGCCGGAAACGAACGCCCACGAGAAGAGGAAGAACAAGGACTTCACCCAGTACAACTTCGTATCGGACTCGATTTGTAACTCTTGAAACGATTTCACGCGCTCGAGAGTTTTCCCCCCGTTTCCAAGTCCTCCGGAGGTAAACGAGGGAACCGATTGGTACGTGCGCTTCATTTCTTCTCTCTCGTCTCCTTATTCTTCTTCCGTACCTTCTTCTCTCTTTAAACACAGAACCAGAAACACAATCCAATGCGCGGCCTCTCTCTCTGGAAAATGAGACAAAAAAGAGCAGAGAAAGAGAGAGAGAGAGAGAGAGAGATGACGCGTCAGAGAAAGAAGATCTCAAACGATGATATTCCTTCGTCGTCTTATATGCTCTGTCGGTTTTACGCGCGCAAAAAGTGTGCGTT